>Ga0181392_1001120_pt1 | contig 10272 bp, 13 predicted proteins | sample 15SPOviralmetaG_FD_130083 | JGI IMG/M metagenome (GOLD analysis project Ga0181392, IMG submission 130083) | Marine viral communities from the oligotrophic San Pedro Time Series (SPOT) site, San Pedro Channel, CA, USA - 15 SPOT_SRF_2010-09-15 | ecosystem: Environmental > Aquatic > Marine > Strait... | reverse complement strand
TTGCGATTAAAAAACATTATCTACTTTGTCCTGACATTTTATTTATTCTCTTTATTATTTTTTATTAAATATTTAACTACTGTTCCTGCTGGGTTAAAATCCATTTTACCAACTGAAACACAACCATTCATAGAAATTAGAAACAAGATTAGAATTATTCTAATGTAGCGTTCTATTATCGACTCCATAATAATTTTCTTCAAGTTCAGCAATATTATCAAGAATGGTTTCAGCATCAAAATCTATACTCTTAGTCATACAAATATAAGAAGTATAATGTGCGGCTTCTTCTTTTGATTTAAACTTTCCTATTCTTATTACTACTTCACACTCATCTTTATTTTTTAGTTTCTCTATAAATAATTTTGTTTGTTTTATTGCACTCATGTTGCTAGTGGGTGTCCATCTGGCAATAAATCTAAATCAAATTTACCACTTCTAAATTTACCTGTTCTGACTGCAAATAAAAAAGCATTTACTCTAGCATAAGCCCATTGATCTGATGAAGTAACTCCTGGTCTAACACTTCCTGGATTAGTATTATAAGCACCAACTCCTCTTCTAAAGACAGCACTTAACATTCTTAAATTTACTCTTTTGCCTTTTTTATCTCCATGCTTTTCATTATGTTCATCGACTTTATTTTTAAGACCTTTTTTAACAGCTTCTGAAAGTGCTTTTTCTTCTATTTCATTTTCTAAAAATTTATTCTTTTCTTTTTCTAGTTGGTTTCTAACTTTAGTACTCCAGCTAAATCCAGCATCTCCACCCCAAAGTGCCCAAGCTATTCTACCATTTGATGGGTAACCTTTCTCTCCTACTCTAAATCCTTGTGCATCTTTATCGCTTTCATGTCTGCTAAAAAAACTAAACATTCTTCTAACAGTACTAGGAGATAATTTTTCTTTAGCAACAATCTGACTTGCTCTAGTTGCACCTATTCTAGTACCACCTCTATTAAATTCTTTTCTCCAAGCAATACCTTTTTTAGCCTCAATAACCATTGAGTCAGTAGGTGTTGTGTTTATATCACTAATTGCTTTTAAAATTTCATCTATATCTGAATCTTCATTTTCAATTAATTGTTCTGGTACAACTTCTTCTGGAATTTCCTCGCTAATATTTTCTTCTGTCATGTCATCAGCCAAATTAAGTGGCATTAAATTTGCTGAAACTAATAAACTATCAGCACCCTCAATTGGTTCATAACCTAACTGTTCTCTTGCTTCATTACGAGTTAAAATACCATCTTTAACACCTGCACTAACAGATTCAAAAACTCTTTTTCTTTGTTCTGCCATAGCTGGAATAGAATCAATATCATATCTTAATTCTAAACCTTGCTCATTAAACATAGGCACTAACCATTCATTCATGTCGCCTTGTATTCTGTCAAGCAGAGGAATAATTGTTTCATTATATAAAGCAAGTTTTGCTTCTGCAAAATTAGAATAAGTTTGTGAATCAGGAATACCTATAAGCTGACTTGGTACTCCATAAACTAAAGCAATATCTTTTGCTGACATATTTTTTAATTGTATAAAGTCCATGTCTTTAGGAGATAGACCCATTTCTTTCCAATCAAAATCTCCCTCTAATAACATTGGCTTACCAGCATTACCAGTTCCACTAAATCTTTGATTAACATCATTCATCAATTGATTTCTTTGAACATCTGTTAATTGAACATGACCACCTGTTTCATCTTTAGGATTAAAGATAACAGCACCACTTGGTCTTGCTCCATTTTGTAATAAATTTACATTATGTTTGTTTGCCAAATTATGTTGATCAATATCAACACTAGATGCTTGCATAGGACTCATTCCATAATAGTCATCTAAAGGATTAAAAAGTTTTATGTGTTTAACTTTAGACGCACCTGTTGCTTGATCTACATCATAACTTTCAACAATTTGTCCTTTAAGCATATAATCATAAGCTACTGGCATTGCTCTTGTGCCTGCTCTTATTTTCATTCTGTCAGGTCTTAAATTATATAATTCAGTTGGTGGAGTATTATCTCCTCCTACACTTAAAATATAATTATTTCCTGAAATTAATAAATAAGAATAAAGACTTTGAAACCACTCAACTTGTGACATGGTTGGACTTGGATTATATAACAAATCTAATAAAGGGTGGTTATCAAGTTCTTGATCTCCTCTAAATAACATTATCTTAACTCTAGAAGCATTGTTTGCTATTTCATTTATACATCTATAAACAATAGCATTTTCAGAATAACCATCAGTCGCTAAATCATCATACGAAATTTTAGGTGCTGAATCATATCCTAACGAATTATAATAAACTATGGGTGCTTCTTTTTTCTGCACCTTTGGTTGTTCTTTTGTTTTAAAAATATTTTTTATATTGTCATATATTGCCATTAACTAATTCTCCAATTAACTTTGCCTGTCCTTTGTAACAGTTCTGTTATGCCCCACACCAAAGCATCTAATCTATCTGGTGAACCAGAAAATGTTGTGGGATTATAATTTGCCATTTGATCTTCTAAAAACTGAAAAGGTTTTAAATGCTTAACTCTATTCTGTTCATATAATGCTGATATTGGTTCTGCTCTTAAATATTTACCTTTGGTTGCTCTTACACTTCCATAACTAATATTGTTATCAATAGTCCTTATCACTCTTTCAACTAAATCTCCACCATTATTTACTTCGGCTATAATTTTATCTGCATCATATTTGTAATAAGTTTCTACTGCCATCTTTGCCCATTGGTCAGGTGTGTATCTACCTGTTACATCATCAATAACATAAAACTTTTCATCTGTACCTTTAGCACAAACAACTATTCCAGTTTCATCTGAATGCTTATTGCTAGTAACTGCTGGATCAATAGCAACTACTGTTCTTGTAAAGTTTGGTATTATGTCTGTTGTTTTTACGAGTGCCTTACTAATCATATTACGATTCCATAAAGCACCCTCAACATCTTCTAAAACTTCAGCAAATAATTCTTGTCTGCCCAGCCTAGTTCCTTCATACTTTTCTTTTAACTTTTTAACTGCGGACTCTGCAAGATTATCTTTATTTTCAAAAGTGCTACCTCTCGTTACAAGAGAATCTTTATTAACTATTAATTCTTTAATTAAATCTGTGGGTTTGGGAGTTGTTGTTATTACTACTTGTGGCTTATCTCCAAGTCTTAATCCAAATAATAATTGATCCCATGCTTCTGCGTTCTTCCAACTTCCCAACTCATCACACCATGCTCTATGAAATTGTGGTCCTCTTAATCGATCAGGTTGTTCAGCAGAAAAAGTTTTATATACTGTGCCATTTTTTAAAACTAACTCTCCAATACTTCTATTCCAATTCTCTATTAAATTTTTATCAATACAACCTAACAGTCCAGATACTCCCTCAACACAAGTATCTCTACCATCTCCAAATGTAGGTGTAACTATTGCTATTCTTGAATTAGGTTTTGTTAATCCATAAAATGCAATATCTTGTGCACCTGTTCTGGTCTTACCCCAACCTCTTCCAGCTAATATTAACCAAACATTCCAATCTCCACTAGGAGTTATCTGTTTCGGTCTTGCTGTCTTGCACCACGACAGATGTTTCAGTAATATTTTTTGGTTTAATAAAGTTAATTTCGTTAAATAACTTTCTGATTTCAATAAGCTGTTGTTCTTCTCCGAATAATTCGCTGTCGTCTTTTCCTGTAAGTTCATGATAATTTTTTTCTTTCCAACCTGCTTGTGTTTTTAACCAAAATATCTGTGCAACTACATTACCATCTTTTGCTTTTTTAAACAATGCTTGTGATATAACTGCATTTGCTCTGGCTTTACTTGTATCAAGTTGTGTTCTAAAATTTTTTCTTAATGTAGGTTCACTAATTTTAACTATCTGTGCTATTAAAGTTTGTGTTACTCCAGCTATTGCTAAAGCCTCAACTAATTTAGCATCATCTTCTGTCTTAATATAAGGTGGTCTGCCTACTTCGTTATTTTCTATATCCATAACCATCTTTTCTATTACTCCATAATTTTTGCCAACTCCATACTTGCAGTTTAGAAGAAATATGGTTTATTAATAATAATATTCGTTTAATCATTCCTTTTTTATAACCGAAAAAAATTAATTAGCCAATAGATATAATGATTTTTATTAAAAATTAGGTCAAAATAATAACATTTATTACGTAATTAATTAAATTATTGTATATATCCTTAAAAACCCCAGTTCTATTGACTTTTAGCAGTAATAATAATTAATATTTTTTATTATTTATTGTTTACATACCATGGAATCAATATAAAATCTAATTATGAAAACGAAAACAATAACTAAACAAAGGAGAAAAAATGACTAAACACAACTCTTGTGAAAAAATCATTAGTTCCAAACAAAAAGAAGAAATATATTTAGAACTAGCTAAAGAATATCCTAAAAAATATGGGTATCATATTTCTTTATTAAATTTTGGTGGTTCTGATCTTGATTACAAACTAACTAACCATACTGATGTTTATGGACCTTTCGGTACATTACATACAGCTAGAGAAAACTACAAAATGTTTATTACAAACAGTAATGTTGCTGATGAACATTTATATGCAATAAGAGGACCAAGACATGAAAACCAAAGAGGATTTAACACCGAATGGTATTCACATAAAGGAGAAATATAATGTCAAAACAAATCATGATGCAAAAAATTGTTGATAAAGTTATAAGTCAAATTGATCAACATGGTAAAAACTGGCTAAAACCTTGGGCTTCTTTAGGAATGCCCAAAAATTTAGATTCAGGCAAAAATTATAGAGGAATAAACACTATTGCTCTATGGATTGCCAAAGAAGAATCTGGTTTTACTTCTGATATATTTGGTACATTTAACCAAATCAGAAAAAAAGGTGGTAAAGTAAATAAAGGTGCAAAAGGTACACAAGTTATTTACATGCAACCTGCTTTATACAGAAATGCTAGAACTAATGAAACTCCTGATACATCAGATGGTGCAGTTAAAGTTCAATATAACTTAATGAGAAGTTATTTTGTTTTTAATCTAGACCAAACTACTGGGTTAGAAGAATACAAACAAGTTCAAGCAGAAGGTTCTGAAACTTTACTTGATGTAGAACAGTATGTAAAAAATACTGGTGCTAAAATCAAATATTCATCAGAAACTTTATTTCTAAAAAATAGTTGTTATTATGTACCAAGCCAAGATTATATCGGAATGGTATCTAAAGAACAATTTAATAGTAATGATAGTTCTTCTGCTACTCAAAACTTTTATGCTACTTTACTTCATGAACTAACACACTGGACTGGTCATAAGTCAAGATGTGATAGAGATGAAAAGTATAAAGCTAAATATTTTGAAAACTTTGATTCAAAAGAAAAATATGCTTTTGAAGAATTGGTTGCTGAAATAGGTTCTGCAATTCAATGTTGTATTTTAGGTATAACAATGGAACCTACACCTCACGCAATTCAATACTTAAATATCTGGAAAGATAGAATTAAGGCTAAACCAGAAACTATCTTTAAGGCTAGTGCTTTGGCACAAGCTGGTGTAAATTATATTCAAGATTTACAACCAGAAAATTTAAAAAAGGCTAGTTAATTAACCACTCTCTCTTACCCTACCATCATTAATTTGGTGGTGGGGTTTTTTTTTGTCACTTATCTCATTATGATTTATCCCTTATCATAGGTGTACGCATAAATCAATAAAATTTTTGTTTAAAGAATCCAAAATGTCTTGATAAGTCATCTAACACTTCTCTTAATCTACTCCCCATATACCTTTGGTCAATATGTAAAATGTTTCTTGTTTGTTTTAATGAATAATCTTGACCACAAATATAAGAAGCAATCTCAAAACCTTTATTTCCTAACACTTTATGAATTTCAACCAACTGTTCAATGTTATGTAAAGCACCATAAGAAACTTTATCTTTAGCACCACTTATAATAAATGCACCTAAATCCCTGCCTTTCATTCCTCCAATGGCACTAGATTCAAATATTTGTCTAAACTTTATTCCTGCTTTATGTTGATAATCAACTATAAGATGTTTATGAAACATATAATCAAGACCACATTCTCTTACATTAACCATTACAAGGGTTGTGTATTTTTTACCTTGTGGTGTTAATTCGTGTCTTTCTTGTGGAATTATCAATGGTTTTTTGTCTTGATCTTTCATGTATTTTTTAATAATAACTTTGTATGGAAAATAATGCAATACCTAATAAAGAAGCATATCAACTAAAAGATATTGAAACTTTAAAACCACACCCAAAAAATTATAAGAAACACCCAGAAGATCAGCTTAAACACATTTGTAGATCAATAGAAGAAAATGGTATTTATAGAAATATTATTATTTCAAGTGATGATGTAATCCTTGCTGGTCATGGTGTTGTTCAGGCTTGTAAAAAATTAAATATAAAATCTGTTCCTACTTTAAAATTAAATATTGCATCAACAGATCAAAAAGCAACAAAATTATTAACAGCAGATAATGAGGTTTCTCATTTAGGCGAGGTTGACGAAAGAGCATTATCAGATGTATTAAAAGATATTCTTGATAATACAGGAGATTTATTGGGAACCGGTTATGATGAAATGATGTTATCAAATCTTTTATTTACAACTAGACCAAATAGTGAAGTTAAAGATTTTGATGAAGCGGCAGAGTGGGTTGGTATGCCTGAATATGAAGGTAAAGAAAATAATCCTAAATGGATTTTAAATTTTAGAACAAATGAAGAAAGAGAGGATTTTAAAAAATTAATTAATTGTGAGGGTGGTAAAAAAGATGGTCAAACTTGGAGCACATGGTACCCACCTAGAGAAAATGAAGATTTAAAATCTGTTAAATACGAAAATGAAGAATGAACATAAACCTAAATATCCTGTTTATGTAATATCCAAAGGTAGATTTAAAGGTAACTTAACTGCAAAATTTTTAATTGAAGATAAGGTTGATTTTCATTTGGTAGTAGAACCACAAGAAGCAGAAGAATATAAATCAAGATATGGTGAGCATAGAGTTTTAGTTTTACCATTTTCCAATTTAGGTAAAGGTTCTATTCCAGCTAGGAATTGGGTTTGGGAGCACTCAATAAAAGTTGGTGCAGAACGACATTGGATTTTAGATGATAATATAAAAATGATTAGAAGATTGCATCATCAAAAAAGAATAAGATGTAATGCAAATAATGCTTTAAGAGCATCTGAGGATTTTACAGATCGTTATGAAAATATTGGAATAGCTGGATTAAATTACACTTTTTTTGCAGTAAATAAATTAAAGCCATTTGTTTTAAATGTTCATGTATATTCAACATTACTAATTAAAAATGATTTACCTTACAGATGGCGAGGTAAGTATAATGAAGATACAGATTTATGTTTACAAGTATTATCTGGTAAGTGGTGTACCATATTACTAAATGCTTTTTTAATTGATAAGGCGGCGACTATGACAGTCAAAGGTGGTAACTTTACAGAGTTATACAAGGGTGATGGTAGATTAGATATGGCTAACTCATTAAAAAGATTATGGCCAAAGGTTGTTGATGTTCATAGAAGATTTGGCAGACCACAGCACAAAATTAAAAAACAATGGGCATACTTTGATACACCATTAATTAAAAAAAAAAATATAGAAATATCTAATGAACCAAACAATTATGGTTTAAAATTAAAAGCAGTTGAAGAAGTTAAAAGTAAAGAATTACAAAAACTTGTTCAAAAATATAATTCCAATTAATTTCTTAAATGAAAAAAATAATTGTTGTAACTGGTGGTGCTGGTTTTATTGGGGTAAATTTAATAAAAAAACTATTAATAAAAACAACATTTAATATTGTTAGTATTGATAATTATTCTGCTGGAACCAAAAAAAATCATATAAAAAATAAAAGAATAAAATATATTAAAGCAGATACAAGAAATATAAAAAAAATACTTAATTACTGTAAAAAAGATATTCATTCTTTATTTCATTTTGGGGAGTTTTCAAGAATATATCAGAGTTTTTTAAAAACTAATGATTGTTTTAAATATAATACAATAGGATCATATGAAGTATTTGATTTTTGCTTAAATAACAAAATAAAATTAATCTATTCTGCAACATCTGCAAGTTTAGGTAATAATGGTCAAGATAAAAATTTATCTCCTTATTCATTTTCAAAGGCAAAGAATCTTGAATTTTTAGATAATTTAAAAAAATGGTTTAATTTTAAGTATGAAATAATTTATTTTTACAATGTATATGGTAATAATCAAATTGGTACAGGAAATATGGCTACTGTAATAGGAATATTTGAAAATCAATATAAAAACAAAAAACCATTAACAGTTGTAAAACCTGGAAATCAATCAAGAAGATTTACACACATTGATGACACGATTGATGCATGTTTTTATGCTTGGAAACAAAATAAATGTAGGCATTATGCTATATCAAATAAAAAAAGCTATACAATTTTAGAAGTTGCTAAAATGTTTTGCAGTAATGTAAAGCTATTACCAGCTAGAAAAGGTGAAAGAAACACTTCTGGTTTAGTTAAAAAAAACCTATCTAATACAATTTATAAAATATATGGAAAAATACAGTTAAAAAATTATATTAAAAATTTTATTAATCAGAAATAATCATATAATCACTATCCATTACATTAATCTTGTAATTTTTATTATCTTTGGTAAATTTTTCAAAATTATCTACTCTACCAACATGATAATATCCTAATTTAACTAATCTACCAATAACACTCTTAATATCTGTTTTATTATTTTCCTCATCTTCAAATCTTTTTTGATTTAACCAAGTCGCTACATGAGCCAAAAACTCTTTATCTTTAACAGTTGAGGTATACCTATTAAATTTTTGTGCAATGTCGCTAGGATCAAGGCTATGACAGTGTATGGCATATCTTTTGAGTGCTAAATGCTTTGAACCTTTTTTAATATCCAATAAACTCCAAAATACATTAAAATCTTTCTCTATTGTTTTATTAGGTATAGGTTTAGGTATAGGTATAGGGGTTATCGTTTTGTTATTAACGGAAGCATAACGAGTTTCCATGCCTTTTTTACCAGCATCAGATTTTTTCTTATATTTTGCTGTTAAATACTCATGTTCTTTAATTAATCTTTTATGTGTCCATAAAACATAATCTTTTTTTTCATTAACAGAATCCCAAATAAAAAATTCCGATAATATTTCATCAACCTTTTTTTTACAATCATCATCAATACATTGACAAATTCTATAAGCTGATTCAGTTTTAAAGGGTTTGGCATTTTTAGTCCAAGAAAAACATAATAATCTTATATATTTACCAACAGCATCATTAGTTAAATGAACTGTTTCAGCACTAAATGTATCTGTAAATAATTGTAATGCGTGAAATTTATTATTTTCTGTTGACATTATTTAACCCTCCCTCTTTTACCAAGATAAGTTTTAATATATTTCCAAGAGTTATCTTTTTTATCTTTTTCCAAGTCTTTTATTTCCTTATCTTTTTGTAATTTTTCAAGATGTTGAATATATTTATCTGGTACAGGATCATGACCATTTAATTTTGAATGACCTTTATGAATTAAAATCCAATATGATTTTTCACCTTGAGAAAGTAAATCCCAATCTTTTATATTATCCATGTTGCTCCTTTTTTAGTTATTTTTTAGTTATGCTTTATAGTGTTTTGTTAATATATCATCTAACTGTTTTTTTAAATCAATAAAATCGCCTCCTTTTAATATATAATGTGGTGTTTTTAATATATCACTTATAACTTTCCACAGTTTTTGACTTTTACTTAAAGTACCCTTGCTGGTTTTAAGTTCTATATAAACAAATTTACCATTTTTAAATTCAAGAATTAAATCAGGACAACCAGATTTCATACCCATACTAGCCAATAGCATCTTATATTTAAATGATCTAATACCTTGATTTGGTATATGAAAATATCTTAACTTTGATAATTTTTTTTGTTTTAAATAATTAATTAATTTAATTTGTATTTGATACTCTTTCATTTTCAACATCTGTTGGAGTTTTTGTAATACAATATATATTCTTTACATCATCAGGTTTAAATGTATAAAATTTAATTTTTTTATTTTCATAATACCAAAATTTAATTTTGTATTGTTTAAATCGATTTACTGTATCCTCAAAACTATAATAAATTCTGCGTGAGTCTTTACTTGTATAATATTTTTTTATTATGTGTGTTTGTTTAAATTTTAAAT
>Ga0181392_1001117_pt1 | contig 10285 bp, 10 predicted proteins | sample 15SPOviralmetaG_FD_130083 | JGI IMG/M metagenome (GOLD analysis project Ga0181392, IMG submission 130083) | Marine viral communities from the oligotrophic San Pedro Time Series (SPOT) site, San Pedro Channel, CA, USA - 15 SPOT_SRF_2010-09-15 | ecosystem: Environmental > Aquatic > Marine > Strait... | reverse complement strand
TTTTAACTCAAATGGAAATACTTAATTATAATCAAGTATATCAAATTATTAATCAGTATATATATCAATTCTTATTTATATTTTATGTATAATATTTAAATAATTATTAATAATATTGTTAATTATCTATTGTTTGGCGACACACGATTTACATATGATATTTTTAAAATCTCCGTTCTCGTGATGTAAGCATTTAACTACCCCATCTAAAAATTCTTTATTACAAATCTCGCAATTATTACAATTCATAAAATAATCATACATTTCATCATTTACATTATTTACCCCAAATCTCGTCCAGCCATACATTCGTCTTGCTTTTACAGAACTATCCTTATCATAATATATTTTCTGTATTTTTTTGATGTGGTCTATATTGTCGGTTCTATAATCTTTATAATACTGGCGTCGTGCGAGTTTTTTTTTCTCTTTATTTTTAAGATTATATGCTTTGTCATACTCTCTTTTCTTTGCTTTCTTATCTAATTCTAAATCCATACTAATTCTTATTTATATATTTATGTATAATATTTAAATAAGTATGTTTATAATATCATTCACAATAAATAATATTATAATAAGTTTGCTTACACTTCTATATTGTAGTCGTTATACAATATATCCAAAGAAGTTCCTCTATTATTAGATACTTTTTTAAACCCATCTATATTTCCATTCTTGTAATAATCATTTAAAACTACTTTTACATATCTGCCTTCTCCAATACCATTAAAAGTTCTATCTTGGATAAATTTATTTAAGTTTGATGTTTCTATTAATGTATGTTCTGTTTTATCTTGTAATAGTATTTGAAATGCTCTCATCATTTTAGCATTATAAATCTTAACTTTCTTTACCCCATACCTATCTCTTGTTTTGTAATTATTTCTAACATACAGCAAATATTTATTAGTAGCATAAATATAATTTATACTATCATCAGCAAGTTTTTTATCAGCAATAAGCATTAAATCTAAATCCATATTTCGTGTATTAAAATTTAACATTATGTAATTAATTATAAAATCTGTATATTTCTTATCTTTGTAAAGTTGATTTGTAAATTCTTGTAATGTATTAAGAGTTGGTAGATTATCTTTAAGAATTTCATTAGATTTCTGTTTGTTCTCGTAATGATTTTCATTTAACTTTTTGCGATATTCAGTTAGTTTTTCAGTAGATAAACCCATATCTTTACGAACTAAACTGACGACAGAAAGCATAGAATTTTTAGACATAGATGGAGCGTCTATTTTATCTATTATATTAACAATCTGTTTCTCTGTATAATTTAATATTGGTGATTTCAAATAATTCATTAATCGGTTATACGAATGCGTATATGTTGTAATAGATTTATCACTCAACGACGAGTTGTTAATAGCATTATCAAATTCAGCCATTATTAATAATACTTAACATTAAATCTTTAAGTATTATTATAAATAAGTATATATTATGTTTTAATGATCGGTGTAAGCACAACTTTTTTCTCATTCAGTTCTTTTAGAACTTCACTCTTGAAAGTAGATTTATTAACAACCTCATCAAGAATTTCATCTAAACAAAACAAAACTACATTTTCAATATTATTGTTAATTGGTTGATTAATTTTTGTATTTTTTTGTTCCATAAGTGCTTTGGTGCTTTGATTAATCATTATATATCTGTGGCTACATATGATAATTAATTTGTCTTTAACTATGTTATAAAAATATACTTACATAAAAGCAGTTAGAATACTTTTATGTTTGGTTTTAAAATATTGAAATGAATATCATTTGAATTCGGTTGTGCCGTATCTATCTCATTATTTTTAAACATATCATATTCTTTTTTAATTTTATTTTGCTCGTCGCCTACTTTAATTTCTGTATTAACCATAGTTTTATATTCATCTTTCAATACAATCGTATCTATTAAATCGTTTAAAATATCACCTACTATTTCTTTTGTTGTTTGATTTTTATTTTCAATAACAACATCTTTTTTTGATTTATCTGTTGTATATTTCTCCTCCACATCTCTAACACAATAATCAATATTACAATTTTTATCGTATGTTATAGATTTTATATCACTTGGATATTCAATTGATAAATAATCATCTATCCGTTCTTTTTTTGTTTTTTTTACATCATTACCATCATCATCTTTCTTTAAAAGACTGATAGTTTTATAATTGTTATTTTTATCATAGATGAATTCAGTAGTCATCAAATTAAATGGTATAGATATATATTTTTCTACTGCTCCAATATTAATTTTAATCTGTGGTTTCCAAACAATATCAGTATGTTTATAATATTGAATATCGTGTTCTTTTTTATTACAATCATCAATATCGTATATGGCGTTTGTATCACTTGGATATTCAATTGATAAATATGTTTGTATTCTTTCATTTTCCGTCATATTTATAAGATTAATAATGGAATTATTATTATCTACTATGTATTCGGCAGTTAATAAATTAAATGGAAGTTTGACTTGTTTTACAACATTATCAGTATGAATTGTAATATATCTATTTCTTTTAAATATGGCTTTCTGTCTTGTTTCAAATTTCTTTTCAATTCGTTTATATTTTTTTTTAGACATCGTATTAGCACATAAATAATTTGTATCAATTATTTCATTTATTTCTCTTTGCTTCTTGTATAAATAATAAAATATATCATTTTTAATTGTATCATAATAAGTGTTAATAAATGTTGAGTTTGTTTTATCATATAATTCATATTGAAACACAATCAAACATTCGTTATTATCATAAACATCTCTACCCTCTCCGCCGTGTTTATTTAAATGTTTGTGAGATATTCCAATATAAGACAAGTATGATGTTATAATATCTTTTACATACTTGAAATGCTTTTTATTAGATGAATTAAATTCTGTTATGTTTATGGTGTCTGTATTGATTTTATCTGTATCCATTTGATTATAATATTTAATCAATTCTATTGGTGTGTTCGCTTGTAGTATGGTTTTAAGATCGTAATTTGATATTATTTTGCGGTTGTATAGTAATTGTGTTCTATCTATTCCAAGCAAGTTCATAATACTTTTGATTATTTTTAACTTGTTATTATTTATGTCTTTGATTTTGAAAGAACTTTCTAATTGGTTATTATCATAACTAATTCCAGTAATATTTGGATTATTTAATCTATAAAATCTATCCATATATGGAGATTTATAAATTTCCGCCAATTTTTTAGAGTGTTGAATTAATAAATCTTTATCGTATTCATCTACTTTGATATTTTCCATACCACAATAATCATCTTGATTATAAAAATGTATCTCACCATCAGCATCATTATAATAGTTTGTAAATATACCACTTGTAGCATATCGTTTTATTGTCCCATCAATCATCTCCAAACTTAAACCCCTACCCATCACAATATCTATATTTTCATCTCTACATAAATGTATATTGGTTGAGTTGTTAATGTTTAATTTATCTAACAAGTATTTTTTATTTATTTTATGTCTATTATCAACGCCATCATTATCGTTAGTTTCATTAACAAGATTATTATACTCATAGTCGGTGATTTTTGGTTCGTGTTGTAATAGTAAAATACGCTCATTCTTAATAATCTTTTTAATTTTAATACTTTCATTTTTACTTGATGTGTCGTCATCATCGTTTAATGTAAATATATGTTTTATTGAAACATTTAAATTATGATTTACTATTAATCTACCAATTAGTTCTTGACTATAATTGCGTTCGCTATTAATCTTTTCAATAACATTTGAAACTATGATTTTTTTGTAGAATGAATTAATATTAAATTTCATCATATCAATATTATTCCACCACTTATCATTATCATCACAGAATTTTAGTTGTTGATGTTTCATAATCAGCGGTTCTATTACCGAATAATCAGTATTCGTTGTTATTTTTGTTAATCCATTATTGATACATAAATTAATCTCTTTGTCTTTTAAATTTCTACATCTATGAACCATCTGTAAATATGCTCTTGCTGTAATACTACCAGTAGTCGCATATCCATAAAGTTTATCAAACATAAAATCTACTTTACTATTTCCAAATGATATTCCGCAAGTCATAGATGGAGAGTAAATTAGTATGTCTATTTCTAATTCTTTTAATGCGGTTTCTACATCTTTAAAAAGTTTGTCTTTTTTACTTGATGCGTAGCGTCCAATATGTATATTCTCTTTTAATTTTTTATACATATCACTACTATCAACATCATTCAACTCGTCTTTCCAAATTTTAACATTATGATAGTTATAATTCTCATTTATGTAATACTCAACTCCCTCACTTGATATTATCATTATTTTTTTGTTAATATTTTTAGATTTTGATTTACTAATTAACAATTTGTAAATTTTCATAGCATCATTTTTAGAATTAGATGGATATAAAACTCTTTTATTATTGACAAATATATCTTTTATCATAGCATCATTCATTTTATCTTGACTTGTATGGATTATATAATTGTAGTCTTTCCAGTTATTATAATCGCATATAAATAATTGCGGTTGTTCGGGGGGCGATGCCCCCCATACCCCCTCTTTTGATATACTTTTTTTAAAAGTATGGTTGTTTAACTCACTACTTAAAATATTCATTCTTTCCTCACTTAAATCACAATCCAAACAAATAATTTTCTTTGCTTTCCGTATTAAATTACAAACAATTTCACTTACCTCAAAAGCAGTTATTTTTTTAAAAGTTGTTGATATAAAGTGATTTATAATACTTTCATATTCATCAAGTATTAATATATCAAATTCTTCATCTTGGTTATGATATAGAATATTATTCAAACTTTCTAACGATGAAATAACTATCTTTGCGTCCGCAACATCTTTACTTGATACTTTTTTATCTTTTATATCCAAATGATTTATAGCCCCTAACGATGAGGTCATTTCAATATTTAAGTTATTATTCTCGGTTAATGCTAATACTCGTAGATGGTGTTTTTCGGCAAATTCTATAATTGTTTTAACACCATAGAAAGTCTTACCACTTCCCCAAATCATTTTCCAACCGCTTATTATATTGTTTGATGTTAGAAATTTATTCATTTCATCAATAATCTCATCTTGTTTTATACATTTAAAAATATCATTACATATTCCGTATTGATTATTAAATTGTGTATCTATTCCATAGTGATAAATAGATTGGTTAATATCATTAATGAGTATCTGTTTGTTAAGATAAAAATTGTAGTTATTTCCGATCATTATTTCATTAATCGGTTTTTGATTTTTTAATTTTAAATTATTGTATCGCTTTATGGTTGCTTTTAATTCAGTAGGAGATACATTTGCTTTTTTACATATCCAGTTTATTAATTCATCTGTAAAATAATTAATTTTGTCCCATATAAAACCCAAATTATATTCAGCATTTAATCTATCCAAATGTTTTTGAATATCTATTGTCGCATATTTATCATCTAATCTATCACCCCAATCTTTATTTTTATTAGCATCAAAATTAATAGTTCTGTTCGCACTCTCAACTAACCATCTTTCATAACCATTAAATTTATTTAAAACTATTTGTCTTGATATGTGTTTCCATATACTATTTTCATAGAATTTTTGCGGTAAATATTTTAATAATTCATCAACTATGTTAGATGGATTTAATTTAATAAGTTTATCATTTGTAATCAGTTCATTTGCTTTTTCAACATTATTTTCTTTCAAAAGTATTTTACTTTCTGTAATGGTATTGTATTCAAGTGGATTATCTTTATAGTCGTTGAATAAGCAGTTCTTTGTATCATTAATTAAATAATGGTAAATTGACTGACTATCAATATATTTATCTTTATCATTATCAAAGCAATAAAACCAATTAAAATATTCTGTTTTTCCAAGTTTCTTTTGGTATGGTAATGAAAATAGTTTGCGTTCAGCATAAACTGAACCATCAAGATTTCCAACTAATTTTTTAAAAGAGCCATTATTTCTCTGTTTATTAATTCCATCTACAAAATCTTTTAATGTGGATTTTTTTACTTTAAAACCACTAATAACAATATGAATACTTTTAATTAAATTACTATCATCATCACGCTTCGCATAACAATAAATATTATCACTTGTAATCGGCGATCTAAAATATCCATTAAACTCATCAATAAATCTGTTTAAAATTTCTATAACTTTATTATCTGTAATATAATGTGCTTTATCTTTACAATCAATATCAAAATACGGCTTACATATATCATTAGTAATAATCTCATATAAATTGTTATACTTGTATTCTTGAATAAACTTTACTTTATCTGCTTTGTTTGTAAAACCCAAATACATTTTTTTACCACCACTACATTTATCAACAGCCAACATTTCAAGATGGTTGTATTTATCGCAGTTTGATTTATTGTATGAGCGGATTATTTGACTTACATATTTATTATCGTTCAACCAAGTTATTACATCTGTATCGTTCATATATTTATACTTATTAATAAATCTTTAAGTCTTTTTCAATTTTATTTATATATACAAAAAATATACAAAAAAAGTATATATAAATAAGTAAAATATTATACATCTACATCTACACCATCTACACCATCTACTTCATTTTTAAAACTATTTAAATCGTGTTTTGCCTCCTCATATTTGCTCTCTGTTATTTGAATATTTTTCGCATATTTTTTAACTTTTCTTTCCAGTTTATTCAGTTCTTTTTGTTCGGCGGTTAAACTTTGTTTGGAGGCGAGGACACGAGCGTTATGAGCCAATCGTTTATCTTCGTGCGTTTCATAGTAATTTTTCATATATGTATTCCCATATTCTCGCATATGGTCTATATTTCTATGATAATAATTCCTATGATAGTCTGTATTTTTTTGTCTATTTTTTTGTCGCCAAGCCCTACTGCGTTCTCGTGCTAATTGTTTTTTTTTATCAACATCACTTAATTCAACATCGTTATTTTCAACAACATTATTTTCAACAACATTATTTTCAACAATATCGGGTTCTTTTAGATCGGCATTAGCCATTTTATATTATACTACTTATTAATATTTCTTTAAATCTATTTCAATTTTATATATTAATAAGAATAATTATTCATTAAGTATTCTAATCGTTTTTTAAATATTTTGTTTTACTTATAATGGTCGTTATATCAAAACAAGAATTAATTAAAAGATTAGAATATGGTAATAAAAAAGAAACAGAATTTATGTGTTCTTTAAATGAAACCATTAATGATGCTAATATATCCATAACAAAAACAATAGATAAGTTTTGCTGTGTAGATTATAAAGTTAAAAATGAGGTTAATAAGAAATGTATATATCTTGAACTGAAATCAAGAAAAGATGATATTTCTAAATTTAACACTTTGCTTATTGGAAAAGATAAACTGAATAAAATATCTAACTATTACAATAAATTTTATGTTCTGTTAATTTGGTATGATGAATGTAAAAATATGTTTATAACTATTTACGATGACGATTTATTGAAAAGTCCTACAAATAATTTATTCAATAATTCGTTTGATATAGATAAATCTTGTTGTAAAAAAAGTGATATGAAAAATTTGAGTGATGGTATTAAAAAACTACTTTCATAACCACTTGTCTAAAAGTCTATTTTCTATTATATATTTACATTCGGTTTCTGTGTAATCCGTGTGTGTTATATCTAATAGAAAAAGTTTTAATGAAGATGCTTCTTCATTAATTCCCATATATGTTATATTATGTATCTATTTTTTTTTAATTAATAATCGGTATTTCTTTGATTTGTTTTTGATGGATTATTTTTTGTTTAAGTATGCTAAAAACTACACCATCTAATTCACTATCAGGATTTTCCAAATCTATTATTTTTAGAACTTGTCGTGTATTTATTTTCCAACTATCTTCCAAATTTATATATACCTCTCTACTACTATCTTCAATTCCAAAAAATATTCTTTGAACTATGATATGATTAGTGCTTATTTTTCTTTTAACTAATCCATAATATCTATACCAGTCATTATCATCACGCTCAAATAATTTATTAGAAATCTCAACGACATCATATTCTTTTGTTTGTGATGCTATTAGTTTATTATTGTTGATTATATCATTACAACTTTGTATCAATCTAATATTGTTATAGACTAAACAAATACGCTGTGGTTTTGCTAATGCCTCAATACGATATTTTCCAAAATTACTATTTCTAATGGTAGGTCTAACAATTAATACTTTGATTGTATGAGGGTGATTTTTATTGAATGATAATGATTTAATCACAGCAAAATCTTTACAACCGCATTCTTTATTTTGGATTTCTACAATATCATTACACATAAATTTTGATTTAATTATAAGTGTTCTATCAAACAATTCTAAACTAATTTTTGTAGATGTTTCTGTGAGTTCATCAATAGACATTTTTTTAATTTTACCATCAATAGTGTTGTCTGTATATGACAAAATATCTTTCCATATTTCATTTGGTAAATCCATATCTATATACTTAATATTAAATCTTTATATTCTATTCAATTTAATATTAATAAGTATCATATTAATTATTCAAATGGAAAAACTCCCATTTTTTTTGTTTAAGTAATAAACTTGTATATTCTTGAAATGTGTATTGTTTTATATTACTACAATTACCCATATTTAACCATAACATAAACGGAAATCTTATTGGTTCAGTCTTAAAAGAGTTGCTTACTTCGTATATGTGTTTATCAATTGTATTATAAATGACAGCGTGAGGGTGTCTTAATCTATCACTTGGTCTTTGAACTATTGCGTGAATTATAATCCAGTTTTCTTTATCGTTTTTATTGGCTATAAAATTGTATGTATCTTCTAAACAAGACATATCTATTTACTTATTAATATTTGTTTATATCGCATTCAATTTAATATTAATAAGTATCGTATTAATTATTGTCATCTTCATCATCATTATCGCTGTCTGTTTCATACTTACCATCTATAAAGTTATTATCATTTAAATACTGCTTATATTCTTTGTGTGATAAATCTCGTAGCATATAACATCTTTTAGATCCGTCATCGTAATAATCAAGACGATTAACGAGTTCTTGAATTGTATTAAACATTAGTTCTATATTCTCTATTACAAATCTATCTCGTATGTCGTCGTGGTGTCCCAAATTTAGACAAGCATACCCATTCAATTCGCTCATATGACTTACTTGATGAAAAATAGAATAGAATAAACGACTACATTTTGTTCTCATAAAAAGTTCCTCATAACCCAATTCTTTTATTTTACCAATATTTACTTCAAACTGATAATTATTTTTAAGATTTCTTATTATTTTATCAAGATTAATATGTCTATCATATCTATCATAGTCTTTTATTTTAGTATGTAAATTGCTTTCATCTACTTTTAATGTATTAATTTTTCGTGCTTGTTTCCACCATTCTTTTTTAGTATCTATATATCCACGTTTTTTTGGTTTAAAAATTTCATCATAGAACCCATACAATACTTCAACTTTATTTGTAGTCCAGTTTTCACCACCAGTATCTAAATTAATAAATGTTGTAGGTGGAAATGAGTAATCATCTATCTTATCAAAAAATAAGTCATCGTCATCAATACTACTATCAATATTATTGTTATTAACCCATATTCTATATAGCATATATAACGCATTAACTATTTCGGTTTTATTATATACCCAAGTCAAAAATTGTTCTATCTCACCAAGAGTGTAAGCAGTTTGTTTATAATAATCACATTCGGTAAATTGTGTTCGTTTTGAACCACTTGTATTTCTTTTTTTACCAATCAACATAATAAATCTCCCTACTTGTTGATGTGGTCTATTATGAAGCCAACTAATCATACGCTCCCGATGTAAAAGATTTACGCACGGGGGCTTCTCGTCATTACCGCCATATTTTCTCCATTTTTTTTCATCGTTAGTAGTATTCAAATTTATATATTCTATTGTGTTCTTATTATTTTCAAACATAACTATTAATACTTAATATTAAATCTTTAAATGTTGTAGTTAGTAAGTATAAGTAAGTATCTTTATTAATAATTATTTAATACGCAATAAAAAGTGTCTTTATTAATAAATATTTAATGCGTATAAATCGTATGATAATCGTTAATATTTTTCCAATCTATTAATCGCTCACGGACTAAATAATTTTTAATCTCTTTTAATTCTTTATTAATATCATCTTGGTTCATAAAACTACTGAAATAAAAAACAACATTCCCAGCCAACGGCTTCCCA
>Ga0181392_1001116_pt1 | contig 10297 bp, 9 predicted proteins | sample 15SPOviralmetaG_FD_130083 | JGI IMG/M metagenome (GOLD analysis project Ga0181392, IMG submission 130083) | Marine viral communities from the oligotrophic San Pedro Time Series (SPOT) site, San Pedro Channel, CA, USA - 15 SPOT_SRF_2010-09-15 | ecosystem: Environmental > Aquatic > Marine > Strait... | reverse complement strand
TTAATAACGTTTGTTTTACATCAAATACAACCGCGTTCAATAATACGATGACTGATGCGAGAACATTTAATAATCAGTTTAATATATTAAATTACCAACAACCAATTAACGGAGGGACACCGTTACAATTCATAACCTTTGGAAATAAATATTATCTTGGGACAGCATCACCATCTTCGTATCTAGTAGATGATATTTTTGAGAAACAAGATACAGCATTAAATACAAATAATGTTGCACAAACAGGCAAGACAATCGTATCAATAACGCAAACGGTAGCATCAGCATTATATGGGTTCAATATTAATGACTTCGTTGGAAATAGTCTTCCTTATCTATATGAACCAGGAACTTCCAACTTGTTTCAATATTACGCAGGATATAATTATTTTGTTGCCGTTGCTTCAATATACACAACAAAACTACCACAAGCAAACGACTTCATTCGGTTTGTAGATTTTAATGGAAATTTTTCAACTACTTATGTGACAAGTGTGCAGTATGTTCCACCAGCAGGTGGTTCGTCAGTTGCTTATTACAAACTATTTACAAATTTTTATAACGCATCTTGGACTGATTACAGCATAGAAGGTTTTTTTTATAGACCAGAGGCAGATTTTATTGATGTATATAGACCGCAGACATTCAAGAAATATACGACACGTAGTTCAATCACGATTTACAACCAACAAAAGAAATATTACACACCAGAGTTATATAATGTGTTTAATCAGCAAACCACCAATTTATTTGATACTATTACGACTATAAACCAGTTCGTTAATACACCTTTGTATTTTTATTCTAACAACGCATATAATGCTCTTACGAGTGTTGAAATCGACCTTCCAGCAACAGCAATTCCAGACGAATTTACAGTCAATACATTTGCACAAACCTTATCACAAAAAACATTTTCAGATAACACGACATTTCAACAAGGTTTAACCGCAAGCGGAACAATTACAACTCAATATTTAACAGCTTCTCGTGATATTAGTTGTCGAGATTTGGATGCTTCTCGTGATGTGAATAGTGTGGATTTTAATGGAACAGGGTTATTGACTTTGAGTGATGATGAGAAAGAGCATATTATTTCAAACAATTTATACATAGGGAGATTATTTAGTGCTACATCAAATAATTATGGTATTGGTATTGGGGGGACAACTTGGACTGATTTGAATAATAATAATACTTTTATTTTAACAAAAAATGTATCAAATAACATAACAGTTGTTAATTCCCCTGCGGAGGTTTGGAATACAATAAATAATAATTTAAGACTAAAAGTATCAAATCAAACAATAGAATTCTATCCAGCAGACGGCGCTGGTAATGGTAATTTGAGATTTTCTGTTAATAACGCTTCTACAAGACTTTATCAAACAAATAATATTTCTGGAATTGATGCTTTTGGAAATGATAATAATCAGTATTTGGATTTTTTTACACAAAACAAAGATTATGATGTTAGACTTCAAGCAGCAAGAAGAGATAGTGGGGTAGGAACAGGTTTTATAGATACATATGCGTATAGAGGAAGATTTTATACAGGAGCACAGAAGATGATGGAATGGGGTTATATTAATTCATCAATTTCTTTCATAATGGGGGCGGCGGTGACCACTTTTGTTCAATACCACATTAATACGGAAATTTACTATTACGTAAATGGTTCAACACGATTTGTGATGGCGAGTAATGGCGTTATGTGGGCAACAGGAGGCTTTGCGCAAGGTTCAGACAGAAGACTCAAAAAGAATATTGTAGATGTTAGTGGAGCTTTACAAACTATTAATCAATTACAAGTAAAAGAGTTTGATAAGAAATGTTCGTTTGAATGTGATGATTGTAGTGAGGAAACAATACATCAAATCGGTTTTATAGCACAAGACGTTCAAGAAACAGATTTATCCTTTTGTGTAAGTCATTCACAACTTAACGATACTTTGGGTATAGAAAGTGAAACTATTTTTGCTTTGAATGTGAAAGCAACACAGGAGTTATACGAGATGGTAAAACAACAACAGGAACTATTACAGAAACAACAGGAAGAAATAAATTCATTGAAAGAAAGATTATCTTATCTTAATGTATAATGCTCAGCGGATACATTTTCAATAAAGGGTTAAAAACCTATAACAATATTTTCAAGAAGCAACGCAAAGATCCAAAAAGTTTATTTAGCAAGGGCAGCATCGATTTATATGATGCAATGAAAAACTCGTATGCCAAAGAGGAAGACCAAAAGAAATTCGGGAGTGATGCGGGGTATGTTTACGATCGTGATCTGTCAAACGACAATCAACAGGTTTATTACAATCCCGATTCAAAAAAAATGCTGTTCTCTGTGACTGGCACGCACAATATTTCTGACATCGGCACGGATATAAAAATGATGACAAGTGGAGTCAAATCAACGGATAGATACAGACAAGCCGAGATGACTCTCGGGAAAGCGAAAGCGAAATACAACCCTTCACACACAACAGCATACGGCACAAGCCTTGGCGGTTCGATCAGTTCAAAACTGGAAGATAAAGTTGACAGGGTTGTAACACTCAACAAGGCACACATACCTTTTGATAAGACTGGTTCAAAAGAAACGGCAATAAGAAGTCGTGGCGATATAGTCAGCGTTTTTACTGGAAACGCAAAGCACGTGCACACAATAGCCAACGGCGATTTAACAGATCCAATGACGTGGCTAAGATCTCATAGCAGTGATTCAATTAAAGGCAAAGGATACTTCATTGGATAAATGTCTTTAGGAAAATAATATAAAAATAAAATGTATTATTATATTATATGAGTGACGCATATACCAAAAGGTTTCAACGAGGATTGGAAGAGCGTGGTATTGATTATGACGATGTTGTCAATAACTGGAAATATTGTGGTGGTGATTCTGATAGACATTTACGATATTGGAAACTGACCAACCCAGATATGGATGTCAGCGATTTAGATCACGAAGATAAATGCATATGTGGTCACACAATAAAACGCAATTGTTATATAACAAAAGGTGATGACATTTTGATTCTTGGTTCTTGCTGCATAAAACGATTTATGAAAAACTCTGGACGAACTTGTGACGATTGTGGAGCGAAACATAAATCAACAACTCATAACTATTGTCGAGAATGCAAGAAGAAATATTAAACAATATATATAGATTATGCTAAATAATATGTTTAATTAACCATATTATATAGAAAATAATATATTAAAACGTTTTAATATATTATTTGATGGATTTTGTAGATAATTAAACAACTTTTTTATCGTTTGATGAATATTCTGTTTAATATTCTTCATCATCTGTTTCATCATTCTCGATTTTCATATGCTCTGCCACAGCTTTGAAGTTGATCAGACGATAATTGCCTTTTTTCCCGTGCAGTGGATCACTTATTCCATTTATTTTCAATCGCGTAAGACGCACACTAAATTTCACACTGTTACATTCATACTCAATTCTATGGTCAGTCTTCCACTCAAGGAAGTCGCTGAACAATACAGAGTTTGTTACTCTCAATGGTTCATCGGTATTGCATAGCTCGTGATTTCTTCGCACATAATCCTCCACCCACATCTCAAGCGGACTCACTTGCAATTCTTGTGCTTGTAAATCAAATTCAGTCTGTGGCATTTCCAATGAGAGAAAGTGTCTCATATCCCCGACCTCATATTTGAAATAGTCAAACATCGTTTTTACAAAGTTCACATCCTTAAGTAGCGTGTGAGTTTTTTCGTGGTATTTGCACAACTCCTGATATTTGACCGGGTCGTTTCTGAAACGCTCTTTGCATTTATCACTACTACTATAGATAATGAACTTGCGTCTGTCACCCTTTTTCTTACCGATACATTCATCGTTGTTTGTTGTGGCGAAGAATCGATGGAAAGACGGAATGACAATGCGCTCACAATACATCTGTCTGATCTCCATAGTTGGCTCACTGATAATGGTTTTGATACGACCATCAGCACCCACTGCTTCCCTGCCAGAAAGCTCGTCGAGATTTACAAAGAATGCATCTTTCATCAAACCGTTCTTGCTACCCCACACTGACTCACTGGGCGAAGATGTGGATAAGTATTTTGTTTGTCCTATCATTAGCTTGATCAGTTCCATAAACGTTCCCTTGCCTGCACCCTCCTCTGATATCATAACTGGGCACGTCGTTTTTGTCTCGGGGTATTGAATCATTTGAGCAACCCACTTGATAAGATAGTCATATACTTTTTGGTCATAGTCACATAATTGTAAAATATGATTTAGAAAGAAATCCCTATCTTCTATCGTGGGCGTGTAATCAGTAACCTGTTCCATTGCAAAAGGCATCCACAGGTTGAGAATATTCTCTGGGCATTTGTCTGCGTTTGGGTATACCCCAACGTCATCGTATGATTTTTTTTCTGGGTCTTTAAACCACTCATCGATAAACTGCCTTTTTTTTGTGCCAATATGATTACCGTCTTTATCCAACTTCTCTTCCAAATAAATGATGTCCTCGTGATTGATTCTGAAATTGTTGCGGTTGTAAAATACACATTCTGTGTCGGTTTTTTTGACAAACGTGTGCTTATCACCGATCTTGGCATATGTTTGCTCAAACCGTTCCTTCACACTCTCATAGCTTTTGTCTGTGAGATCTGCTGCGTCATCGATCTTCTTCTGCTTTACAATGTCGATGACATCGTGATAAATATTGCAATGTTTGTATGGCTTGATAATATACTTAATATCAAAACCTGTATTCTTGCGAACATATGCATTTAATTCATCGATGTCATTTTGTTGCAGTTGACGCTTGGGAATAAAACACAGACCATCATATTCCAGACTCACACATTTAAAATCATTCATAAGTTTGTTCTTCTTGAGAAACAGATACGCTTTGTGGAGAGCATCATTCTCGATAATCTGCATAACAAATGAAACGACACAAGACTTTTTTTCGTGTTCGGTTTTTGTGGCATACTCGTCGTGACCCTCATTCAAACGTGCGCGAACTTCGTCGTTGTTGACATAAATCTTATCCGCTAAATCCTTGCAGTCGTCTTTGAAACCTTGCATAATTGGAAGCATCTCGTCAGTCTTTAACACAAGCGGTTTATACCCAAGTGATAAATCCTTCTTTGATGGGTTCTTTAAACCGTCAAGCCAAAGCTGATACCCACCGCCATAAATTGTTAGATTGAAAAACCACTTGAGCCTGTCCTTGTTCTTACCGTCCGCGTCATCCGTGTCAATGCCATAATGCTCTCCCATCTGTTTAAATATCTCATCGGGGTTGTCTATGTATTTCTTGATATTGGAATATTGTTTGTTGTTCTTGAGACCCAAACCGTATGCAATGCGAGGATGACCCTTTTCTTGGTCGATGTCGATCATACCAGCATAACTAAACAAAGTATGCTTTATTTTTTTTGGTAGCGTAATAAAACTATTTGATTGAAAACGCCCCAGCCTACACGTTTGCCAACACTGGAGAGTATTGCGATTATGAACAACGTCCTTACGCTTATCGAGCAAAATTGGCCACGTAACATTTGTGACCTCTCCTGTGCTTGCACAAATATGATCATAATCACTTTCTTTCATTTCAATGATTTTTTCTAAAACGTCTCTGTCTATGCATTCAGATAATGGTTTTTTGAACTCGTCGTAAGTGGAAAGCTTGCTTGGGTCAATTGTCCATCCGTTAAGATACTTCATATATATATATACTATATATATTAATTTTTCTATATTGTTTTCCTAAATTACTTTATTTCTAAATCAATTTTTTTCTCCCTTTTTGGGAAATCCATTTCTTCTAAATCCTCAAGGATTCTGCTAAATAATTCCTTCCCCATTTTATTCTGTAATTCTTTCAGTGAAATTGCCAATGTGACATCCTCGTGATATTTTTCAACCCATTGCTGCGCGATCACATATTGATTCTTGTAATTATAAAAATTTCTCAATCTCTTGCACTTATCCGCGTCCCGATCATACTGCATCTTTTTGTATTCACGGTTGTATTTTGAAATGTCTTCGGTCTTCTTCGGTTCAACCTTTAAAGGTCTGCCTCTTCTCTTTGGTTGTTCTTCCATTATATAATATATATATATATATTTTTCTAAGTCTCTTTTCCTAAACTATTTATTCTTCCTTGACATAGTTCTTCAACATCTTTGCACTACTACCCATCTTTTCCATCGTGGTCTCGATCTTTTTCTGCTGTTCGATCGTGTCGCCAAACTTGTCTGTCAAAAACGTATGACGGAGGGCATTGACTGAAATCTTGCCATCGAATATTTTATTGAGACGCTGATTGAGTTGCGTATTTTTGAGAGGGTTGCCATTATTATCAAAAAGCAAATATTCGGTAGGATTCAAAGAAATCCATTTATTCAGTATTGCTTGCAGCTTTTTCGGGGCTTTGATCTTCTGTTGATCCTTTTCTTTTGATCCCTTAAATCGGTTGAAAACCAGCGTCCCCTTATCATAATAGTTATCCTTCGCCTTATCAATGTTTTTGATTTTAAATTCGGTATAGTCTAAAAGTCTGCGCGGAGGAATATGGATGCCAGATGACAAAGAAATAATAATAAAATTCTGGATCTCTTGCAAATCCCTCATCGACGGCTTCTCCTTTTTATACAAACTCTTTGCCTTGTCCAACAGCTCGTTATATTTTTTGTCGATGTCCTCTTTATCAACCCAGTTCTCCTCTTGCGTCTCCGTCTTCTTTTGCGTGCTGATAAATTCATTGTATTCATTAATATCCTTTTTCATTAAATCTTTGTATGCGTCCTCATCAGTCATCGCAATCAATGCAGCTAAAATACTCTTGCGTTTATTTGCTGGTTTATCTTTCAAAAAATCAATGATTTTCTTTGTTTCTTTGTAATTCGATAGTTTGATCGGTTTATCATCAAACACCTTCTTGTATAAATTGCGAAGCGTGGATGCGTAGGCTGTGAGACTCAAATCGCTCAGGTTTGGCTTTTTGGATCGAAGTTCTTCCTTCAAACTCATTAATATATAATATAGATACATATTAATTAAACAAATTGTCTAAATATTTATTTCAATACAACAAGCTGGTTCATTGCAGGGCTGTATTTCATCAGGAGATCGTAGTTCCACACCTGGATCACGTTGCAGCTCACGTTTGTGGCAGCACCGTCGATGCTGAGTTCAAGCACAGTGTTAGATCCCTGCGATGACACACCAGTCAGCATATAGGACTTGCCAGAAAGACGCTCAGTGGATACACCGAAATAAGCCTTGGCCAAATCCTTTCCGTCCGCATCAGCAGTGTTGATGGTTCTGAAGTTGTTGACGCTGAGGGATGAGGCAATATCGGCGGCGGAGACAGTTCCGTGGATGGCCTGGAGGTATTCCAAAACGGCATCGGACTCGTGGTTGGTGAGGTCAATTCTCTGCTGGTTGTAAGGAGTTCCGGCAATGACCCAACCGATCGAACCAGCACCATTTGTGATGTTGTATGAAGCAAAGTTCTTGAAAGTGGTGGATTTGTTGAACGAGCAGAAAACGCTCTTGATCGAAGTCAATGATTGGGCGAAATTCAGGGAAACATTTCCGCTCGAAGCAGCAGGGATGTTGGCAACGCTGGATGCGTATGACTGGGACTTGAAGTAAATGTCACCAGCACCATCGACTTGGGATTTGATGAGGGCATCCATTTCAGGAGGGAATTGAACGGCTCTGTAATGAACCTCGCAGTTGTCTACGCTGAAACCAGTGAGAGTTGAGGCTGTTCCGTCAGACTCGGCAGTGAAGTTGGCGAGTTCATCAAGTGTAAGGTAGATCTGGAATTGAGCGGCGTCTAAAGGAATCATCTTTTCTGCGTTGTTAAGAGCGTTCATCAACGGACAGCAAACCTCGATGATGTTTTCAACGGCACCAGCAGCCACAGTGTGAGAATCGACGCTGTTGGCATCATCGGCTGTGAAGGTAAGACCAAAAGGCTTGGATAGACCTTGCTTTTGGGCGACAGTGAGGCGGGAATGAAGAAGTTGGGACACGACACTGCCGTAATTGTTGATATCTTCGATTGACGTGCTGTTTGCCTGTAGGCTCGATCGAGACCAACATGCAGCAGCTGGTACACCCAAAATTTGGTTCACTCCCGCAGCATCACCAGTGACGCGGATTCGGAAGGAAATGTACATCGACCCAGGCTCTAAATAAAGGCCTTGGTTGTTGACAAGTTGGAATTGGACAGTGTTGTTGCTGGTAAAAGTTGCACCGTTGGTAGATCTGGACACGTACGACGCAGATTTGACAGTGCTGGGAAGGGACGCAAGACCATAGTTAACATCGACAGGTAAAGTTGCCATTATAGATTATGATTAGAAAAAAATTATGATAATAATAAATCCAATTCGGGATCGCCAGTTCCTTCATCCTCGTCTTTTTCTTCTTCCTTTGGCTCAACCTTTTTTAAAGGTTGTTTTTTGTCTAAAGGAGGGCTGTGAAATTTGGTCATATCAATCTCTGACGAGGGTTTTGTGCGGAATTTTCTAAATACTTTGAGTTGCAGAGTTATCGACCAATCAATTGCATTGAGTTCCAAAAAATTCCCCTTGTCATCATATAGCTGAATATCCACGTTGTCTAAATGATTCGTCGCCATCCTACCCGCGTGGGACGTTTTGTTGATATACGTCAGCTGATGAAAACTGGGCATATTCTGTGCAATTGTTTGAATGATATTGTTTGACATCGATGTCGATGATGCAAAATTATTGGCTGTGCGCAGGTTTTGACTACATATATTGATTTTCAATATGCCTAAAAGATTGAGCGGAAGAGGGGCAATAAAACTCACGCCGCTGACCGTTTGGTTAAACCCTAAAATATCCATCAGGGGTTTTGACAAATTGTATAAAAAAGTGATGTTTGTGATCGGGGCGCTAAACCTAAAATCCAGCCGACCCGTTACGCTCGATAAAACGATGGTTGCAGTCAATCCCTTTTCCAAAAACTTGATACGCAACTCGGTTATGAGTGTCGATCCGTTGTAATTCCCTTGTGTTAAAGTAATAAATGTGTCTACACTGTTGTAGTTGTAATGAAGCGTGTCGTTGGTATCATTAATTAAATAGTATGCTATGGGCATCTCAAAATCCTCCACACTGACTGTGATGTGATCTATATCTTTATCCGGCGGAATGATGTTGGGTATATTCCAAAACACATTGGAGTTATAATCATTATTTAATTTGACTGCATCGGCAGAGTTTAAACTGATCAGGCGACTGTCTTCGTAAATATCCATATATATATTATGCGGATATTTAGATAAAGCGAATAGTTGGCATATGATATTCCTCGGGCTGATATGCTGGTTCTGCTCTGGCTCTTGGCTGCGGTGCTGGCTTTGCTGCTGCACGACGTTGCTTAATCTTTTCCTTAACTACCTCAATGGGCGTCTCATCGTCGCTGATTTCGTCTAAAACTTGATCCATAACAGCCGCTTTCTTTTTTATTGCTACAGCTTTTCTTAAAACCTTCTCGGTGTTTTTCTCTACGAGATGCTGCTTATATTTTTTCAATTCTTCCTTATAACCTTCTCTGACTTGCGCTCTCTCACTCCTTTTAGCTTGTCTTGCTTCTAAACATCTTGCCCAAGCATCTTTTTGGGCTTGAGTTCGTTCTCTTGGTTTTTTGGGTTGGATACACCCAGGTGGGGGTTTAGGGGGTTTTTTAACAGATTCCTCTGTCTTAGCTACCCTTTTAGTGGGTTTCTTTATCTCGATTTCCTCGTCTTCGCTTAAAATCTCCTCCTCCTCAATTGGCTCGGGCTCGGGTTCGGGGGTTGGTTCGGGTTCTATCTCTTCTACTACCTTTTTTTTAGAAACAGGCATTATATAATTTACATAGATTTTATTTAAAATAATTTCTCATTAAAACATATATGGATATTGAACAGACAGCATCCCACGACTTATTTGACAGTAATGTGTATTATACTGTCGAGATGATTAAAGAGTTAGTCCCCTTCTTTGATGAGGTCACCTACCTTGTTATTTATAAACAAATAAATGCTAAATTTCTCGATGCAGATGATATTGTTGACGTTGACAAGAAAATTGCCAGACATAAGCTATCTATGGAATACATAAACAAAATGAATCTTGCACTCTTTGAAACCAGTGGGAATAAAATTGAGGATAGTGAAGTAGAAAAACAATAGAGGGGTGAGGGTGTAACCTCCAACATTGCCATCTGCAAACTATTATAAAAAAAATAAAAATATTTTTTTTT
>Ga0181392_1001113_pt1 | contig 10316 bp, 10 predicted proteins | sample 15SPOviralmetaG_FD_130083 | JGI IMG/M metagenome (GOLD analysis project Ga0181392, IMG submission 130083) | Marine viral communities from the oligotrophic San Pedro Time Series (SPOT) site, San Pedro Channel, CA, USA - 15 SPOT_SRF_2010-09-15 | ecosystem: Environmental > Aquatic > Marine > Strait... | reverse complement strand
TTATCCGCCTCCAAGTGAAGCTTGGTTGGCTATAGACTGTTGTAGTGCGTTGGCATCTGCTAAGTCTTGTTGTACGACATAGGCTTGTACTGCTTGTGATCCTAAAGCGTCGTTAAATGATTGAGCAAGGTCTGGCGTTAAAGCAAGCTGAGCCCCACCACCGCCTGCACTTGGACTACCCGAACCACCACCTCCGCTAAGGTTAGGCGCGCTTGTTTGAAGACCTTCAGTAGCCGCGCCCGCTTGGTTCATTATACCTTTAATTTGTGCAAACGAAGACAGCACTAAACCAACAAGCGTCGCTGTGAATCCCGGTGCGCTAAATACAGCTCCCGGCCCTGTTGCAAGTGCTGAGGCTTGCGCGCCTGCTATTGCGTTAGAAAGTGCAATACCTTGGTTGACTAAAATTTGTGCCATAGCTAACTTCTTCTGTCCTTCTTCCGTTTTAGCCATAGCATTTAGAGCATCGAATCCGGCTTGTACTAAACCAATATTAGCGGCTTTGATAGCTTCCGTTACCGCCAACTCTTCCGCTTCTTTTTTCTCCCTTGCCTCTTTATCTTTTGCGTCTTGCTCTTTTTTCTTATCTGCGGCTTCCTTGTCCGCCTTATCAATAATAGCTTGGCGTTGGTCGGCAAATTTCTTCTGTATTGCTTGACGTTCTTCTTCGAGTTTTTGTCTAAGGTCGCCTTTTACTTCTTCGCCGTTAGCAATAGCTTCCGTTTCAGCTTTCAACAGCCTTTCCGCTTTTTCGGCCTGCTTGTCAAGTGCAAGTTGTTCGTCTGTCTTTAGGTAGTCTTTGTATTCTTCTATCCTCTTATCTTCTTCCTCTTTCATCAAGCGTTGCGTTTCTTTTATCGCTTCTTGCTTTTCCTTTTCTGCGTCTGCAACTGCTTTGGCTTCCGCGGCGGCTTTAGCCTCAGCTTCTTTTCGAATAGTGTTTATCTTATTGTTCAGCGTCGTCTGCAATTCAAAGGACTCAGTGCGCACGTTAATTAAGTCAATTTCTAACTGTGCAAGGTTGTCTAATTGGTCTTCACTCGTATCGGACATTTTGGAATCAGCAAGTGCGATATCATACGCCTCTTGTGCGGCCTTTTCTCTTGCCTCCATCAATATCTGTTCAATTTGAATCGCTTTTTCTGCGTATTCGAGTCTTTTCTCTAAACTGTTAGAGGTGTCCTCGGCAATCATATTGAACTTCTTAATCTTCGCGCGACCTTTTGCAAACACCACTCCCAGTTGACGTTGGGCCGTAGCCAAAGATTGTGTCCTCGCCTCTAACTCTTTCGCCTTCTCAATAGCGTCCTCCATCGTGCCAGGAAGCTTTTCCATTTCCTTGTTGTAATTCTCAGCCGCTTTTGTTACGCCCCCTGTAAATAGACCGGCAATCCAGCCACCTACCGCTGCCAAGTACCCCTCTAAACGTTCCATAATTGCTCCAAGTCCGGCCATTTCGACCTGCATCTTTTTTGCATTCTCGTTCGTACTCATAAAGGCCGCTACTAAAGCACCAACAAGAACAACGATTGCCCCTATACCCGTACTTATCAAAGCAACCTTTGTTAGCTGTAGACCTTTGATAAATGAAAGTGTACCCGTGTAGGCGGCCTTAAATCCGCTAACCGCGCCCATCGTCATTTTATCCAAAGCACCGGTTACACCCTCAACGCCTGTGCCTAAATTATTAGTGGCTTCGTCGATGCCGTCTATTTGTTGAGCGGCTTTATCAGCACCCTTTATGACAACACCTACTTCAATTTTTTCAGCCATTACTTCTTGCTTTTAGTCCTTGTCTTATTTTTTTGAAGAATCCACGAAAACCCGTGTCTTCATAGTAACCATATAAAACAAGCCCGTATGTATCTTTTATTACTTCTTTTCTTTGAGCGAAGCGAAGCGTCTGCGGGATTGTCTTCCCTACGTTGTTTATGAAATTTTTCATTCTTGTTGAAGGTTGTTGCTATTTTCCGTAAGTATGTTACCAAGGTCTTCCAAGAGCAAAAGATTGGTTGACTTGTTTTGGTCGGGGTTGCTTATGTCAATAAATGTAACCGAACAATCTAAGTGCCATGTAACAACGCGGTCGGCCGATCCGGCGCAACGAATAACTACGCCTAAGTTTTGGTCAGCAAAAGAGCCTGAGCCTTTACTTGCGGCAAGCGATACAGTTCTTGTTCCGGCGTCGCCATCAGCTTGTGCAAAGTCTGTCTGTTCTGCTCCGCTTGTTGTTATTGTTCCGTCGATATTCTTTGCTATAAACGTAAACACTTTGAAAGACGTCGAACCAAAAGAACCCGTGCCTGACGTTCCGGAATAGTTATCGCTTTGTATAGATAGCGCACGAATAACAAAGCGCGCCATAAAGTTTGGCGGTAGCAATAGGTTGCCCGTTTTGTCGTCGTTACCTGTTGGAGTTGCGTTTGATAATGTCGTTCCGTATGTCGTAGAATAGTAAACAAAGTTCTTCTGCGTTGAGTTTGTATTGCTCACGAAGTTTGTCCCCCTTATTGATACTTCACCAACTACCGGATTGAAGTTCTGCGCTTGCTTGTTTTTAAGAGCGTGAACGCCTCCAACATTAGTCACAAGGCTTTTACCTTCAAAGGCTGACGTATTTGGATTGTTGCCGTCGTTGTTGCCGTTACCGCCTCCACCCGGGCCTGTGTTCCAAAGACAAGCCGAACCGTTCCAATAGTAGTGCGCTTCGTTACAACACTTCTCTGTACCGCTTGACGTAGTGCCGTCTGTTGGATCGGTGAAGACAACCGTGCCGTCTTGCAAGAATCCCGTAAGTTCAAGGTCGCAATCTTGATCGGGTTGCACTATGTTTTGAGCTTTAAACGCATCCAACTTTTTAAGCAACTGAACTTTTGTAGGAACGTCGGCAAACGGTTGATAGTTGCTTATTTTAAGCACGCGGTATGGCGTGTTCTTTATTCTTATTTCGTCGTTAAACTGAAAGTTAAATATATCGTCAGCCGATAGCATCATCGAGCAATTTACAAGCCTTGCCTCGTCGCTATAAATGCCCATCAGAAACTGTTGCCAATATCTTGCAAAGTAACCCTCTGAACTTGGCGTAGAACCAAAGACTGGGTTGTTCATAGCCGGCATCGGTTGCCAATCCCATAACAACAATGGCGAATCGCTTGCAATGTTATTGCCGTTATTGTAGAAAGGTAAACAAAGCGGATAAGAAGTAAACGACGTTGTCCCGATCTTAAAATAGTGGCCCGCGTCTATCGCTTTTAGTCCATTGTAGTAAAACAACTTCGGCAGTGCGTTTGAGAGAGGCCCATTTGTGTCTATTCCGTATCCTTTGTGAATTACAACGTTTGGATATTCCGAGATGTCGGTGTTGCTTATTTTAGGTATTGGCGTAACTAAAAACGGCGCAAACTGTGGCTGATTCGATAACGTTCCCGAAGTAAAGTCTAAGCCTACCTCGTCGCGATAACGTCCAATAGCGTAGTCGTTAGCTTGTTGAAACTTAGCGTTGTCTAACGTTTCACCGAGAGCGTCTTCAAAGTGTATGAACTTATTACGGATTGAGTCGGTCGGGGTTATCGTAAATTCTTTTGAAGCGTCGAGCCTATCCGTCCAATCTTTTGATGAGCCGTCGTTTATATAGTCTTGCCAAGGTTGCACTTGTAAATTTTGTGCGTCTTGTGGATCAGTTACAATACAAAGGTTAAAGCGTTCGCACAAGTCCTTAACAAAGTCAACCTGTTGCATATCAGGCATATTTTGTGGCATCGAAGCAATACCGTTTGTTAGTTGGCTTGCGTAGACAGTTAAGAAAGTACCTGCGCCGTTTAGCCTTATACTCTGTCCGCCTGCGCTATTGTATATAACGCCACGCATTGTTACTTGTGCTGTCTGACCGGCTTCAAGGAATAGTTCAAAGTCTAAGACAGGGGCGTCATGTGTTCCTGCTGTTGCCGCTACTAAACCGTTAGTGCCAGCCGCAATTACTGAACCACCATTCGGCCCAAAAACACCGTAGCCAATTTGTCCGCCATAGTTGCCGACGTAGGTTGCAGTGTAGTTAATGTTTAGCTGTCCGTAATAGTAGCCTGTTGCCGGTGCGGTGAACTCATAGGCCGTTGTACTCCAATTGTCAGCCGCGTCAAATAGTGCCGGCGGGTTACTACTCACACCAACGCCCGAGTCGTCGTTTAGTGGGACGGGTGTTAACCACTCCGATTGACCACCTACTGTTGTAAACGTGTGAACCGTTGCTTGGTCGCTTGCTACACACAACCCAAGTACACCACGCGTTGCAACGGATTCTCTTTGGTTGCCTAACGTCATGTACAGTTTTGTCCAAGCGTCAGACGTTAAAAACGAGTTAGACGCTAAAGTGTACCCGGCTTGGTTTACTATCTCTTCAAATAGGTGCGCTACTTTTATTGCAGGCTTGAACATATACGGTTGCAGAAAGTTGTCTTCTGCTAATCCGCCTGTTCCGTATTGGTTATTTTCGTAGTGCATAAAATTATACTCACCTGCTAACCCGTAGTCGGCTAATGGGAATATAATGACTCCGTTGCCAACCGAACCTTCTGTAACGTCATTTGAGAGCGTCCACGAGTCCGAAATCTTGGTCGCGTTTAGTGCAACGTCATAGTCTACATTTTGAGCGTTTGTTGAGCTTATAAATAAGTCAATCAACTTCTTGTCTTTTAGCTCTTGGAAGATGTTAGCTTCCATCCCAAACACGGCAACTTCGAACTCTTCGGTCTTCGTGTGTACGTTTTTAAGTTGTAACGATCCGCATATAATCGGTACACCGTCTACTCTTATTTCTGCGTAGCACTTTTGGTGAACGTTGAATCTTGCTGCTTGCAAACTTTGAACGGCCGTCGGTTGAATATTAACGTCGTAATAGTACCCAAAGTATTCTGAGTTAGTATTTGAGAAGGGAAGCCTAAACGTCTGCGAGAACGGGCTAAATCTACCTAATACGTTATCGCCTCTTCCTACTTCGTAAGTCAAAGAAATTGCGCCCGGATTTGCTAAGTCAAGGACGTGTTGTTTGCCATGCACCGCATTTGCTGACGCTGGCTTTTGTTCGTATGCTACAAGTTCAATCATTATGACAAGCCTCTAAATGTTCCGCCTTTTGTTGTTGGCCTTTGTTTTGCGTATTTAAATTTGATTTGATACAAGAACGGTTGACGCTCGTTAACGCGACGCTTCTTCACGTAACCTGTGTCGGTAACTGTTATAGGTGTAACGCCTAATCCATCAGCGGCTGATATTAAAAAGACTTGTGGCGACAGCATCAAAGTTTCGAGAACGGCTACGTCTGCATCTTGTAGCAAGTCTGTAGTTGCTGTTAGTTCTTGCGTAGCGTCAACACGTGCTATTCGAGTGCCACCTTGTGTGCCTCTATACTCAAAGTCTTGTGCCGCGTCAGCCGTGTTCCAATTGCCGGCCACTTGGTCGAAGGATTTGCGGCTTATTGTGTCTGCATAGTCGTGCCTTAGTCTGAACGTTTGGAAGTCCCAACACCCAAGCGAATTTTGCCAAGCTACATACATTTTCGTGTAGTCGTCGTCTTGGTATATGCTTTTGCAAGTGTTGATGTTAAAGCGGTAGACTGTGCTTACAAGGTCGCCTGTTGCACTTGGTGTCGTAGTTGTTCCGGTAACACCGCAAACTTCGTAGTATGCGACTTGTTCGTTAACAAAGAAATCCCTAAAAGTCGTGTCTACTGTTTGAGTGTCAAAGTTACCCGGCCCGCATCCGAAGAACTGTAGCTTGTCTTTGTCTGCACTTACTGCGGTATTTTCTACACCGCCATCCGTTCCCGGTATAAAGTTCCGCGAATCAAGTAAAACATTAGACGAATTGTACAACGCGACGTAGATACTTTTTAGAGTGCTACCAAAAGGCGCGGTGTTATCGTTAAAGAATCCGAGAACATAGGGTTGCTTGTATTCAACTTCTACAAGAATAGGCGAAATAGAACTGACAAGGTTTGAAGTGAACCCTTGAGTATTTGCGGTTTGACGATCCGACAAAAACAAATCGCGGAAGCTGTCCATATTGTGTACCGTTGTCCAAAGGTTGTCGCTTGTGTAGGACTTAATTCCGGCGTCCCATGTGTTTAATCTTGTTAGTCCTGCGCTCATGAACAAGTTGATGTATTCGCCGTCTATCTTATTAACGGTATCAATAACAGGATTTGCCGTCGCTGATGAAGCGTATTCTTGCTTGAAACGCATCTCAATTTGTCGCACGCTTTCACCGTTGCTTGAGCTGAATACTTTCGTTGTTGCACCACCAACACCACCCGTATTGAATATTGTGTTCGTCTGCACGACTGTGCCGGCGGTTGTGTCTTGGTATGCGTTGGTTGTGCTAAAGTGTGGCACTAATAACTTGTCTACTCTAAATACTCCTGCACCTGCGGTGTTCGGAAATACCTTAACGCGGCTAACCATAACGCCACCAACATACACGTCGGCAATGTATCTAAACTTAAAGTTAGACGCACTTGCTTGCTCGGTGCTTGTTATAACATACATAAGTTGTTCGAATACGCCGTGTACGTATGCGGTGTCCGGCCTTTGTTGTACTGTCATACTCATTCTACTTCGAGATTAGGGTTTGTTTGTAGTGATTGTTTTATAACTTCCGCGATGTCTTTGGTTACAGCATCGTTTAAAATTTTAAGGGCTTTGACTCGTAGACGCTTCCAAGTGCCACTTATAAACAGCGTAGGCTTTAAGCCCCTATGCCATATTGCGCGGCTTATCGCAAACACAATCGACTGACGAGGAACAAAGCGGCCCTTCTCGTCCCTTGTTCCGGATATGTTCTTCTGTACCGTCCAACGATCAATCGCGCTACGTAGTCCCGGCTTTCCTCTTCCGCTTCCAAACTTGAACGGCGATTCTGATTGTTTACGAAAGATGTTCTTAGAAGCACCTTGCACACCCTTATCGACGTACTCCCAATAGTCCACCTTCGGAGTCATATTCATATACATCGCGCTTTTATTAGCACCGACAAACACCTTCATCGAATTGTAAAGCGCACCGGTGTTTACCTTGTCTTGCATCTTTAGCGAAGTTCGTGCGTTCTTACGCCATCGCTTACCGATGAACTCTAAAGCCTTCTTAGTGTGTGTTGCCGGATAGTTAACGCCTCCGACTGTGAATTGAAGTTTGGCCATTAACTAAAGGGTGCAATGCAAAGGTTGTTCTTATTCGATACCTCTATTGTTAATGAACCACTCCAACCCGTCAGTTCGTTATCAAACCGAACGGTAAACGGTGTACAAGTTATAGGCAGTTCGACTTTGTAGTCGTCATCTACTGTTGTGTTAGTCGTTGCGAGTGATTGTATGAATTGATTCAAAACGTCGTGCAACATTTGAAGCGTATCTGAGTACACTTGGTTTCGGTCTGTTAGGTCTGTTTGAATCATGTCAGCTACCAACAACTCCAAGTCGTAGCTCATAACGCCGTTGTCGATGTTTGCGCCTAATATCTCACAATACAAGAACGGGTAGTTCGTTTGTCCAAGCTTGTCAATGTCTACTTGATCCAAAGGGCCAGCCACGAAATGCTGTAGCATAAGGTGGTCGTTGGTTATCGTTTGGAGTAGGTCAGTTATTTGTATGTACGATTTCATCGGTATTGTTGTGCGTCAGGGGACTTGCCTTGTCGGTTTTTGTCTTGTTCATAAGCTAAATATGTGAAGGCCGATTCTATTTCAATTTCGGTTGCGGCTTTGATTTTTAACGCGTCTCCTCCGGCCAAAGCGTGGATGATAACATACCACCCCCACTTGTCGGACATTAGATTTCCTTTTCCTCCTCCACTAAAGAGTTGGCTAAATCGGTTGTTAAGCTCACGCCTATAGACAAAAAAAAATTGGTTGCGCCCAATACAACTGCCATAGGTAAATCATCCCAATGGTTCGGCAATACGTCGCCGGTGTATTCTTCTATTGAGTAGAAGTTCCCCCCTTCAATTTTAATAGGTCGGTATAGTATGCCCATTATTTCGTTTATGTTTTCAAAGAAGCCTCCGGCGCAGTAGGTTTCTAAGTCTGCAAACTCGCCGACGGTTAGCTTTGATAGGTTAGGGTGGAAGCCATAACGTTCCCCCTTGTAGTCAATCTTCTTTACAAGTTCTTGGTTGTTCTCCTCAGGATCGTTAATTCGTTGCACTATTTTGCTTATCCTTTCAAGTTCTGCAACTGTAAGCTTGGCTACTAAGTCCGGCGTAAGGTTGCAAAAGATACCAATGGATTTCGCTAACCATTCGGTGCTTCCTTCCTCAACTGTAAGGTCTGCTATTGATTTGTATTGTTTGACCGTTATATCGGCCATAGAGTCGGGTACAGTTATTTGCATTAGTGTTTGATTTCGATGAATAAGCCCCAACATAACCAGCCTATATTCAGCGCGTTTTCTTTGGTGTCTATTAAGATAGTCGGGATTAAAAGTATTTGGCTTTCGGTTTTTATGATGCTTATTTCCATTATGATATGTAGTATTTACCTGAGTATGGTGCGCCTATGCGGTTAATGCAAACGTACCTCACGGCGTCGACGATGTGGTTGTTTTGGTCTTTGGGTTTAGATAGCTGTGTTCCGTTACGGTCTACCTCCCATTGATAGTTTCTAAATTCCTTTTGTGCGTTAAGTGAGTCTGCAAGTATATATAGCTTGTGGCGTTTCATTATGTCAATGCCAAGACGAATACTGTCAGGGCCTTTCTTAGATGGCTTCACGTTATGCCCGAAGCGGTGTAGTTCTTCGATTGACTTCGGTTCAGCACTATCGCAAATTATCGGTGTTCGGTCTAAGTTTAGTGCCGTAAGTTCTTTGCTTATGTCGTGGTTAGTCATGCCTGTCTTGTATAGGTGTTCTTGAATATACAAAGAATAGTCCTCCAACCATACAGATACAAGCGCGGTCGGATCGTTCGTGAACCCCCAGTCCATTCCATACGCTACAAGCTTTGCGCGTTCCGGTATTGCTTCCGCTACTTGCCATTGTGGAAATACTGCGGCTGTATTAACTCCGCGCTCGCCGAGGCCATATATACGCCAGTAGTTAGCGTCCGTTTCTTTAAACCTCTCAATCTCTTCAACAACCGACTGCTCAAGGAAGGGGTTGTCTTTGTATGTAGTCTTAAAGAAGTCTACGTCGTCGCGCTCTAATACGTGGTCGTATATCCAGTGGTATTGGTCGGACGGGTTAAAGTCGAGCAACGTCTTGTCCGTTGTTCTCAATATAAGCTGACGCCAATCTTCAAGACTTAATTCGTTGGCCTCGTTAATGTATAGAATATGACGCTTACGACCTCTTAGCTTTTGCGGTTGGTCTGCGCTTATAAACTCGATAAGGTTGCCAAATAGTGTGTAGGTCGCTTGGCTCTTGTTGTGGTGTTCTTCTTTGTAGTGTCCGCCTTGTGTGAGTATGTCAAAGAAGTCGCGCATTACTGACGACCTAAGCGCAGGAAATGTCTTGCGGACTATTGTTATAACCGTGCCGGCACTTCTGTTCTTGTAGCATAGTTCAATAAGGCTCTGACAGATTGAGTACGTCTTGCCCGATCTTGTGCCGCCTTGGTGTACTTGAATCTTAGCCTTGGACTTTTTAACGTGGTAATATGTCGACGGCTGTTTACTCGTCATCGAACCATTTGAACGGCTTCGGTTCGTTTACTTCTATTTCTTGCTTCTCTACATAGCCTCGGTGCTTGCCTTTAGTCTTTAGGTAGAAGATAGTGCTGCTCGGTATCTTGTTTTTGATTTGCTGATGTAGTGAACTCTCTGCAAAGTCTATCGCGCTTTCTTGTATGTCCTTGACCGCATCTTTGTATTCTTCGTCTTCTTCTAACCAACGGTAGTGCGTGCGTCTTGATATGTTGCACGCTTTAGCGGCTGTGCTTACTACTCCAAGCGAACGCTCCAAAGCTTCTAAAAATTCCTTTTTATTGTGTGCCATTTGTTACTTTTCTTAATGCTTCTAATATAATTCCGCCGACATACTTGTCTTCGTCTTTTAAGTTAGATATAATATCAAAAGCAATGTCGTAATCTTCTTCTTCAAACTCAATTTTAATACTTGGCTTTTTAGGCTTTTCTTTTGTTGGTTCTTCTTCTTCCCATAAATCAAGCCCCCATTCATTTAAGTCAGTAACGTCCCATTCGTTAGCAAGTATATCCCAATCCCAATCTCCAAAGCTTAGATTGTCTTTAATCATGAACTCGTCGCGCTGTGCTTTCGTCCAATCGCTAACGTCTATAACGTCAACCTCTCGGTATCCTAATTCTTTAAGGACA
>Ga0181392_1001106_pt1 | contig 10341 bp, 10 predicted proteins | sample 15SPOviralmetaG_FD_130083 | JGI IMG/M metagenome (GOLD analysis project Ga0181392, IMG submission 130083) | Marine viral communities from the oligotrophic San Pedro Time Series (SPOT) site, San Pedro Channel, CA, USA - 15 SPOT_SRF_2010-09-15 | ecosystem: Environmental > Aquatic > Marine > Strait... | reverse complement strand
TACATTAGATGTTGTATTTGGTTCGCTTGTTTTTTTTTACAGTTTAAGGAACGAATTACAGAAAATTATCCTGAGTTATTTAGCAACACAAAAGGAGATAGAGCTTCCACAGCATCTGCAGGATTCTCTGCTAAATGGGGCTGGTATCAATCTATCTACGGACTTACTAATGGAGACATTCTCAAATACAATGAAATTACCAAATCTAAACTCCACAGCTGCTTAATGCACTTAGCATTTGAAAAAGATAAATATGAATTAGAACAACAGATATTAAAAAACAATAGAAGATGACAAAGCAAGATATATTAGAAGAATTAACTGAAAGGGATTTATTACTTGAAAATGATCATATTATTTTAGTTGATGGCTTTGAAGAAGCATTTATTGGCATTACAGCAAATAACCCAATACAAGCAATTTATGATTACTGGGTTTGCTTAGATATTTTAATACAAAGAGAGGGTTTAGATTTTGATAATGCTATTGATTCTCTTGATGAATTTATAGAACAAGATTTAGGTAATCACACACCAAGATATATAAAAATAGTATGAACAGTTTTTACAATATAATAGATAAAATAAAAGAAGTTGTCACAGCAGAACCATTTAATAATGAAATAACATTTGGTGATATTGCTGATATTGATTTAAAAAAGCAAAGCTTATTTCCATTAGCTCACGTTATGATTAATAATAGCACAATTAATAATAACTATGTAACTTTTAATATTACTATTTTCTTTATGGATTTAGTAGATATTAGCAATGAACAAGTTACAGATTTATATAGAGGTAATGACAATAGGCAAGATATATTAAATACTCAATTAGCATTAGCAACAAGAGTTATGAGAGTATTGCAAAAGAGTGATTTATATAGAGATAAATTTGAATTGATTAACCCTGCAAGTTGTGAACCGTTCACTGAGCGTTTTGACAATATGCTTGCTGGCTGGGCGGTTACTTTTGATTGCGGCACTAAAGATGAAATGACTTATTGCTAATGAGTGAATTTAAAAAAGCATTAGAGAAATACGCAAAGTATGTTATTCAACAGTCAAGAAGTAATTTGACTAAAAAGAAAAATAATGCTTCTAAAGCTTTGTATAATAGTTTAGAGTATTCTGTTAAAGGAGATAAAATTTCTTTTACTAGTGAAGATTACGGGCCATTTATTGATAAAGGAGTAAAGGGTGCAAAGTCAACATATCCTGAAAGCTCTGCAAGCCCTTTTAAATATACTAATAAACAGCCGCCATCTAAAGCATTTGATAAATGGACAGTTAAAAAAGGAATAGCACCAAGAGATAAAAAAGGTAGGTTTATCAGTAGACAATCTTTAAATTTTTTAATAGCAAGAAGTATTTATAAAAAAGGAATTAAAGCAACATTATTTTTTACAAAACCTTTTGAACGTGGCTTAGATTTATATGGTGATGAAATAGTTGAAGGTTTTTTAAATGACAAATTAAAAATAGAATGAGTACGATAATTAGAACAAGAAGCCCATTTTTCATAAGAACCCCGCAAGTAACAGGTAGCGGCTTAACAATACTAAGTTATTTTCAAATTAATATAACTGTGTTTGGTGGTTTAAGTAATTCAACAGAAGTATGTGATGACTTAAGAGCAACTTATTCATTACAAAAAAAACCATTAGGAAGCGAAGGTTCTATTACTTTAGATATAAGTGAAATAGTAAATGACCATATTGAACAAATATTTACTGGTAATCACGCTGCCTCATCTGCTAGGCAATCAATATGGGTAACTGTTGAAACATCTGCAAGAGTAAGCACAGGAACAATTATTGGTTCATCAACATCAAATACTTATTTAGCACAAGAAGGTTTTAACAAATTTAAAGAGGGTGTTAATTATACAACAGAACCTATTGCTATGATTAGCGGTTTACATTTTGAATATCATAAAGGCAGTACCATTACAATACCAGTTAATGTTGAAAGAGTTAATCAAGTACAATGGATTGCTTTTAATGGTATTACAATTCAAACAGACAACTTTACAGACAATGGTAATCAAAATCAAAAGATACAATATGCTCAATTTACAGCAACAGATATAAAAGATATTACTACTGCTAAAATAACTTATGATACATCAAGTTTTGTTTCTATTAATTTAAAAAGAATTGAAGAATGTAAATACCCAGTAAATAAAATAACTTTTTTAAATAGATGGGGGGCAATGCAGGATATATTCTTTTTTAAGAAGTCAACTGAAAGCTTAGAAACAATAAAGGAAAATTTTAATGCAAGTATATTTAGCGCAAGAAGCGTGCAGCTAGACCCACCAGAAGAAGCTGGTCAAGATTGTCAAGAATCCATTACTTATAATTCATATTCTACAACAGCACATTCTAAAAAAACATTTAACACAAACGGAACTGAAAGCATAAGTTTAAATACAGGTTTTGTTAGTGAGTTAATGAATGAACAATTTGAAGAATTAATGGTTAGTGAGTATGTATGGTTAACAGATTCAAATAATGTTATTTATCCAGTTAATTTAAAAGAAAGTTCATTTACTTATAAAACTGGTTTAAATGATAGGTTAATTAATTACACAATGAATTTTGAAAAGTCATTTAGTTTAGTAAATAATATTAGATAATGCAACAATTAATTCTATATATACAACCACAGTTAAGAACATCATCTGACACGCAAGATTTTGTTAGAGTTGATTTAATGGAAACAGAGCTTATTTCTTTAACTCAGGTCATACAAGATGTAAGTGATATAGATAAATTATTTACTGACTATTCAAGAACTTTTAATTTACCAGCAAGCAAAACAAATAACAAGATTTTTAAACATTGGTATAATCCAGATATTGATGGCTTTGATGCTAATATATTTTGTCAATCAAGAATAGAATTAAACCACCTACATTTTAGGTTTGGTAAAATACAGCTGAATGAAGTTGTAATGAAACACAATGAACCATCAATGTATAAAGTAACATTCTTTGGTAATACAGTTAGTTTTAAAAACCTTATTAATGAAGACCAATTATCTGATTTGGTTTGGCTAAATAATTTTAATCATAGCGGTAATTTAACAAATGTAAAAGATGGCCTTGAAAATGGCTTAAACTTTACAATTGATTCGGTTGCTTATAATGATGCTGTAATATACCCTTTAATAGCTCATTCACAAAGTTATGTTTTTAATACATCAAGCAATATTAAATTATCTGGAACTGCTACTTCGTCAGCAAATGATAAACTTGTTGACACTTCAGAAAACTTTACAAATGTAGTAATTGTTGGTGACGTTGTTAAAAATACAACTACTAATTCAATAGCAGCAGTTACAGCAATAGATAGCAATACTGCAGTCACCTTGAGTTCTGACATTATGAGTAATGGTCAAAACTATATTATATATGATACAACAGGATTAAACATATGCAGTACAGGTTTTAAGCTTAATCAAAGAGGAGTACTTCCTGAAGATTTAAAACCAGCTATATTAATAAAACATATAATAAAAGCTATTGAGCAACAATATAACATAACATTTAAAACAGGTGAGTTTTTAGATTCAGCTGTTATGAATAATTTATTTATGTGGTTACATAGAGAAAAAGGAAAATTAGTTAGTGCTGGTACTTGGGTTGGTAATAGCGACACTTATACTTGTACTGGTAATTGTACTGAGCTAACAAATACAGCAAACCTGTATGGTTATTTTACTTTAAATACTGGTGTATTCTTATGGAAAAAATATATTGATAGTAGCGTTACTGTAACAGAAGATGAAACAACAATTACTTTTGAAGTTGTGCCAGCTGGCGCATATACTGGTGTTGAATATGATTTAGAAATTGTACGCGCTAATAATTGGGAATCTTTTGCAATAAGTCAAAACAATTCAGGAACAAGTTCTGTTACATTAGAAATTGGTACTGCAAATGGTTTAGATAATGATGTGCTTTTTGCTTATGATATTTTTAATGGTATTCAATGGGTAGGGAGATTAAGCTCTGAATCTTCTATACAGTTTCAAGCAAAATTTATTATTAATAGAAAGGTAAGTTTTGTAACTAATGATGGCACAACAACAACTTATAATAATACAGCAACTTTTACAAGTAGTTCTGCTGTTTTAGAACCGCAAGATAAATACGTTGTAATAACAGAACAAATGCCAAAATTAAAAGTTAAAGATTTTTTAAATGGTTTATTTAGACAATTTAATTTAACTGCTTTTACAAATTTTAATGGTGAAATAGTTGTTAAAACTTTAGACAGTTTTTATGCTGGTGGAGATACTTTTAATATAACTGAATTTGTTAAAACAAACGAACATACAGTTGGTGAGACAATACCGTTTAGTGAAGTTGATTTTGAATATGCAGCACCAAAAAGCATTTTAGCAGAAACATTTTTTAATGCTAATAATCAAAAATATGGTGAATTAAATTATTTAAGTGATGCAAGTAAAAAAAGCATTTATCAAATTAAATTACCTTTTGAGCATATGTTGTTTGAAAGATTGCAAGACATAACAAGCGGTGCATTTACAACTGTTCAAATTGGTAGTTTTTTAGATACTGAATTAAAACCAAGTATAGGTCAACCATTATTATTTTATGGAATATATCAAGAAAATGTATCTGCTGATTCTTGGATAAATTTTTTAGATAGTACAAGGCCAGAAACTTATGGTGCTTTATGTCCAGTTGGAACAAATTATACTTTGCAAGATTATTGGATACCAAGTATGAACAATGAATTAGGGACAAGCACAACTGCTCCTACATATAGTTTAAGTTTTGGTAGCGAAATAAATACATACACACTTACTGATTATGGCGGTAATACAAATAGTTTATTTCAATTATATTATCAAAATTATATCACAAGAGTATTTAATAAAAGAACAAGAATATTTAAATTTTCTGCAATACTACCATTAAAAGTTTTATTGAATTTAACATTAGATGATTTAATTATTGTTGGAACAAGATCTTACACAATTAATAAAATGACTACTAAACTACAAAGCGGCGAAACATCATTTGAATTATTAAACGAACCTACATAATGAAAACAATATTAGAAGCATTAGAATTTTGCAAAGAAAATAAATTATATGATAAACATATAAATATCGCATTAGGAATTAATAAAGTACCGATGACATTTAAAGAGGGTGTTCAACAAATTAAAATGAAGTATGGAAACTAAAATTATAGAAATACAGGTTAAAGATTCTGCAACTCCTGCTATAAATAAGATAAATAAAAACCTTGAAAAAACTGATAAGCAAGTAGCAAAAACTGGCAAGACAGCAAATAAATCTTTTGATGGTTTAAATAATACTTTAGGTTTTATGCCTAAATCTATACAAGGTGTTATAGGCGGTTTAAAGGCATTAAAAGTTGCTTTAATATCAACAGGTATTGGAGCATTAGTTGTTGCTGCTGGTTCTTTAGTAACTCTTTTTATATCTGCTACTAAAAAAGGTTCACAATTTGCTAAACAATTATCTACATTAAGAGCTGTTTCTGGAGCTTCGAATGAAGAAATGGAGGCGCTATCTGAGTCAGCAAAAAAGCTTGGTTCATCAACTCAATTTACAGCAGTAGAAGTTGCGCAACTACAAACAGAATATGCCAAACTTGGTAAAACAACGCCTGAAATATTAGCTGCAACAGAAGCCACTCTTGATTTAGCTGCATCTTTAGAAGTAGGTTTGGCTGAAGCTGCAACGCTAGCTGGTTCTGTTGTTAATTCTTTTGGTTTACAAGCAAGCGATACGCAAAGGGTTGTTGATGTATTAGCTAAAAGTACAAGTTCTTCTTCTTTAGATTTTAATTTACTTACTGAATCACTTAAACTGGCTGCTCCTATTGCAAGGGCTACTGGTAAATCAATAGAAGAAACTGCTGGGTTGCTTGGTGTTTTGGCTGATAATGGTGTTAAAGGAAGTATAGCTGGTACTGGATTAAGTAAAGTAATGAGTGAGCTAAATAAAAAGGGTTTAACTTTTGAAGAAGCTTATAGCAAAGTAAATAACAGCACGGATAAACTGGGAGTTGCTCAAGAATTAGTTGGTGAAATTGGCGCAAAATCTCTTTTGAATTTAGCTAATAGTGAAGAAGCTATTGGCAAATTAACAACAACTTTAGAAAACTCTGGTGGAGCTGCAAAAGCAATGGCAGAAATTCGACTTGATAATTTAGAGGGTGACACTACTAAATTAAGTTCTGCTTGGGAAGGTTTTTTATTATCATTAGAAGATGGTAATGGAATTTTTACACAAATATCAAGGGCTTTTGTTCAAGGGTTAACAGCTATAATAAGTAGAATAACAAGTATGTCAAGAACTTTTGGCGCATTTACTGCTGAATTTGAAGCATCAACTGCCTTTTTTAAAACTTATGGTGTAGCTTTTAAATTAACTTTTACAAATTTTAAATTAGGTTTATTAGCAGTAAAAAAAATAATATCTGGAATACCTTTTATTGGTAAAGCAATAGATAAAAAACAACTTGATCAAGATGTAAAAAATATTAAAAACACTTACAGTCAATTAACAGCAGAAGCTGTTAAATTACAAAAAGATGCAGCAGCAAGACGTGAAGAAGGTACTTTTATGGAGAGGGTTGCTAATAGAATAAAAGTATCAGAAAATAAAATTGTACTTGATAAAATTGCAAAAGATGAAAAAGTAGCAGCAGATAAGCAAGCAAAGTTAGATGAAGAAGCAATTAAAAAAAGAAAAGCAGCTTACGCAAAATTTTTAGCATTTAGAAATAAATTAGAAAAAAGACAAGAAGATTTTGATGATAAAACAGAAGAAGAAAAACTTGCAAGACAGAAAGAAAGAGATTTAAAAGAATTAGATGCTTTAAGGGCTTCAAGCAAAAAGAAAGCAGAAGCAAGATTATTAATTGATAAATTTTATTCTGATAAATTAATTGAGCTTGAAGAAAAAAGACAAGCTGTAATTGATAAAAAAGCAGAAGATGCAAGATTAGCAAAAGAAAAGAAAGATGAAGCTGCAAGATTAGCAGCAGAAAAGAAAGCAGAAAATGAAAGGTTAGCAAAAGAGAAAAAAGATGCAGATGATTTTCAAAAGTTTTTAGAAACAAAAAAAGGTTTAGAAGATCAATATGCAAATAGTTTATTAAGCAACATAGAACAAGAACAAAATGCTGTTAAAAGTAAATATGATAATTTAATACAACAAGCTATTCTTTTTGGTGAAGACACTAAGATATTAGAAGAAGCAAGACAATCTGAATTAAAAGATATTGATGATAAATTTGCAGCAGAAAAGAAAGAAAACGAAAAACAATTAAATCAACAAAAGGTACAAGGCGTAATGGACACATTATCTGCAGTATCAAATATAGCGCAACTATTTGCTGGTGAAAGCGAGAAACAACAAAGGAAAGCATTTAAAATACAAAAAGCAGTATCTATATCACAAACATTAATTAGCACAGCACAATCAGCAATTGATTCTTATAAATCGCTTGCTGGTATTCCTGTAGTTGGTCCTATTTTAGGTGGTGCTGCCGCAGCCGCAGCGGTAACCGCTGGATTGTTACAAGTAAAAAGTATTAAAGAACAAAAATTTAATGGTGGCGGTGCAAGCCCAAGCCCAAGCCCTGTATCTACTGGCGGAGGAGGTGGAGCATCTGCAAGTCAAGCGCCAAATTTTAACGTAGTAGGTCAATCAGGTTTTAATCAAGTGGCTGGAGCTTTAGGGAGTCAACCACCAGCGCAAGCATTTGTAGTATCTGGAGATGTAACAACCGCACAACAATTAGAAAATAACACAATACAACAAGCAACTTTTTAAAATAAAAAATAATGGATATAATAGAATTAATACTAGATGAGGATAGTGAAGGGTTAACTGGAATCGAAGCTGTGAGCATTGTTGAGATGCCAGCAATAGAATCTGATTTTGTAACACTATCAGAACAAGAAATAAAATTGGCAAAAATAGATGATGAAAAGCGACTGTTAATGGGAGCAGCTTTAATACCTAACAAACCAATATTTAGAAAGAATGGAGATAATACTTTTTACGTTTACTTTTCACAAAAAACAGTACGTAGAGCTAGTGAATTGTTCTTTCAAAACAGTATGCAGAACAATGCAACCTTGGAACACGAAATGGAAATTAACAATTTAACTGTTGTTGAATCGTGGATTGTTGAAGATACTGAAATGGATAAATCTAAGAAATACGGGTTAAATGTGCCGAACGGTACTTGGATGATTTCAATGAAAGTTGAAAATGATGAAGTTTGGAACGATTATGTAAAAACTGGTAAAGTAAAGGGCTTTAGCATTGAAGGATTTTTTGCTGACAAAGCACAAGTAAGAAATGAAGATTTAAAAGCAGAGTTAGCAGCTATTGAAGAAGAAGAAGCTGAATTTATGCTAAGTAATATAAAAGCATTAATTAAAAAAGATAAAAGAACTAATTCAGGTAAAAGAACAGAATTAGAAACTTATAACGATTACCCGCAAGCTGTTAGTAATAATGCTAAAAAAGGTATAGAACTAAATGAAAAAGTTAATAATCGTTGCGCAACACAGGTGGGGAAAATTCGTGCCACCCAGCTCCGAGATAAAAAAAATATCAGTTTACAAACTTTAAAAAGAATGTATTCATATTTAAGTAGAGCGCAAGAATATTATGACGAAGGAAATAAAGAAGCTTGTGGTACTATTAGTTATTTATTGTGGGGTGGTAAAGCTGGTTTAAGATGGTCAGGAAGTAAGTTAAAAGAACTTGGCGAAATTGATCTTTCTTCTATGGTAGTTGATGAAACCTTTGCAATAATTGATGATAGATTAGCTTATAGCACGCAAGAGAAAGCAGAACAGATGGCTAAAAATATAGGTTGTGAAGGTTTTCATATACACGAGTTTGAAGATAGAGAATGGTATATGCCTTGCGAAAAACATATAATTGATGCTGGTAAAAAAACTAAATCTCCTTGCTGGGATGGATATGAACAAAAGGGTTGGCAAACTATAAACGGAAAAAAAAGACCTAATTGCGTTAAAAAGAAATAATATGAAAAGTAAAAGATTTAAAACACCAAGTAATACATCTCCTAAAAACACTAAGCGAGGTTGTATTTGTCCAGATGGTAAAAGATACAGCAGTAAATGTTGTGACGGAAGTTTGCAAGCTCAAGGCATAGGAAACATAACAAAATCACCATCTTAAAAAAAAAGTTGCAAAAAAATATAACAGTAAAGCTTTTCAAACGTTTATAGGTATATACTCAAATTATGAAAGCAAACGACATACTAAACAAAATAAAAAATATTGTTGGTGAAAAAGTTGAACTTTCTGAAAATAAAATTGAAATGGCTGAAATGGTTTTAGAAAATGGTACTGTACTTGTTGCAGAATCTTTTGAAGCTGGTGAATCTATATTTATAAAAACAGATGATGAGCAAGTTGCTTTACCTGTTGGTGAATATGAATTAGAAGAAGGCAAAATTTTAGTTGTAACTGAAGAAGGTTTAATTGACAGTATTAAAGAAGCTGCTGAAGAAGAAGTAGTTGAAGAAGAATTATCTGAAGAATCTGAAGAAGTTAAAGAAACTGAATTAGAGGAAGAAGAAAAAGAAGAAATGAACTATGTAACCAAAGAAGAGTTTACATCTGCTGTTGAAGAAATCAAAGCAATGATTGACGAAAAACTTGGTGACAAAGAAAAAATGAAGGAAGAAGTAATAGAAGATACAAAAGAAGAATTATCTGCTAATGCTCCTGAACCTGTAAAACATAATCCTGAAGCTAAAGTTGATAACAAAGTGAATTTTCATATTGCAAGCAATAGAACACAAACAACGAAAGACAGGGTTTTTGATAAAATTTTTAACAATAATTAATATAAAATAAAATGGCGACAACAACAAGTATAGCAAGTACTTACGCTGGAGAATTTGCTGGGAAATATATCTCTGCTGCTCTTTTAAGTGCTAACACGATTGATAAAGGCGGTATAGAAGTAATGCCTAATATCAAGTATAAATCTACTATGAAAAAAGTAGCTACTGATGCAAACGTAATTAAAAACGCTTCTTGCGATTTTGATGCAACTGCTACAGTAACATTAACTGAGAGATTACTACAACCAGAGGAGTTTCAAGTAAACTTACAATTTTGTAAGCAAGATTTTGCATCTGACTGGGAAGCTGCTCAAATGGGATATTCTGCATTTGATAAAATGCCACCTAAGTTTTCAGATTTCATTATTGGCCACGTAGCTGGTTTAGTAGCTGAAAAAACTGAATCTAATATTTGGGAAGGTGTTAATG
>Ga0181392_1001105_pt1 | contig 10345 bp, 15 predicted proteins | sample 15SPOviralmetaG_FD_130083 | JGI IMG/M metagenome (GOLD analysis project Ga0181392, IMG submission 130083) | Marine viral communities from the oligotrophic San Pedro Time Series (SPOT) site, San Pedro Channel, CA, USA - 15 SPOT_SRF_2010-09-15 | ecosystem: Environmental > Aquatic > Marine > Strait... | reverse complement strand
TCTAACGGCTTCTTTGATTATTTTTTTAAGTGCTTCGGTTTTCATTTTTGTGTTTGTTATAAATATTAAATTAATCTGCTTTTAAATCATTTGTTTGTATGTAATATACTAATTCATCTATTAAAATTTGATCATTAGAAGAAAATGAAGGTTCTCCTTCTAACATTATTACCCCTGCTTGGTTTCTTGCTATTGCTTTTCTACGTTTTAAACTACTATTAGTTGGTCCTTCTACAGGAATTACACTCATTATAAACCCATTTACATTAGTGATTACTGGGGATTGGGATGTTTGGGTAGCTGCTAGTAGATCATCTGTTAATGTTTCTTGAGGTAGTGCCCCTTCTATAGAACATCCTTCAATTAAACTATCTAAAGTTTTTAAATATTCAATGACTCGATTTAATATTTCTACAAGTAAAGTTAATAAAATTAAAGTAGCGGACGATATAAATTTATATTTTTTTAATTCTCTTTTTATAGCTTCAGTAGGTGAAGCATTTCCTCCAGGAGCAGAAGATAATGATGTTAATACTGGGATTAAAACTTGGGCTAAAGTTATTAAACCATCTACGACTTGTACTCCTACTCTTAAACCTTTTAAAAAGTTATAAATGTTATTTAAAATTTTAGTTAATCTATTTTTTTTTCTTATTAATTCATTTAATTCATCTAAACTTGCAGGACAAGTAGCATTCATATCTCCATATTTTTTTCCTATAGCCTTAGAAGCTGCTGCTACCCCAAATGCAGCTATTAATGCTAAAATTTGAGGAAGTAAAACTGTTTTTAATTGTACTATCACCCTATTTATAGCTTGTTGTTTAGCTTGTTCAAAATCCATTTTAGATAACTGTAAAGTTCTAACTTGTGGAATTGTTAATGGTATTTCCATTTCGATAGCTTGTTTTAATACTATTTCTGAGGGTATTAATGGGGTTATTCCTAAAGTTGATTTTAATTCACCTTCTAAAGTAACAGGAATAACTGGGGTAGGTTCATAGTCTTGGGCTGCAACAGTTAATGTAAAAGGACTTACAAGTTTAAAATTTGGGTTTTTTAATTTTTCTTCTAAGGCTTCATTTTTAGAAGAACTTAAAGCTAATTCAACTAATTCTGGGGGGAGTACTTTACATTGACCCATTAATTCAAAATCACCATTTTCTTCAGAAACAGTTGACCAATTATTTTCGGAATCTGTTATATTAGCTCCCCCTATAGGTTCTTTAGTTGACATATCTACAACTTTACCTATAAACTTATAATCTGTAAAGAGGGAATCTTCTATTGGGGTTAAAACTAAAGTACCAAATCCTCCAACAACTTCATTTTCATCTGTAAGTTCTGCTAAATAAGAATTCATCTCCCTTAACATTTCTTCTGCAAGTTCTTGGTAATTATTACTTTTGGCATCTAACCCAAATTGTTGAAGTTCAGTATATCCTTTAGGAAAATTAGAAATTTCTCCTATAACGCCCATACCGTCTTCATAAATCTCAAAGTAAATTTTGCCTTTTAACTTACTTTTATTTCCATTAATGTCTTGAACAGAAGCTTTATAATGATATATTGGGGTATCAAACATTAAACTAGTTTAACTGTTTTAGATAAAATTACAGAATTACCATTTGAATCTTTTGAAAAATCATCTAATAAATTATCTAATGACATTTCTAAAGTAGTACAAACTGTAGATATTGTTGCATCTGCTGCAACAGTTCCTCCAGGCCATACTTGAGAATATTTTAATATACTTACTAATTGTTTTAAATTATAACAAAGATTATGTAAATCATTTCTTAAAGTTTCACCTTTAACTGCTGGTTCAATTGCATCTTTACTTCCTAATTTTATAGTAGTTCCTACATCTATAACAAAATTTGAAGGAGTATCAAAGTTAAAGCCTTTAATAGCTTCAAAACTTATGGTTCTTTGGGAACTTAATAATATATGGTCCGAACTAGCATTAAAAACTAGACGTCCTGAAGATATTATTACTTGGTTTTTTTTATATTGGGAAGGAATAGTTGGTACTTCTCCAAATCTTTGAGTATATGAAAAATACCTTTCACTAGCAACATTTATAGGTATACGTTGGTTAGAGGTTAAATATACAGATGATTGGTCTTTATTTATATCTTCTACTATGGGTTCCCATCCAGCATTAGATGAACTAAGAGGTTGTCCATTTCTTATAAGGGTAATAGGATTTCCATTTTTTCCATAATCAGACCAAGGATTAGAAGGTTTAGTATTTTTTGCTTTTGCCGTACTTCCTAATCTTATACTATTACCCCATCTACCTTCATATATAATGTCCCCCGCAAAAGGTAATAATGGGTGAATATTATTTCTTTCTATAAATGTATTTTGACTTGGGTTTGATGGACTATTTAAATTTATTTCTGTAGATTCATCGGTTACTCTCCTAACTGATCCTGCTATAGTTTGTTCATAATCTTTTTGTTGAGATGGAGGTAAATCTGAAGTATTTACTGGGTTAGGATAAGCATTATGATGGGGGTGGTTCCACAAACTTATCATATTCATATAATAATATGTTTCTTCTGAAACATTTTTTCCGATATCAGTATTAGGTAGTTTAAATATTAATACTAATTCATTTACTAAAGGGTAAGATGACATTTGGGGAAAAAAAGGTTTTGCATTAGCTATATCAGGATTAGATGCATTTACAATAGTAAAAAAAATAGTTCCTATGCTATTTAAACCCCCATAATTAAATATTTCAGGAAAATTAATATCTAATATTATATCAGTTACTCTACCAACTTTAATTTGATCACTTAAATTACTTACACTATCTTTTATGTGTTGAAGTCCTTCTATTTTATTTCCAGCAGGAATCTTTGTATTAGCTGATAGCCCTTTATTAAATCCCATTAATCTTCTTTTTTAGGTGGTAATTGTAAATTATTTATTTCTTTAAGGAGTTGTTCTTTTTCTGCTTCTGAAATGCCAAATCCATTTTCTTCAGTACCTTCGTTTGCGAATATACGTTGGAATATTGTAGCAACCTTAATAAGTGCTTCATCATTTTTAATGCCTAATTCCATGTATTCTTTAATAAGTGGCACAATCATTGTAGCATCACCTATATCACTGATTAATGGTTTAAGCTCATTGATTAATGCGCTAATTTGAGTTTCTTTTTTCTTTTGATTATCGTAAATTTCTTTAAGTAAATCCGAGTATGATTTTTTACCGAATATATTTTTGTCTAAATGGCTCATAGTTATACATTTTGTTCTCGTATAAATATGATTAATTAAGATCTTTCAAAATCTATGTAACCCGTTTCTAGGTAAAAAACATAACTACCCTTAAATAAACCATATAATTTAGTAGCTATTTTGGTAATTTTAGGTGTTTTAACTTCTAGACCATGAGCAGCCATTATTTCTCGTATGTAAATATATAAGGCTTTTTTATTAAATATTTCTAAATTTTCTCTTTTACGAAATAATTCTAGTATAGCATCTGCTACTTTAGCATCATTACCCTTAGGGAAAAAAGTATCAAATCTATCTTCTACATATTTAATATAACTATCTATAAAAATAGATAATTTATCTTTTTCTTTTTCTTCACCCATTTGGTATGAATAGTTATCATCCTTAAATAATTCATCTACAGGTGCTGTTTGTATACGTTTTTTATAATTTTTTGTATTATATACTATTAACCAGTTTTTTGTTATAGTACCAAAATATGAATATGCTTTAGCCCCATTATCTGGGTTGAATAAATGTAACTTTGAAAGTAAAAATGTTATTACCTCATGTTGTAAATGTTCTATTTGGTCTACTTCAGTGTAATAAAATTTAAAAGTATGGATTATGTTTTCTGTTAATTTAAAAAAAGCATAATGGATTTCATCTCTATATATATTACTTCTTATTTCTGAGTTTGGTTCATTGTTATATCTAACAATAGCGTTTTCGGTATCTTTAGTAAAGTAGTTTTTACTCTTAGGTCTTCTTTTCTTAGCCACAGTAATCATTTTATTTTTCTTAACTTGAAATCATTCAAGATATCCTGAATGCCTTGGATAGATTTAAAGAAAAACCCAACCTCATCATCAGATTTAAATGTACCTGCACGGTCTATTTCTTTAAGTTTTTTATCCGACGCTTCTATTGTTCTAGAAATTTTATCTAAATAGTCTAAATACCCAGCTAAAACTTCTTCTTGAGTATCTAAAATATCCTCTTGTTTTTCATTTTTACGGAGTAAGTTAAAAGTAGTAAATCCAAAGATTACTACTAATACTGATAAAACTGAAATGGTAATTACCTCTATCATAAACTATCTAACATATTTTTTAAACCTTCACTTTTAATTGAACCAAGTGCTTTAGTTTTTACATCTAATTTTTTTACTTTAGGTTCGTTTGGAGTTTTACCTTTAAATTTAGGTAACCACTCTTTTTCAAACTCAATTCTTGCTGCCATCATATCTGCTTGATGTAGTATAAAGGGTAAAGAAGTTCTTGGTTTAGTTTCTGGCATATATGATTTTAAATATTTATCATTAGCAGGATCATATAACCCATCATGAGTTTGAATTGCAACCATTTCATTAAATGTATACTTAATATTATGATCTTGGAGCAAAAATAAACCTCTATCAGGAACAGCAGCGAATGCTATTTTTTTATTATGCATATAATCTTCACCTAATTTATCTTTTCTCCATTTATCGGTTTGGGGGATATAAGATTCATGTTCTTCATCACCCATCTTACCTAGATCATGGTTTATTGCTGAAAATACTAATTCTTCAATAGTAAATGTAGATCTATCCATTTCAAATTCACTCCACACATCATATATTTTAAGAGATGCATCAACAACTCTATTAACATGATCAACATAACCACCTGGGAATGCTGAATGGTATTCCTTTTTATGAGAAGCAGGCATCATTGCTATCCTTTCCTCAAATTTGTTATAAAAATCAAGTAATAGCTGTTTACGATCTCCTGTAATATATTTTTCAATATTAGATAAGAATTTATTCCAATTTGATTGAATTTGTTCTGCTGTTAAAACCATTAATCTTCTCTTTCTATAATATCCATTAAATCCTGGATGGTTTCTGTAATTTCTCTCTGAGTAGCATTAATAGCATCTTTAGTTCCTCCTCTATGAATGTTAGTATCTAATTGTTTTAGCTGTCCTGCTAATTTAGAAAGACGTCTTTGTGCTAGTGATTTATTTCTCATCATAACTTTATTTGTTTATATTAGGCGTTCGTGATATTACCGTGTGTCACCTTGTCACACTTTTTTTATTATACTTTTTTTCAAACCCCGTGATGGGAATATACAATGTTAAGATTTCAACTCCAAACTACTTTCAAGATATTTTTGAATTTTCATAAGAAAAGCACATTTTTCATATTCTTCTGTGTCTTCAAAATAGGATATTGATAATTTTACTGAGGTTTCTAAATGATCATCGTGTTGAATTCTTAAACTACCTTGCCATATCTCATCATCTATCAGACAATCTTTAATATAACCCCAGGCTCTATGATGTGCTATATATTCTCCCATATCTTCCATTCCTTCCATTCCATAATCATCTTGGGGAGTTTTAAACATATTGATAAGTTTCTTTTGAAATACATGCTGATTTAATATTATTTTTTTAAACATTCCAACTTTATAAGTTGGGGTTTTCTCAAAATCAGCCATATTAATGGTAGAAGGTGGCTCATCAGTGTATTTTTTAGGGTCACCTCCAAATAGATTAAATATGTGGTTAATATTCATGTCCGTAATAAATATAGTACTATTACAATACATGCCAAATTAAATTAAAGAAAAAAACGCCATATGTGACTTGGATATGACTAGAGGAAATTAACTTCTAAATTCTTTACTTAATTGTTCCAATGCAATGGAATATTCTACTTGTTCTAACTTTGTTAGTGAGGCATACCATTGTGGGAAATTCCCTCCTTCAATTTCTAGTAATTCTTGTTTAATATTTCTCATTATATGTAATTTTTACCGAGTTTTTCAATTGCCTCTTGTGCTTCAATAAGTGGTATATCAAAAAATTCCCGTTGTTGATTCACGCGGTAGGTTGCTAATTCTTCGTGGACTTCATGTTCTAATTGCTCGCCATTAAAGCATTGAAATGCCCATTCTACTTTATATGGTAATGCTACACCAGTGGAAGCACTAATTTGTTTAGCTCTAACCTCAGGTTCATTTTTTGTATAACCTATTTTAAATATATTAGGTAGTGTTGGGTTTGATAATATGTAAACCCATTGATCAGCTTCACCACGGTTGGAATATATGTCTTTACGTCTAGAGGTATAATATGTAATTAAATCCCATCCATCTTCATCTTCTGTTTTAGTATAAAAACGAATAGGTGAATCTATTAAATCTTCATCTTTACTAAAATACTGAGAGGCTTGTTCTACTGTTATTTTTTTAATTTTAGCTTTAGACATTAGCGTATTTTTTGGGATATTAATGCACGAGCTTTAGTTACTTCGCTCTCTACAATTTTACTATTATGTTTTGGTGAAACTTTTCGATTAGTTCCGTAAGCATATAACGGACCTTCATAATCTTTACCTTGTATTCTTCTTTTACCATCAAATGATCTAAAATCGTTTGGGGTAACTCGATGCCATCTTGATAATCCTGGCATGTATATTTCTAAATGTTTAGCTTCATTAAAGAGATATTCTATTTTTTCTATATAACCTGTTTTTTCCATTAAGAGTTTGGGGTAAATATACGAAAAATTTTACTATAATCCAAATCTTTCTTTTTGAGCTTGATAGTTTTGAAGGACTTCTGTTGAGGATAATGTTTTATTATAAACTTGGACTGGACCTATATTACCATAAAAATTATAATTAGTTCCATCATAAATTGCTTCACCGATTTTTGACTGTGGGTTAGCTGGTGTTCCATTCCAACTTCCTTCATTATCCAGAGTTTCATCTACTCCGTTTATATATATATTTGTTATTGAGTTAGTTGATTTTACAACTACTACATGATACCAAATATTAATAGATATAGTTTGTAAGCTTCTTTGCCTAACACCGACCGCGGTAAGAGCCTGAATATTAGACTGCCACAACCCTATACTTAAAAGATCAGATGTGCCACCTGTAGGAACCATTGTAAAAATGCCCCCATCATTACTTGGGGATAATGTATCTCTTTTTATCCAAAGCGAAATACTTTTATTTTCTGTAATATCTATCTGGGTTGATAAATTAATAAGATCATCGGATCCATCAAAATTCCAACTTGAAGTTAAAGGACCCTCAAAAGTTGCACCTGATATACTACCTGTTGGAGTTAAAGAACCACTTGCTAAATTAAATGTATCCGCACCTGATCCTAGGTAGGATTTTTTATACGCGGGATCAACATAAAATATTAATCCATCCGTAACAATATTATTGTTTATTTGTCCTGATATGCCTGTTTTAATACCTGCCATTATAATCCAAATCTTTCTTTTTGAGCTTGGTAGTTTTGTGTGATTTCTGTATTAGATAAAACTCTATTATAAAGTTGAATCCCAGAAATATCTGCATTAAGATATCCTCTATATGCACCATTATAATATCTAGCCCCAATGGATAGGTATTGTAACCCCATAGCTGTAGTACTTCTACTTCGTGAATTTTGTTGTTGACCATTTATATATACTTCTATAACAGAGGTACTTATAGTTACCCCTAAATGTGCCCATACCCCAAAATCTACAGAAGTTGTCATTTGATCTACTTGATAACCAATTCTACCAGCTCCTTCAACATTTAAATGTTGCCAGTTACCACTATTATAACTCATCATATCTATATTTATTCCAGTTGAATAATCATTTCCATTTTCAGCATTTCGAGCACTAAAAAAACCCTTATATCCCCCAGCATCTGATAAAACTTTTACCCACATTGATATAGAAGCTTCATCAAAGGTAGTAAATGTGCTTGGAGCTATTATAATCTTATCATCTATACCATCAAAATTAAAACTTGAAGTAGGGTTTGTTCCATACCATATAGCTCCATCTATTGTAGCATCTAAAGAACCACTGGCTAAATTAAATGTAGTAGTACCTGATCTTGGGTATGATTTCTTATAAGCAGCATCATATGATAATACTAACCCATCCGTAACAATATTATTGTTTATTTGTCCGTTTATACCCGTTTTTGCTCCTGCCATGGTTATAAATATTTAGGCAAATCTCCCTTTTAATGCGTTGTAGTTGTGTAAAACTTCGTTTGCTGATAAGGCGCGGTTGTAGATTTGTACTGGGCCTATATTTCCATTATAATTTTTACTTTCATCATAATAATTTGCTATAAAAAGTGTAGCTGTAACTGATCTAATTTGACCTGTTAAAGAAACTGTATCCTTCAAAATACTATTTAAGTATAATTTAACATTACTACCATCATAAGTGCCTGTTACATTATACCAGTTTCCTGTACTCCAATCAGAAGTATTTATATAACTTGCCGCAATTGTGCCGCCACTATTAAATACAGCAAATCTTATATTACCACTTGTTTCAAGATTTAATGTAAAACTTCTATTAGCACTTGTAGCCCACCAACTAACAACTCCATCATCATTACCTTTATTATTTGAATTTATCCATGTTGAAACGGTTAATTGGTTTAAGTTATTTAAAAAGGAAGGACTACTACAATCTATATCATCCCCAGTTCCATCAAATGCAAAACTTGGAGAGATTGTACTAGAGTCATATTGAGCATCAGCAGCAAATGTTCCAGATATAGCAGTATCTACAGTATTAAATGTTTTAGTAGTGCTTGTACTAGGTATAGTACTTGCCCTATTTGCAGCATCCATATTGAATACTAGACCATTTTTAATTATATTTGTTGTAATATTACCGAAATCCATTATTCAAACCTTCCTTTTAATGCGTTGTAGTTGTGTAGGACTTCTGATGCTGATAATGCTCGGTTATAATATTGAAAATTGGACATTAAACCCTCAAAAAAACCAGCATTTGGTATTTTCCCAAAATTAAAACCTACTGCTCCTGCAACTCTTATACCTGAATTATTAAGTGTGCCTTTAACTGATAAAGGTGCACCATTAAAATAAACAATAACTTTATTAGCTGCTGTAGTTGCATCGGTTGTAAAAGCAATATTATGCCAACCATTTGAAACGTAATTTATTCCAAGATTAGTAACTTCAAGATCACCATTGCTACCATCAAATAATTTAACCCTTATTCTGCCTTGAGGATCATAAAATTGAATATAAAATTTTATTTGAGAGCCACTCCCAAGGGTTACAGGATAAGAGCCTCCTGATTGACTTGCTGGTTGATTAAACCAAAAATTAAAAGTTTGTGCTCCTGTTAAATCATAACTTACATTATAATCTGTATTTATAATGTCATCTGTACCATCAAAATCAAATACCCCACCATTTGTATTTTCCCATTGTGGTGTATTATTATCACCATTTGCTCCACTTAAAGTACCCACAATATTCCCTATAGTATCTGTGGCAGTAGTACCAGTTTTAGGATAACTTGCCCTATTAGCAGCATCCATATTAAACACTAACCCATTTTTTATAATATCTGTTGTTATATTTCCTACTGAGCCTGCCATTATTCAAATCTTGATTTTAATGCGTTGTAGTTGTGTAGGACTTCTGATGCTGATAAGGTGCGGTTGTAGATGTGAATTGGGCCTATATTGCCATCAAAATTATAACCTGAAAGAAAAGACAATTCCCCGATTTTAGCAAGAGTTCCTGAAACTGAAGAAGTACTTCCTACTGTTTCTGTAGTTGGTGAACCATTATTAATATATACCTTCGCTGTGGTATTATCAACTGTTAAAACAACGTGATGCCAAACATTTAAAGAAACTAAATTAATACTTTTATATCCTGAGTTTCCAACAAAAATTGATATAGTTCCATTTCGAGAGGAAACAGAAATTAGATTACCAGTCCCTGTTCCGGATGAAAATATTGTGCCAGTATACCTTCTTACACTTTCATTACACCATAATGAAATACTAAAATTTGTATTTGCGTTAAGAGAACTTATTGTTCCAATATCTATATAATCTGTAGTTCCATCTAAGACATAACTTGGTGTAATAGTGCTAGAATCATACTCTGTGCCATTTATAAAACTACCAGATACAGCAGTATCTATTGTATTAAATGTTTTTGTTGTAGCAGAACTAGGTATAGTACTTGCCCTATTTGCAGCATCCATATTGAATACTAGCCCATTTTTTATAATATCTGTTGTTATATTTCCTA
>Ga0181392_1001104_pt1 | contig 10348 bp, 20 predicted proteins | sample 15SPOviralmetaG_FD_130083 | JGI IMG/M metagenome (GOLD analysis project Ga0181392, IMG submission 130083) | Marine viral communities from the oligotrophic San Pedro Time Series (SPOT) site, San Pedro Channel, CA, USA - 15 SPOT_SRF_2010-09-15 | ecosystem: Environmental > Aquatic > Marine > Strait... | reverse complement strand
TCAATAGCTCTTTGATAAGCCTGCGTATAATATTGTATCATATCTGCAGGACCTTTCAAGTATCCATACGCTTCTACAAGAGAACCGTATAAAAGTAAATCTTGATATTTGTTTGATAAATAAGTCCCACTACCGCTGACAGAGGCATCTGTAAGGCTAGTTGGTGACTTGATATAAGCCAATGTTATTTCAAAAGATGCATTTGGAGTAGGTGCTATTACCCAAAAATTAGCATCCCAGTTAGCATAATACTTTGGAACACCTGAAGCTGTGCCTGGTGTATTATAGTATTCTGCCATAAAACTAGTATCTCTTTGATCTAAAAATTTTTGTTTATTACTATCCGTAGAATCTTTGATTTGTACATATCTAATTATTCTAAGGTCTGATGGTATAGTTACAAATCTATTTCCACTTGTTGTAGTTGATGTTGCATAAAATCTATCAGCATCAGAATCTACAGCTCTGTATATTTTGTTTTCTGCATTTTTAATAATTGTATTTATTACAGAAGTTGACAATACAGAAGTATCTACCTCTGTATAGTTTCTAATATCGTCTTGTAAGTTTGTAAGTGTGTATGCCATTATTTAACTACTGTTACTGGACCTGCAAATGCAGAACCACCGCCTCCTGAAATTGTTTTACTTGCAGAATTACTTGAATCAAATGTGTAATTATTATCATCAGTTTTTGTAATTACATAACCAATAGCTAAATTTATAATAGCTGGTGTTATATTTGCAATATTTTGTGCATCTCTAAATCTAACTCTATCACTTGTAGATCTACCGTGATTTGGTTCGTTTACTTTAATTACTTGAGATCCGCTTGTTAGTGTAAAAGGATTTAAAGGTAATAATCTTGGTACAGCTGTTTCTGCTCTAGCAGGTCTTGCATTTAATAAACCTTGTGGGTCAGATCCTTTTGGTTTTGGATCTAATTGTGGTTGTTTTGGTTCATACTCTGATGTGTGAACAAACATGCCGTTCCATTCTTTTACCATTTCTGTATATGGAAATTCTAAACCAGATCTATCTGATATTGCTTTTGAATGTTTACCTCTAGCAAATGCCATTATACTCCGTCTCCATAAAATGTTTGTGGTGTTATAAATGTAGAAGTTCTTTGACCATCTTCATCAAGTGCTCTTTTAAACTCATCTTCATAAATTAATTTATTTGCTTGAACAGTTTCTGGTGAATATTTTAAACTTAAATAATATGATAAACCTGCAGTCATGCAAGGTATAAATCTATATACTACATCTGATTCATTTGTATATGCGCCAGCATCTTGTATTCTAGCTACATAGAAAAATTTTAATTGAAAGTTAGCTCCTGAAAAAGAAGAGCTTGGTGTTTGAAATAAAAATACACTAGGTGCTACAGTTCTTTGCACATAGTATTGTGATGGTGTACCTTTTGATAATTTATTTGCTAATGCAGAGTAATCTGATCTATCTATTTTATTTAATGTAGTATCAACTGGTGCTGTAGCTGTAGTATTATTTCTTACAAAAGCTTCTAATACATCACTTATATCCGATGGAAAATTAGAATTATCATTTGCAAAATTATATTCTGCTTGACCTTCTACTAATGGAACTGTCGCTTGTTTTACTTTCCAAAGATGTACACCTCTGTTTCCCCATTCGGAAAACATAATATTTAAAGAACGTCTGGCACTTTTTAATTCATAGCCAGTACGATTACCACGCATTCCTGTTCTTTCAAATGCTTCTTCGATAATTTCGTCGATTGGAAGATCGAACGCTGTAGTTCCAGATGTAGCCATTTATCTCCTTACTTATCTAATATAATCGTTGCAGTAGCGTTTGTAATTGCTGATATAGTCATACCACCTTCAAACAAAATACCGTCTTCTGCTAAATTATATGAAAACACATCGCCAGCTGGAACGTCTACTTGAAACTGTGTAACAGAATTACCGTCTTGTAAAGTTACTGAACCTGCTGATCCAGTTGAAGCAAGAATAATTCCTCTTAATCTTGTTCTGCCTCCAAAGACTGATGTAGCATCCGTTTTTCTAATTGCTTTTACGTCTGATTTCATTATCCCGTATATCCTATAGTTACAGAGTCTGTATTAGTTAAATCTAAAAAAACTCCTTGTTTAAATCTTATTCCACTTCCAGGTACAAAAACATCTAAACCTTCTGTTCCAAATTTAGATTGAAATTCTAAAGATCCAGAAGCGTCTGATCCATCATATAAATTTACAATAGAATCTGCAACTCCATGTGCTGTTATATATGTAACTCTACAAGGACCTAAATTAACTGAGCCTCCAGTAATTGTTTTAAAACTACCATCGCCTGTTAGTGTTGTAAATTTTTGGTCGCTTGAAAATGATCCGCCGCCTGCCATATTTTATCTCCTTGTGGTGCGGGTGAGTATCAAGATCAAAAAGTCTCGAGTTTTCTCACCCACATAATTATTATGAACTTGCTATGTTTGCACCTGTGTCCACTCTTTTCCAGTTTGATCCATCTGAAAAAGCATAGATAGCAGCGCCAGCAGCTCCATTATCGACATAAATTAAAACGCCTTCGTTAGTAGTTGCGTCTAGAGTGTTAACTCCATCTGTAACTGTTGAAGTAGTCGCGAACGAATAAGTGTTTTTTCCACCTTGTTGCGTATCACCTGCGTTTTTATTTGGTCCACCAATAAATCCATTAAGGGAAGTTACTGGTCCTTTAAATGTAGTATTTGCCATGTTTATATCCTCCTAGTTTTGCGAACATAGTCTCTAGGCCGTCGACTGTACTCGTCTATGTTCTTTTAATTATACAGTGTCAAGAATATACTCTTATTTTGTATAGAGTGCAAGAGATCCTGTAATGAAAGTTGTCTTTCTGAAATGTAGCCTTTTATTACGTAGCTACTGAAACGTCCGGTGCAGCATCCTCTATTTTATTAACTTGGTGAGCAGCTTTTGCTTCAGCCAATTTAATGTTACTGATGACTTGTTTGATTCTGTCATCAATTCTCACCATATCAAGAGTGTATCTTTTCTCCTGATTATAGTGCTGCGACCAGTCAAGTTCTAGCTCCCTCTTCTTTGTGTAAAGCTCTTGAACTGTCATTTATAACCTCCTCATAGGTTAACCATAATTTGGATTTACTAGTAAATCCATCTTTTTCCCAGACTATATCATTTTTCCCTAGTTTGTCAACTAGTGCGTTTTCGAATGCTTTATCATCATCTTCACAAGTTAAATGAAAATCTGCATGATAGCCATACGCTCTGATCTGTACTCTGAAATTCTTCATGGTTTTACCTTTTGTCTTGAAAATGGGGCGCTTTTAGGGCGCCCCATTAAATTAGTTACGATTACGCTCCTGGTGATCCGAAGATACCTCTAGGGTCTGAGAATCCAAATGAATATCTCTCTCTAGCTTTGTATCTAACGTTGCCAGTATCGAAGTCACCTTCCATAGCGGTTTTGATAGGTGCTCTTACGAACATCTTCATACCGTTAGGAACATCTGTTTTGATAAAGAATGCATCTGTATCTGTTAAGAAGTGATTGATCACATAACCTTGTGGAATCATTCCCATTGCAGCGATTGCATTGATATCATTATCAGCTGTACCAGTTCTACCTTGAGACTTCATTAATCTTTCCGCTGTGAATTGTAATTCACTTGGAATGATCATTTTTACGCCTCTAGCAGCAATCTTCATACCTCTTTCGTCAGTCATCTGAGCGATGTCGATCATTGATTGCTCTAATGAAGTTTCGTTTAAGTCAGCAGATGTTGCTAACTCATTTGCAAAACTTCCAGATAGAGTTGGGTGGTCAGTTGCGCATAACTCTTTGCTATCTCCACCTTTGAAGTTAGAATCGAATGCATTGTTAAGTACCGATGCGGCTTTCACTTGTTTAGTGTTTGCCATCGATCTTGCTAATGCTTTTGTATATCTAGACGCAAGTCTGTCATACAAATTGTCTTCGATCGCTTCTTCTGTGATAGCGAATGCAAGAGCTATTGTTTCGTGTTGGTAACGAGATGTGAAAGTCTCTTGTGCATCGTCGAATGATACACCAGATCCTTCTGCTTTAGTCTGCGCATTTCCGAAACCAGATAACATTACTTCTTCTTCAAAAGCTCTGTCACTGTTTTCTGTGTCGTAGATTTCAGCGTGCTCGTTATCGTATCTTTTGTACTCCAGGCCAAATAGTGCATTTAAACCTGGCTCTAGTTCTTTAACTAGTTGTTGTCTTGATATTGCCATAATTTATTCTCCTATTATATGCCTGTTGCTAAAGATCCAACTAAGTACTGATGCAAGTTAACTTTTACGATAACTGAACAGTTCGCAGCTGTTTGATCTTGGTTTTCAACGTCCTCTGCAATTCTAACCATTCTCAATTGTTTTGCAGTTGTTGCTGCAGTTGAGATACCTAGTCTTGCTGAAGATCGTCCGTTTGTGTCGTCACCGGCTGAAGCAGTTGTTGCATAAGTTAATCCAATTTTAGATTTTCTTAATGCTACTGTGCCTCCCAGTGTAGCGTCTGTTGCAATGATGTATTCTTGAAAAGGATCATCATTCACGAATGCAGTGATGTCTTCACTATTTGCTGGAGTTACTCCGCCTTTGTAGAAATTTGCGAAAGTTGGTTTTAAAGTTGTAGCATCCGTAAATGTTACACCATTTAAAGTTCCAACCATTGCAGTTCCCGCAGCGGCTGTTACGATATATCCACCTGTTGAGGCGCTTATATCGACTTTTACAGGCTCTCCATTGTAAATAGCATTTGCTTCACCAGCATCGATCTCGTATTTTGACTGACCTTGAATAGCAGGAGTGTTTCCTACTCTCATAGCCGGTCTTAATCCGAATCCTTGTCCGTTAGCGTTAGCCATAGTTTTTTTCCTTCCTTATAAAATTTTAGTGATTTAGGAATCGCTAAATAATTAGCTTTTCTTTGTACCACCAAAGGTTACACGTGTCTGCCTATCTTGATTGATTGGCATACTTGGGTGCTCTTCCTTCATAAGGTCGTTGTTTACGGCGTCGTCTCGATCTTTAGTTTGTCTTCTAAAATAATCTTCACGCGCTTTTGCAACCTCTTCAGGTATCCTAGCGAGCACTAGGCCACCAACTCCGATCACTCCTGCATACTTTCCTTCTTTAACAGTTGGATAACTAGTCTCTGGATATGCATCAGCTCTTACAAGCTCCCATCCAGATCTTATTTTACCTGACATGTTCTTTGTATCATCAAAGCCCATAGTCTCGGTTCTTATCCATCTGTGCCTAAATCCATCAGGCGCAGGGGGTGCATCTAAAGATGACGGTGGAGTCCAAGTAGTAGGTCTTTTGACCTTGTCTCTTGTTTGACTCGCGTGAGAAGTTCTTATTTTTTTATCTTCCATATTACGCTCCTTCCTTCACGTTTAATTGTTTTGCGTACTCTTCGAGTGGCACACCTAATCTTTTAGCGATTGCTACTTGTGATGGTGTGAGCTTCACAGTTTTTCTGCGACCTGTATTAGCCGGTCGTCTTGCTGAAGCTACAGTTTGAGCAGGTTTTGCTCTTTCCGTAGTATTGTCCGCTACCTTATCAAATTTATTTGGAAATTCAACCCTTAATCTTTTGTCAATTTCCTCATAATATTCGTCAGATTGTGGATCATACCCTTCCGTCTCTACGAGTGTTTTATGCATGTCGAATGCAGTATAAGTCATAGCAGTATCGTTACCAAACCAGCTATTTTTAGATGCCCAAGCCTCCGCTTTAGGATCAGATCTAACAGGTTGTTCAGCTTGTGAAGGGCTGACATTAACTTGTTTTTCTTCTTTTGGTTCTTCTTGCTGCGACTTTAAAGAAGCTAATCTAACTGCATCTGCATTTAGAGTTGCCATTTGTTCTTGTGCTTTAACTTGTGCATCTACATCTCCTGCTTCGATAGCTGTTCTTAGAGCTGATCTTGCAGCGTCCATGTTTGATTTAACTCTTGTTTCAAACTCAGACACATAAGATTTATCTGCTTTAACAAATCTACTTTGTAGACTGTCTCTTTCAGTTTTTACACTTTGAGCAAATGCTAAAGCTTCTTCTTTTTGTCTTTCTGCTTCACGCATTTTTCGAGTTAATTTAGCAATACGTTTTTGAACGCCGTCACTATAAGTTTTTAACTCGTCTGCTTTCTCATCTTTTGTTTCTTCAGTTTTAGTTTCTACAGGTTTTTCTTCTACCTGTTCAACCTCAACTTTCTCTTCTTCAACGGGTTTTGCTTGCTCCGTCGGTTTGTCTAAATCGATTTCGGTTGCGACTTCATCAGCCTCACCTACATCAATTGTTTTGTTTTCTTCTTCTTGCATAGTTCCTTCCTATGTTAAATGTAATGAAGAACTGATTCAGGATCTTTTATAGTCCCTAACACTTCATCATCGTTTAGTATTCGCACTTCTCCACCTTCTATCGGTAATCTTGAACCAGCATATCTAGCAAAGATCACCCAATCTCCTAATTTACACCAAGGTTCTTTAAATCTATCTTTGTCTGCGTAACAAAGATCACCCATTTTCAAAACATAACCACAGTTTGTAGCTATTCTTGATTTATCTAAAGATTCTTGGGAAAAAATAATTCCGCCTTTAGTTTTCTCTTTCGGTGTGAAAGGTAAAACTAACATCCTGTAACCTACAGGTTCAGGTAATTGATCTATTTGATCTTTTATATTATCAGGGTCTAGCCTTTTTGTTGCTGACTCCTCCGCTTTGTATTTCTCTTCTAGTGCGTTTCTAGTTTTTGGGATCTCTTTTTGAGAGATCGATGATTGTTCCTTCATTTTCATTTTGCTCCTTTTCATTTAGCAGGTTAGAGATTTCCTGTAAGATTGCGCCATATGCACGTGCCTGTCCTACTAGATATTTATAATTATCGTAATTGTCAACCCCTTCTAACATTGTAGCTGAGATTAATTCTAAGTCTTGTTTTATTCTTTTCTGTATTTTTCCTATTATTACTATTGGATCCATTATTCTTCTTCCTTTCTAAAATCATCTAAAGCATCTAGTTTTTCTTCTGCTTGTGCAATTTTATCTAATTGTTTATCTATTTCTTCTAAATGTTGTGGATGTTCACCAATTCCTACTGAATTAGTAAGATATATATTAATAGTAGCATGTGCTGCAGATATATCTGCTTCGTACTTATCTTCTAGTGCTTGTATTATTCCATTTCTCATTTAACATTTCCATCTTCTCCGTGCTTGTCGAATACGTGAATTAGGATCGTTACGAGTTTTTGCTGATGACCTTTTTAATTGTCCTAGTGATCTAGCGCAGTATGACTTTCTGCGATTAGCAGCTTTTGATCCAGGCTTCACTTTTCCTGTCACGGCTGTTTTTAGTTTAGAACCAGGATTTGCTCTTCTGTAGGCAGCGACACCTGATCTTGTCATGCCTGCTCCAGACTTTGTAGGTCTGTAGTTCTTTTTATTTCTTGAGATAGGATTATCTCTTTTTCTCATTATCTTATACCCATTCTTCTACCCATGAAGCCACCCATCATTGCTTTTTTTCTTTTTGCAAATGTTGCTGCTCTTGAAGGTGTTGGACCTGTATTAGATTTTGCTTGTTTTCTTGCTACGGCACCCGCACGTTGACCTTTGGACATCGCTCTTGCTTTTGCAATGGGCACGCATTTTGGATAATTTTTTCTTTTTTCTCCACCACTTCGTCCACACTTCGGGTATGAGCCATCTGATTTTTTGTTGGCAATATCTACCCATTTCTCTTGGACCCATGATCTTAAACCTTTTTTAGCCATTACGAATTCTTTCCGTAAGCTCTTCCTTTACCTTTTTTACAAAGGCCACCACCTCTATACATAGGTCTAGCCATTCCGCCGCCCATTTTTTTAGTTCTACCTTTTTTACCACCTGGCGTTATTTTTCCAGAACATACTCCTGATGCATACATGTTAGCATATGCTGAGGGATATACCTTAAATTTTCTTTTAGCTGCAGCTTTACCTTTTGCACAAAGTTTAGCCATTATTTTTTACCACCACCAAATTTTTTAACTTTGCCACCATCTTTCATGTAGCCCATTTTGTTTCTAACTTGTGTTGGTAATTTTGCTAAACCTGGATTTTTTTGTTTGTCTACAGGTTTTAAACTACCACCATCTTTTTTACCAACTCTTAAAACATCTTTTTTAAGTTTTTCACCTTCTCTTTGAAGTCTTCTACTGTCTCTTTGAATTTTTCTACCTCCAACAAGATCTTTTCTAGCAACGCCTTTTTTCTTAGCGTCTTTTATTGCTTCACCCATTTCTTTATCTTGAGATTTTAATTTTCTCATTTTCTTACCCATATCTTTTAATTTTCTTGCTTTGAATTCATCTGCAGCGCCACCTGATTTAGGTTTAACACCTACAATACCAGGTTTGCTTTTACCACCTGTTAAAAATTTGTATGCTTTATAAAATTTACTTGCCATTATTTTTTTCCTCCTCGGAATATTTGTGTTCCTTTAATACCAAAAATGCTAGCCACGACAAGGATCCATAAATTCGTGAACCATTTCGGAAGAGATTGAAAATATTCAAAGAATAGTTTTACCTTTTCCATTGCAGTCGGGTCGTCTGACATTACTGCCCACATTAATACTATAATCGGTGCAGAAATTATTACAAGTACAAATTCGTCCTTATAATCGTTTTGTCTAGCTTCGAGAAGCTTGCCTTGGTAGGCTTCTTCACCCTTAGCCATCTTTTCTGCATGCATTAATTGTGCATCAGACATAGCCATTTTTGTTTTTTGCTTATTGGCGTATATCTTAGCGCCAGCTTGCACTGCAATCTTTGCTAAACTAAACCAAGCCATAATTAATATAGTTTTGCTGTTTTTTTCTTTTCTGGCAAAACACCTCTTTGACCTTTTACGGCAAAAGTTTGTGTTTCTTGTGGGTTAGTCATTTCAACTTCAACTCCGCCGGTTCTGTAACCGTCTTTATTGATAAATTTACTGTGATCTACTACCACTTTGTCACCATTTTTTATTTTTTTCATATTTTCTCCTTAATCTTCTATGCCAATTACTGTATTACCTGCTCCAGACTTTGCAAGTGATACTCCGGCTCGTAGTTTAGCTAATTTTTCGTTTTGTTCAAGCTTTTCTTCCTTAAATTCTTGATCCATCATCGTTCTTGCTTTAGCTAAATTCATTTTTTCTTCAGATTCTTTAGCTTTTCTTTCATTTTCCATTGCTCTAAGGTCAACTTCTCTAGATTTTAGCTTCAATAGTGGATCTGAATCAAATTGTGAAGTAATTTTGTTCTCTTCTTTTGCAAATTCTGCTGTCATTTCAGAAATTAAAATTGCTTTTCTTGATTCTATCTTTTCTAAAATCATTTTCACTTGATTTCCAATCATTGGATCTTGCATTGCTGCCTGTTGTAGCTGTTGAACTTCCATTAACTCTTGTTTGAACTCTAATTGTACCTGTTCTTGTGCCATCAAAGCAATATGCTCAAGTATATTTTTCTGCATTAGACCCATAGTGATCGGTGAGTTTCTAACCATGTTAACTTGCATAAAGTTTAAGTGTGCATCGATGTGTGCTCTGTGATCCTGACCAGGAAAAGCTTGAAAAGGTTTCCCCGCAATAGCTTGAATGTGTTCCATGGCAGGATCCATAGGGGTTGGTTGAGCAGGTGCTGGTAAAATTGCATTTACATTTTTTACACCGATGGCTTCATACATAGATCTATATGCTTGATATAGATTATGAATTTGTGGATTCGATTGCGCTAATTGTAATTGTGTTTGCGCCATAGATATTCTTTGTGTTTGTGAAAATATATTTGGATCTGCTACAGGTAAGATATCTACTTTGTCATCAAAGTCTGTAACTTTAACTACTCTTGATCCACCAACAACATCATAAGGATATTCTGATGGTAAATAAGTTTTAAATATATCAGCTAGTAATTTAAATTCTTGTTTTAATCCTACGTATAATCTTTTGTGTATTGCTGACATTACCCGCGATCCACGCTCCAATAATGCTACTGTTGTTCCAACTGCAGCTCTTTGGTTTCCGTCGCCCACTTGCATATCTGCAATAGCCGCGAAACGTTGACCTGCACCAACTACAATACCTAATAAATTTAATAATGTTGGAGATGGTTCTTTGTAAGGTAACGTCATAAACTGATCACGAATGTTGCCACCCGGAGCGTCTACATCTCTAAACTCTCCAGGTTGCAAGGGTTGTGCATCGTCCCTAACTCTTATACCTCTAGATTTAAATCCAGCTGGTAAATTAGATAAAGTTCCTGCATCTAGTAGTTGTCTCAACGCAG
>Ga0181392_1001103_pt1 | contig 10351 bp, 15 predicted proteins | sample 15SPOviralmetaG_FD_130083 | JGI IMG/M metagenome (GOLD analysis project Ga0181392, IMG submission 130083) | Marine viral communities from the oligotrophic San Pedro Time Series (SPOT) site, San Pedro Channel, CA, USA - 15 SPOT_SRF_2010-09-15 | ecosystem: Environmental > Aquatic > Marine > Strait... | reverse complement strand
TAATCTCCACAATACAATTGAAGAATTAGTAGACAAAAAACAAGAAATCATCTATCACGATTTTGCCTATTCCCTTTTAAAAGATGATGGCGTAAAAACAAAAATTATCAAGAAGTATCTCCCATTCATCAATCAACAGGTAAATCGTTATCTTCAGATGATGGATTTTTACATTAATTTCCATCTGAACGAAGAGTTCAGTGAGTCCATCAAGTCCCCTATCCATGAAGACTTTTCTTACAGTTCTTTTAGTGAGGGTGAAAAGATGAGAATAGACCTTGCCCTACTTTTTACCTGGCGTGAGGTAGCGCGTGTCAAAAACTCTGCTAACACTAACCTGTTGATTATGGATGAGGTGTTTGACTCATCTCTTGATGGTTTTGGAACCGATGAGTTCTTAAAGATTATTCGTTATGTTATCAAGGACGCAAACATATTTGTTATCTCCCATAAGGTAGATATGCTTGACAAATTTGAGAATGTAGTCAAATTTGACAAGATCAAAGGGTTTAGTAAAGTAGTTTCCTAAATACCTAAAAAGTGTATCTGGGAATGAACTCTAAAGACCTGAGAAATATTGCTGAAGCATATGGGCAAATTTCTGAAGCAGAAATGAGGCAGGGTAAACTTCTTACAACTAAAGGAACTGCACAGAATTTTACTAAAGGAAGAACTCCATTTACTGGCACTGATCCTGTTCCTGCTGCAAGTTCTACTTTATCAACACAGAAAGTATCACAACCAGCATCTCCAGGACAGATGCAGATTCCTGGAACTTCTGCTAGAGCACAAGACTTGAGAAATGTAACCGGAAATCCCAACACTGGATTACCTGGCAATACTAAAGGATTTGGGATAGGAAGTCCTTTACCAACATCCAAACCTTCTGGTCCTCCAATATCAAATTCTGTCAGTAGAGCAATACAAAATCTTGGTAAAAGATCTCCTGCTACTATCAGACCAACTAATTTACTAACTAAAGTTAAAGGTGGTCCTGCAGCAACAGCATTAAATATTGCAACTGGTGCTGCTTTAGATAAGTACGTTGTTGATCCAGTTGCTAAAGCAGGTGGAAATGCGCTTGCCAGGACTTTACTTGATCTTACTGGAAAAGGAAATAGAGCTAGACAAGTCAACCCAGAACTTTACGGAAAGGCTGGTCCAAATTTAACACCAGAAATTGTCAAAGGTATTCAACAAAGAAGTAAGTTACAGCAGCAGAGTTCGGAAACCCAAGCAGCATCTCAACCAAATCCTGAACCAACAGGTGAAAGATCTGCTGCCGCTAATGCTGAAAGACAAGAACTCGCTAAAGCAGAAGCTCAGAAAAGAAGAGAAGCAACTAAACCAGCAACTAAACCGGCACCAGTAAAACCAGCACCTGCTGCAAAACTGAGTGCTGCCGCTAAGGATTTTGACACCAATTTTGCTGCTGCTAGAAAGGCAGGAAAGGCAGAATTTACTTGGCGTGGTAAGTCCTACAATACTAAACTCAAAGGTGAGTGACCAATTTACAAACTGTCCATGAGGAGGTCTTCGGACCTCCTTTTTTTGTATAATAGGTCCATACGTATTAGACCCATGACCGTTCGCCACGAAATCAAGTCTCAACTTGCCAAGTTGCTTGCCACTGAGGATCTGATAGTTGAGCACAAGAAAGTGGAGACCGCTTGCTTCAACGTCCATAGTCGCGTCCTGACGCTCCCTATGTGGGAGAAGGCAAGTGGAATGGTCTATGACATGTTGGTAGGTCATGAGGTCGGTCACGCCCTCTACACGCCTGATATTAATTGGATTAAAGATAGGCGAATCAACCCTCAGATTGTAAATGTTGTTGAGGATGCTCGTATTGAGAAGTTGATGAAGCGACGTTATGCTGGTATCTCCAAGTCGTTCTATCGTGGATATAAGGAACTATCTGATCAGGATTTTTTTGATATTGGTGATGATGACTTGAACTCTTATAATCTTGCTGATAAAATCAATCTCTATTACAAGATTGGTAGTTTTGAGGTTGTTCCCTTTGCAGAAGAAGAGGTAGAACTGGTTAAGAAAGTTGGTGATTGTGAAACATTTGAAGAAGTTCTTGATGTTTCTGAAATGATTCAAAAGTTCTGTGAGCAGGAACAGAAGCAAGAACAGAATCAAGAAATTCAACCTCAGGGTCAGTCTGAAGAAACTGAGGAACAAACTGAGGAGGTGGAGAATGATAATCAATCAGCACCTTCTCAACAGCAGGATTCTGAAGATACACAAGATGAAGAGGAGACTGGATCGGAAGAAAATGACGATAATGTTGAAGTCAAGACTATGGAAGCACTTGAAGATGCCTTAAAAGATCTTGTTGATAATCAGGGTTTAGAGAATGTATATGTGGAGATTCCTAACATGAACTTGAGTAAGGTCGTTGTTTCTAACGCTGAAGTTCATGGAAAGTGCTCTGAAGTTTGGGATGAATATGAGAAAAGTGATGCGTTTGATGTTATTGATACTCAATATCTAGAGTTCAAAAAGTCTGCTCAGAAAGAAGTCAACTATCTGGTCAAAGAGTTTGAATGTAAGAAGGCAGCAGACTCATATGCTCGTGCTACGACCTCTCGCACAGGTGTTCTGGACTGTTCTAAACTTCATACTTACAAATATAGTGAAGATCTTTTCAGGAAGGTTACTACGCTTGCTGATGGAAAAAACCATGGGTTGGTGTTCATTCTTGACTGGTCTGCTTCTATGAACAACGTCTTAATTGACACACTCAAGCAACTTTACAACTTGATGTGGTTCTGTAAAAAGGTGTCTATTCCTTTTGATGTTTATGCATTTACCAGTGATTATCCTCTACTCAATCATAATGAATATGGTGGATCATATGTTCGTGAGCGTTCATATACTCCTCAAGATGGATTGATTTCCATTCCAGAGTGGTTCTCTCTTATGAACATCTTCACCAGTAAAACAAGTAGCTCTGAACTTGAAAAACAGATGAAAAATGTTTTTAGGGTAGCATACTCTCATCGTTATTGGGTTATGTATCCTAGTCCCATTGGTTGGAATCTTTCTGGGACTCCTTTGAATGAGACCTTGATTTCCCTTTATAAAATCCTTCCAGAGTTTAAGCGTAAAAACAAACTTCAAAAAGTTCAGTGTGTGATTCTTACTGATGGTGAAGCAGCTCCTCTAAAATATCATCGTGAATTCTTCCGTCGTAATGCGATTGAACCTTTTATTGGAGTCAATTCTCTTGGTTCTAACTGCTTTTTGCGGAACAGAAAAACCGGTACTAGTCGCTCTCTGGGTGATCAGTGGTATGAGATGACAGATGTTTTACTGGAAGATTTGAGGACAACCTTTCCTGACATGAACTTTATCGGTATTCGTATCATTGAATCTAGAGATGCCAAAGCATTCATTCGTCGTTACTGTGGTGTCTTCAACGATGACTATGACAAGGCAGAACTTTCATGGCGTAAAGATAAATCATTCACTATCAAAAAATCTGGATATCATAGTTATTTTGCTCTCTCCGCAAACTCGCTGTCTCAGGATACTGAGTTTGAGGTAAAAGAAGATGCTACTAAAATGCAAATCAAGAGTGCTTTTGTCAAAAGTCTTCGTACTAAGAAAATGAACAAGAAAATTCTTGGTGAGTTTGTGGAACTTGTTGCTTAATAAATAATAGAAAACTACGTAAGGATCATGAGCAGATTTGGAGATTTAATTGGCGGCAAGGCAGCGGAAGCACCTGCACCTGCTCCTGCCCCCACACCAGCACCAGTTGTTGAACCCGCACCAGAACCCGTTGTTGAACTGGAACCACCCGCTCCTATAAAAGAAACCAAGAGGTCTCTCCGCAAATCCAAGTGATGTGACACTTGTATAACTGTCCACTAGGGGGTCTATATGACCCTCTTTTTTTGTATAATTACTATGTTGAAACGAACCCCCCCATGCAACTTTCATCCATCATAACTTCACTCCAAAATGCTTATGGTCCTGAAGTCACCTCTGCTGACATCCGGGGATGGTGTGCTATGAATGACTGTAATTATCAGAGTATCACCCGTCGCCTTGAGAGGCAGGGTTGTAAAGTAAGTCGTGGCAAATGGAACCTTGAAGTGACTAAAGAGACCGTTCAGGAATTAGAAGTGTCTTACAATGCTCCTGCAGCGATGCCTGCTGTTGCTCAAAATCTCATCCCAGAAAAAGATGATACCTTCGTCAAGTTTGGTAATTTTGGCGACCTTAAAAAAATTATTCAGTCCCGTGTATTTTACCCTACGTTTATCACAGGTCTTTCGGGTAACGGTAAAACGTTTTCTGTCGAACAAGCGTGTGCCCAACTCGGACGGGAACTTATCCGTGTAAACATTACTATTGAAACTGATGAAGATGATCTTATCGGCGGTTTTCGCCTTGTCAATGGTGCAACCGTCTGGCACAATGGCCCAGTCATTGAAGCACTCGAACGAGGTGCTGTCTTGCTCCTTGACGAGGTTGACCTCGCCTCTAATAAAATTCTCTGTCTCCAAAGTATCCTTGAAGGAAATGGAGTCTTTCTCAAGAAAATTGGGAAGTTTGTACACCCCACTGCAGGTTTCAACGTCATCGCAACCGCAAATACTAAGGGTAAAGGTTCAGACGACGGACGATTCATTGGAACTAACGTGCTCAATGAAGCCTTCCTTGAAAGATTCCCAGTGACCTTTGAGCAGGAATATCCCACTACTGCTACTGAAATCAAGATTCTGAACAAACTGTGTGATGATAAGAACTTCTGTAAGCGACTTGCAGATTGGGCAGACATCATCCGAAAGACCTTCTATGATGGTGGTATTGAAGAAATCATCAGCACCCGCCGTCTGGTCCATATTGTGAAGGCATACAGCATCTTTGAGGATAAGGCAAAGGCAATTCAGGTCTGTGTCAATCGTTTTGATGATGAAACAAAGCAAGCATTCCTTGAACTCTATGACAAGGTTGATGCTGACTTTGAGATGCCAATTGACGAAGAGGTTGAGTCCTGATATAATAATGACAAACTCTTGGTCTTTACTTTACGATATTATGTACGGTCCCGAAGACGAACACAATCTGAATACGGGTACAATTACTATTTTTGAAAACACTATGAACAATGAATCCACACGATACAAGTATAGTGAGCAAGAAATCCTCAAAGAATTAACTGACTATATTGTTAGAACATACGATCAGCATTATTCTGCTGGTTCTGATAAAATTCAAACTCTTGATTTAATTGAAGCATGTGGTGATGGTGAGGCATTCTGCCGATCCAATATCCTCAAATATGCTTCTCGTTACGACAAGAAAGGAACTGCCCGTCGTGACATTATGAAGATTCTGCACTATGCTGTACTTCTAATGCATTTTAACGATAAGAATGCTCAACGTGAAACTTACCCTCAGTGATGAAACTACGCGAACCTATGAAATTTTCTGACAATACCCTCACTATCCTCAAGAATTTTGCTGGGATTAACAACTCTATTCTTGTGAAGCAGGGCAATAAACTCCGCACTATCTCTGTTGCTAAGAACATTCTTGCTGAAGCAGAAATTGATGAAGAGTTCCCTCGTGATGTTGCTCTATATGATCTGAATCAACTTCTGAACATTCTGAGCACTTATACAAATCCAGGTCTAGACTTCAAAGAAGAAAGTTATCTTGCCTATCGTGAAGGCAATCGTCGGGGCAAGTATTTCTATTCTGATCCTGCCGTTATTATTGCTCCTCCCGAAAAAGAAATCAGTCTTCCAACTCAGGATGTTTGTTTTCAACTGGACAGTAATACCCTCTCTCAGGTTCTGAAAGCTGCTGCTGTTCTACAACTTCCTGACTTGTCTGTTGTTGGTGGTGCAGGTATCGTTAAACTGGTTGTTCGCGACAAGAAGAACGATACTTCTCACGCAGAAGAATTTGTTGTTGGGGAAACTGATAAAGAGTTTACCTTTAACTTTAAGATTGAGAATATCAAAATCATCCCTGGTGCCTATGATGTTATTGTCTCATCTAAACTCTTGTCCAAGTTTACTAACTCTAAGTACAACCTTACATACTTTATCGCTCTAGAACCTGATTCTACATTCGGATGAGACATATACTCTTTACTTTGAAGGGTTGTCCTTTTGGACTTTTAGATGATGAGGCACACATTCGCAATGTTCTTCTGAATGCTGCCACGCTATCAGAGATCACACTCCTTGGTATTCAATCGCATAAGTTTGATCCTCAAGGAGTTACTGCTGTAGCACTTCTTGCTGAGTCCCACATCAGTATTCATACATGGCCAGAGAATGGTATGGCAGTATGTGATGTGTTCACTTGTGGTGATCATACAAATCCACGATCCGGTGCCACATACATGTATGAAGCAATGGGTGCAACGGACATTGTATCTGAAATCTTTATTCGACCTTTGAAATGACTAAAGTTGATGTCCCAATGAGAATAACTGGTAGTATCCTAGTGATTACTGCATATTTTGTTGTTCTTCATATCAATATAACTCTTGGAGTTATGCTGCACTTCATTGCCGATATGATTTCAGTTCCTTACTTTATAAGGACAAAATCTTGGGATGTTGTTATTATGCTAGGATTCCTTCTAGCGATTAGTTTTAGTAAATTACTTTTTTGATTATGAGCAACTTCATCTGGGTTGAGAAATATCGTCCTAAGACGATTTCTGAGTGTATTCTGCCTACTGCTACAAAGAAGACGTTTCAGGATTTCCTAGATAAGGGAGAGATTCCTAATATGCTACTTGCTGGTCCTCCAGGCATTGGCAAGACAACAGTAGCAAAGGCACTCTGTAATGAACTTGGAGTAGATGTTTATGTCATCAATGGATCCGATGAGGGACGATTCCTTGATACTGTCAGAAACAATGCGAAGAATTTCGCTTCGACCGTATCGCTTACATCAGATTCTAAACACAAAGTCATCATCATTGACGAAGCTGACAACACATCCAATGATGTACAACTCTGCTTACGGGCGTTTATTGAGGAGTTCGCTGGCAATTGTAGATTCATCTTTACCTGTAACTACAAAAACAAAATCCTTGAACCCCTCCACTCCCGATGTGCAGTCATTGAATTTGGAATTAAAGGAAAAGACCGACAATCTATTGCCGCACAATTCTTCAAGCGTCTCCAAGAAATCCTGGGTGCAGAAGGTGTTGAATATGATAACAAGGTCCTGGTAGAACTTGTCAACAAACACTTTCCTGATTGGCGTCGTGTACTCAATGAGATTCAGCGATACTCAGTTAGTGGAAAAATTGACTCTGGTATTCTTACTACGTTTTCTGATGTTGCTGTAAATGAACTAGTCAAAAATCTTAAGACTAAAAACTTTGCTGAAGTAAGAAAGTGGATTGTTAGTAATCTAGACAATGATACTACTGTACTTCTGCGTCGTATTTATGATTCTCTTTACGAATCCTTGGTCCCTGGTAGTATTCCTGCTGCGGTCCTTGTTTTAGCTAAGTATCAGTATCAGGCAGCATTTGTTGCCGACCAAGAGATAAATATGCTTGCTTGTTTAACCGAAATTATGGTGGAGTGTGAATTCAAATGAAAAAGAGTCAAAAGCATCATCATCACCATGTATCCAGCAGAATACATCAGGTGAAGTCACGATTTTATTATGTATTTTGGGGCATTGCAACTGTTGCGGTTGTTCTGGGACAATTATATGTTGGAACTGGATATCGTGTATTACATGGTGATATGCAAGAACTATTCAACAAGGTTGATGGTGTTCTTCTTCGTGCGGATGAACCGAACTACCTATGAATTTTTTAAAAACTGACAAGAGTAATTTAGTTGAACCAAAGGTAAAAACTACTCCTCAAAACGTGAAGGAGGCCAATTTGGCACTATTTCGTGCTATAATGAGTTTGCCCGCAGCCGCCAAGCACTGCGGCATGACCCAGAAGGAAATGAAATTGACCTTCTGGGAATTTTTGAAATACAACGAACCTGATTATGAAATCGAATCTGGACATCAGTCTGATCAACCTTGAAGAGTTCTTTGGTTGCGTTAACGCTACCAATACAACTCAAATGAAATCAAACGCCTTCAAGACCATCCGCACTTGGTTACAGGAAAAGTCCTTTGCCAAGTGGAGTGGTGGTCAACTTCAGTATGTGGGTGACTACAAAGATGGTGTTGACTTTACTTCTGTAGATAGTGTCAACTATGAGATGAAAGGAAAGCTTAAGATGTTCAATAAGAATGGCAGCACGTCTGCTATTGACTTGAAGAACTTTCGTGGTGAAAGTAAGGTAGTAAATAAGACATTTGATTATATGCTTCTTGTAGATACGATGTCCATGAGTATTGCTATTACAGACTGGGATACTGTTGAAAAGCGTATTTACTTCACTGAGAAGTCACCTGTTGCTAAGTTCAAACTACAACCAGGAGAGTATATTATGCTTGCCAAAGATATTAAACCTGCAGAGAAGAAGATTTCCTCTGCCGAAATTCTTGACAATCTTCAGGAAATTCTGTAATGAAAGCATACAAGACACCTCTTCGTTATCCTGGTGGTAAATCTCGTGCTTGCACTAAGATGGATCAATACTTCCCCGATCTTCGGGAGTATGATGAGTATCGTGAACCATTCCTCGGTGGTGGCAGTGTAGCAATTCATGTAACCAAGAAGTATCCGACTGTCAAGGTTTGGGTGAATGACCTGTATGAACCTCTGGTAAACTTCTGGAAGGTCCTTCAGAGTGATGGGCAGAAGATCCGTGATGAACTTGTTCAGTTGAAGTATCGTCATCCTGAACCAACAGCGGCAAAGAATTTATTTCTAGAAGCAAAGGAGTACTTGAACAATGAAGCACAAAGTGAACCCTTTCATCGTGCCGTTAGTTTTTATGTTATTAACAAGTGCTCTTTTTCTGGTCTCACTGAGTCCTCATCCTTTTCTGCCCAAGCATCTGACTCAAACTTCTCAATGCGAGGAATAGATAAACTACCTGGATACTCTGAAATTATCAAGAACTGGGAAATCACCAATCTTTCCTACGACAAACTCTTGGATGAAGGTTCGGAGAAAACTGCTTTCCTTTATTTGGACCCTCCTTATGATATCAAAGATAATCTCTATGGTAAAAAGGGATCTATGCACAAGGGATTCGATCACGATCTTTTTGCCTCAGATTGTGATTCTTGCTCTATGGATTGCCTCATCAGTTATAATGCCGACCAGTTGGTTAAAGACCGATTCAAAGACTGGAACGCAGGAGAATTTGATCTCACATACACAATGCGATCCGTAGGTGAGTATATGCGAGATCAAAAACAACGCAAGGAACTTCTACTTTTTAACTATGGACTTAAAGGACTGGCTCAACTCAATCAATCAGACCAAAAAGAACTTGCTTGATGAAGATCCTACTCTTGAAAGAGAATATCCTCCATATATTGTCAACCGTTGTTTCTCGGGTCATCTTGATGCGATTATGTTTGCGAATGAGATGAACATTCATAACAACATTCCAAAGAAAATGCAATATGATTTTTATCTAAATAGTCTCAGGAAAAAGAAGAGATTTTCTCCCTGGCTCCGACAAGATAAGATCAAAGATCTTGATTATGTCAAACGTCATTATGGTTATAGTAATGAGAAGGCAAAGCAAGCACTACGAATCTTGACAAAGGAACAACTTACATTTATTAAATCAAAATTTGATACTGGAGGAACAAGATGAGTGTCGTTCAAGAACCTGAAGTGAAGTGGTCACCTGAACAAATGGTTGAAGTGGTTCTTGGGGAACCTGACGACTTTTTGAAAGTGCGTGAGACTTTGACCCGTATTGGAGTCGCTTCTAGAAAAGAGAAAAAGATTTATCAGTCATGTCATATTCTGCATAAGCAGGGTAGATATTATCTGGTGCATTTTAAAGAGTTGTTTGCTCTTGATGGTAAACACGCCAACCTAACGTTGAATGATGTCCAGCGTCGTAATCGTATTGCACAACTTCTGGCAGATTGGGGTTTGGTAGAAGTTGTGGATGTGGAAAAAATTCAACAGATTTCTCCGTTGAATCAGATTAAAGTGTTGGCATACAAGGATAAGCAAGATTGGATTCTTGAGACTAAGTATAATATTGGTGCTAAGAAAAAGAAGGTAGAAGAAACCGAATAAAATCAGACCCCTTGACAGAGGGGTCTTTTTTATGTTATGATCTGGAGGTAACAAGCCTGACGGCTTTGCACCTCTGAAAATAAAATGTTTATTAAAATTCCCAAGAAAGGCGTGCCCGCCAACATCAGGAAGCAAGTAGAAGCAGCACTCCCAGAACCTTTGGTTGTCG
>Ga0181392_1001102_pt1 | contig 10353 bp, 19 predicted proteins | sample 15SPOviralmetaG_FD_130083 | JGI IMG/M metagenome (GOLD analysis project Ga0181392, IMG submission 130083) | Marine viral communities from the oligotrophic San Pedro Time Series (SPOT) site, San Pedro Channel, CA, USA - 15 SPOT_SRF_2010-09-15 | ecosystem: Environmental > Aquatic > Marine > Strait... | reverse complement strand
TCGGTGTTGTAGTCAGTGTCATCACCGTTGATGATGAGAGACAGTGAGCACTCTTTAGCAGCGTTGGTGAGGGTAGCAATAGCGGCGTTATCTTTAGCTCGGTCTTGTGCTTTAGTCAGTTCAGGTAAACCGACAGCAGATAGGATGCCGACGATAGCGACGACGACCATCAGCTCAATCAAGGTGAAGCCATTCTGCTTCTTGTTACGCTTCTTAGCCAGTCGTTGGACCAAGGACTTTTGGAAGTTAGTCATGTGTTTAGTTGAATAGTGGAGGTCGTTTCCTCCTTACCCACTTATCTTATCTGGGTTTGGGTCCCGTTTTCATAAGTAGAGGGTGAGGTGTAAATGAGAGTTGTCTTAGAGGTCAATCCCTCTTTCATACACACCATATTATAAGGAGACTTGACAGACCCGTCTAGGGTCGTTAGACTTGTAGTGTCAACAACAAAGGAAGGTTATAACCTCATGAACACAACACCCAACTGGAAACATAATAGTGGCAAAGACAAGAAGGGTAAAGGTACCTGTAAAGGCAGGTTGAAATCCCGAAAACAGTCACTACAACACCTCAAAAAGAAATTGGGTCGGTCTCATAAGCCGACCTTTTCTTTTGCATAAGTGATGCTTATCACCCATCCCTTGCCAAGACCACCCAATACCCCCTATAATAAGGACATACACACGGAGAGACCGAATGTCAAATTTCATTGAAACCCGAGGACAACTCGCTAAATTGCTTGCTTCAGAGAATCTCTTCGTTCAACATGATGTCAAAGCAACGACAGCTTCTTTCAATGTAAAAGACAGAGTCCTTACTCTTCCTGTTCTACAGACTGAAGATAAGTTTGTATACAACATGATGACTGCTCACGAAGTTGGACACGCCCTTTATACTCCAACCGATTGGCACGAAAGAGTACCTGAGAATGTCCCATTTGACTTTGTTAATGTCATCGAGGATGTTCGTATTGAGAAATTCATTCAACAGAAGTTTCCTGGTCTTCGTCCTGACTTTACTAAGGGTTATGATGGACTGAATGATGCTGACTTCTTTGGTGTTAAAGACAAAGACATTTCCAAACTATCATTCATTGACCGCATTAACCTTCACTTCAAGTTAGGTGCTCGTGCTCTTGTTCCTTTCTCTGAAGAAGAAATGACATATGTAACAGCTGTTGATGAGTGTAACACCTTCGATAAGGTGTGTTTAGTCTCTTCTATGTTGTGTGACTATCTTGACGCCAACCGGACAAAAGAGCAGTCATTGACAGAAGAATTAGATATTACTACCACGGGTGGGAGTAACGAACAAACAAGTAATAATCAACAAGAAAAGACACGCAGTTCCTCGTCGTCAGACGAGGGTGATGTCGAAGAGGGTGATAATAGGACAGATACAACATCTTCTGGGACATCAGCTGACGAACTGACATCACAAACTCAAAGTCAATTTGATAAAGAGATGTCTAAGATGTCAAGGAGCAGTTGTTATGATTCTGAGATTGTATACATCAAAGCTCCAGTTGTCAACCTGGATGACATTGTGATTGGTGTAAAGGACCTTCGAGATTCTTTCACTCTTGTGCCTGAGTGGACATATCACTCTGAAAGATGTCAAACAGAGTATGGTGACTTCATCAAATCCATCCGTCGTGATGTAAACTTTATGGTCCAGCAGTTTGAGATGAAGAAGTCTGCCGATGCTTATGCTCGGCAACAGACACATAAAACTGGTGTCCTTAACACCCAAGTCCTTCATAACTACAAACTAAATGATGACTTATTCCTCCGTCAAACTATCATTCCTGATGGTAAGAATCACGGGATGATTATGTTTGTTGACTGGTCAGGTTCGATGTCAACCAATATCGTATCAGTTGTTAAACAAATCATCACCCTGGTTCAATTCTGTCGTAAGGTGCAGATTCCATTTGAAGTCTATACCTTCACTACTGGTGATAGTAGCCGTCGTGTTTCTGGTAATAAAGTGATTGATGGTGCTGTCTCCACAACTTCAATGAATGTTGTTCAGGTGATGACATCTACTGCCAAGCCTCGTGAGATTGATTCTGACCTATACAACTTGTATTGTCAGTCATACTACCTTGGTACTTCGATGAAGGTCAGACACTCTGGTATTCTTGATATGGGTGGCACACCACTCAACAACGCTATGTTTTTAATTCCTGAATTGGTAAGGAAGTTTCGACTACACACCAATGCCCAGAAAGTATCATTCTGTGTGTTGAGTGATGGTGAATCCAGTCCTCTATACTACTGGAAACTTTACAATGGTGCTGATGAAGATTACGCACGACCCACTTATAGTTACTATCAACGAGTGATGCTTCGTGACGGCTCTGATGTCATTGACCTTGGTAATCCCGAGGAAGGTGCTACCGGTAAGATTGCCAACTATCTTCAAAATTTAATTGAAGATTTCAGTATCTTTAACATCTATGTCAATTCACCAAATGCCTGTAGTCGTTATATGACTCAGAATGAAACATGGTTAGATGAGAAAACATTTCGTAAAGAAAATGCTGCCGTTTCATACACCTCAGGTTGGCCTATGATTTGTTGTATCAGTCCCAAAGCCTTTGGTCAAGCACAACAGGAGATAGAAGTTGAGTCTGGCGAATCAAAAGCCAAGATTAAGTCAGCCCTCAAGAAGTTTCTTGCTTCTAAACAATCTTCTAAGAATCTACTGACCCGTATTGTTGATAGTTTTGCCTGATAAGATTCACTTATCAGTCACATAAGCAACATTAATCAATCAGCCCTTGCCATCAGGGGCTGATACCCGTTATAATAAGAGAGTAAACACAGGAGAATCTGAATGCCCCGTTTGACTATTTCAACTGAGACCATCGTTGAAGCACTCATTGCTTTCAATGACGGCGAAACTAATATGACCACGGCTGATGTCCGTGCCTTTTGTGCCAGTCGTGGATACAACCTGGCTACTATCAACAACCGACTTAATGATTACAAAACTGGTCGCGGCAAGTTTAACCTGAAAGCTGCTGAGGTTGTTGAAGAGTTGGAATCAGCCATTGCTGCTCCATCAGCACAACCAGTTGGAGAAGTCACCACTATCATCAAAGAGTATCAGTCACTGGTGCCTGTTGTTGATGAGTTGTTTGTTCCCTTTGGTAACTTTGTTGATGTCAAGAGTGTCCTCAAATCTCGTATCTTCTACCCAGTATTCATCACTGGTCTGTCAGGTAATGGTAAAACCCACTCAGTCGAGCAGGCTTGTGCTCAACTGAAACGTGACCTTGTCCGTGTTAATGTGACCATTGAGACTGATGAAGATGACCTTATTGGTGGTTTCCGTCTTGTCAATGGTGAAACTGTATGGCACGATGGACCTGTCGTTGAGTCACTGAAACGTGGTGCTGTCCTTCTTCTCGATGAGATTGACCTGGCATCTAACAAGATTATGTGTCTCCAGTCATTGCTCGAAGGTAAGGGTGTCTATCTTAAGAAGACAAACACATATGTTAAACCTGCTCCCGGTTTCAATGTGATTGCCACTGCCAACACAAAGGGTCGTGGATGTGATGACGGCAAATTCATTGGCACTAATGTGTTGAATGAAGCTTTCCTTGAAAGGTTTGCTGTGACGTTTGAGCAGGAGTATCCATCTCCATCCATCGAGAGGAAGATTCTCACCCGCAACTTTGTTGCTCTTGGTTGTAACGAGTGCCTCTCTATGGTTGAGAATCTCGTCACCTGGGCGGACATAATACGAAAAACATATCAAGATGGTGGGGTTGAAGATGTCATCTCTACTCGTCGTCTTATCAACATTGCCCGAGCCTACATTATCTGGGGTAAGATTGAAAAGGCTCTGGAGCTTTGTACCAACCGGTTTGATAGTGACACCAAGTCAGTATTTGTTGAGTTATACCAGAAAGTATCTGGTGGTGACTTCACTACTGAGTCTGAGACCCCTCCAGAATCCCCTGTGACGAATGAAACACCTAACTTCTGACCAAGTATCCAACTTCCTCCCTGTCCCTGAATTCGGACACCTGGAGGTTGAGCAGATGAGTCCCCTTGTTATGAGAGTATGGTTTTACCACGACATGACATTTTCTTACACCACCGAAGTTGTCCGGTCAGTGTGGGGTTTCATTAAACAAGGTAAGATACACACACCTAAGAACTACAAGACACCCAATCCCAGAAGTATTTGTGATTTGGTTGACGCCTGGAAACTTTCGGGTTATAGTAGTATCATGACAACAATCACCTCCCTCCAACACCTCGGTTAAATTTCAATGAAGTATACACTCAATCGCAACACCCATGACGAACTCAAAGAACTCATTGAAGATTCAGTAGAATACTTCTGTAATGAGAATATGGTTAGTGGTGAACTTACCTGGATTGTCATCCAAACACTGGCTGAAGCCAAACTGGCTCAATTCCGAGGTGAATGTCAATGAGTTCTGAGATAAGAAATCTGGCAGACCAACTCATTCCTATTTGTGATGAGTTAGGTCTTGCCTTTGACCTGACAATAAACCCAGTCAAACTGGGACCAGATTGTTATTACTTTTATGCGACCTATCTTAATGACAGCTGTCATCGTTTAGGTTTCTGTAGAGAGGAGAAGTTTTATGCCTTGACAGGTGGAAAGACTATTGAGATATTGGATGGAGATAATGTGAAACTAACAAAGACCCCTAAAGACGCGTAAAGGCGCGTATACACACGATGAAGATTAAACTACTATCAGACGTTCATACAGAGTTTTGGACCAAGCAAGAATTAGACCCAGGAACCGGTGAGGTTCTCATCCTTGCTGGTGATGTTGGACTTGTCTCCGACCTTGGTACCAAATATGGATTTGTGTTTCAGGAGTTTCTACAACAATGCTCCCGTAGTTATGACAAGGTGTTTTATATCATGGGTAACCATGAACACTATCACTTTGATATCACCCGGACTGCATCTGTATTGAGGGAACACCTGCCTAATAACTTTACTCTGTTGGATGATAGCTCAGAGCACTTCCGTGGCGTTCACTTTGTTGGGTCCACTATGTGGTCAAACTTCAGGAAACAAGACCCAAATGTAATGTGGGATTGTCAGAGAATCATGAGTGACTACCATGTTATTATGAATGAAGATAAATCACTGACACCTAAAGATACACTTAGTATGCACCAAAGTAGTGTTGATTGGCTTGATGATTGTCTTGAAATGTTACGTGGACCTGTTGTGATGATTACACACCACGCTCCCAATTCTCGTTCAGTCAGACACAAATACGCCAAGCCGGATATATCTGGAGCTTACTATACTGATATGGAGTGGATGATGGAGAAATACCCAAATGTTGTTAACTGGTGTCATGGTCACGTCCACGAAACAAACAATTATAATATAGGGGGATGTAACGTGATTTCAAGTCCGTTTGGTTATCACCCAACACCTAAAAACCATGACTTTAATGGACCTTATGAGTTTGAAGTGGACAATAAGAAATCCTTATCAGCCGAGGGTTGACACCAGCCCGAGAATACCCTATAATTAAAGGGTAGAGAAAGGAGCCCCCTATGGACGATGACGACTTCATTGATGCTACATTCTCAGGAAAAGATTGGGAGCGTATCGCCCACGCACTCAATGAATATGTTAGAATAACTGAGGAGACACTGAAACAACAAAACGTAGGTGATAGGGAATGGAATGAAGTAGGTTTATATGACTGCCTCGCTAAAGATATTGAATTATTTGTAATACCACTGGGAAAACAACAATGAATGACGAATTTGAAGACTACTGGCTTGAAATCTGTGAGTATGCCGACAAGATGGGTTTACCTGTATCCTACATTGAGGATGAGTTTCTAATTGATGGTGAGTTGATTGAAATGAAACTCCCCGAGACAATGTGACGGGTTGTTACGAGAGTCCCCACCAGACCCTCGTCCGTGTTATGATTAATGTATGGAAACCAAAGGAGCAACCTTGACCACTAAACCACAACGCCTCACACATGTTGAGGAGATTCAACTCATTCGTATTGTTAAAGAAGGAGGACCAGCAGCTGAGTATGCTGCAAACAAGCTTGTAACACACAACACCGGACTGGTTCATAAGCTGGTCCACAAGTTCCCAATCAAAAACTCTGCTTGTTCTTATGATGACCTCTATCAAGAGGGTATTATGGGACTGATGCACGGAATTCGTAAGTTTGACGAAACTCGTGGTTATCGTCTTTCGACCTATGTGTATCGTTGGATTCAGGCTTACATCCGTCGTTACTACATGAATCACGCTCGTTCTGTCCGTGTTCCTGTTCATGTTTCTGATGCTCAGATGACACTCAACAAACAGGTTGAGAAACTTACATCCGAACTTGGTCGGACTCCTAAGATGTCTGAGATTCTCGAAGTCAATCCAGATGCAAAACGCATTGTTGCTGATATGCAAAACAATGTGTCACTGAATACTACTATCGGTGAATCTTCCGAACTTGAAGACCTTATGGGTGAAGATAAGACCGAAGAGTTTGAGACCGTAACTGATTGTTATATCCTTCTTGACCAACTTCGTGAAGAAGTATCACCCCGTGACTACAACATCCTGACCCTTCGTTTCGGTCTTGAAGGGAATCCTGAGCATACTCTGGAAGAAATCGCCAGTAAGTATGAAGTATCACGGGCAAGGGTCCATCAAGTCCAAAATACCCTCATCAAGAAACTTCGGAGCTATGTATGACTGAAACTACTGAAACATCCAAACTAACACATCTCAAGAAATACGATGTTGCCTTATTATTTGACAACACCACAAGAGACACCATTAGGGGAGAAGATGGACAACTCCCCGCCGACACCCATGTTATAACCTATGAGGATGAGGGTCAAGTTAAACTTGATGCTGCTCGAGCCTGTAAGATGGCTGACATCTTTGATGGTTACCACGACCGAGGATTGAAGGTAACACGAATTGAATCTGGTTTCGGTAAGTTAAGACCCAATCTTTACAATGTAAATAAGGATGAAAAGAAGGAGAAGAAGAAGTGAAGAAACTTACAGCCTCAGTCCTTGGATTCATTGCAGTTTTCAGTCCAGTTGAAGTGTTAGCCGGTTCTAATCATAGCCAGCACGTTGATTTACTTCAAGCTGCCTTGAATACTGGTATTGACTTTAAAGTCAATCCACCAACGTGTGACCGAGATAAGGCACTTGGTTGGTATTGGGCAAATCGTAATGAGTTAGTTGTGTGTCAACAAAATAAGATGGTTGGTTCATCTCAGGAGGTAACTTGGACCGAAGAGGATTATGACACACTACGACACGAAGTTCATCACCTAGTGCAAGATTGTATGTCTCGTAATAACAGAGATGGTCATCTTGGTGCAGTATATGAGAATCCAATCGCACTTGGCAAATCAGTTTTAGGTGACTCCATAGTCAGTAGAATTAGATATGCTTATCGTGATAAGGATGAACATACCATCATGATGGAACTGGAAGCATTCAGTGTAGCCAGTATGAATCAACCACTGGAGCAGGTATCAGATATTCAAACCTATTGTATGTGACCCATAAGAAACACTAATCACAAAACCCTTGACATCAGACCCAAAATGGGTTATTATAAAGGGGTAGTCAAGAGAGACACATGAAACTGGAACTCAATGATGTACAACTGAATGACCTTATCGTCGCCGCCGCTGATGGTGAGCGTCTTTATCGTCGTATTCGTCAAGATGTTCGTGATGGTATTGTCACACATTACACCGAAACAGAGTGTACCGACAAGATGCACCACTATCGTGATCTCTATGTTAGTCTTCGTGATAAGTACTATCAGGAATACGCTGATTAGCCATGTTAAACGAAGTCAAATACTCTGATCTTAATAGCACCAAGAAGATTAAGAGTATAAAAGATGCACAACGCGCTGCTCATAGTCAGGGTTATGATATGTCAGACCCCAAGAATTCGGTGGGTGACCACTATGAAGTAGAGTTGACACATAGAAAGACAGGAGAGAAAGTAAAACCAGTTAAGGGAGGTTCTATTGGTGGTGCTGTAAAGTCAGGGGACAAAATAGACAGCACTCTTATTAATCAGTCTGCTGCATCTATCAAACGAGACGCATCTAATCGTGGTCGTGTTGATAAACGTAAGCCTGCTAAGGATAAACGTAAGGCAGAAGCAAAGGCTAACAAGGAAGCGAAGGATAAGGCAAGAGATCCATTCACCAGAAAGAAGACATTTGAGGAGTTTATGTTTGAATGTGTGACCGATAAGTAATCCTTATCAGCCAACCCTTGACAAAGGACCCTCTGACCCCTTATAATAAAGAGGTAAACAAGGGAAAGACCCAATGAAAGATCCATGCACAATTGCCTTACAAACTGACGAAGAACTTATGACAATCCATAACCCCTATGTTGAGACATTGGTAGAGATGGGTTATGATAAACAAGACTGCGAAGTTGCTTCCACGATGTTTCAAAAGAAAACATTTCCTTGTGTCATCCACGGGAGACAATTTGACACTGAGGAACAATACTACGACGAACTTCATGAATACATGAATGGGATGTAAACCTTTACAACAAAAGCGACCACAGGGACCCAAAACCTGTTAGAATACACAAGTAAACAAAGGTAATCACCAAATGACTGACTCCACACAAACACTTGAGCAACTGCAAGCCGAGATTGCTGCCCTTAAGGAGCAACGTATGCAAGAATTGGAAGTAGCATCAGCCCAACGTGAGCTCGATCAACTCAAGGCTGGTAAGATGCCCGTTGAAGCTCCTACATCAGTTGGTAACCAGGCAATTGCTGGTGAGCAAATTAAGGACATTAAGTTGGCTAGTGTTCGTCAGGGTATGAATGGTTTGTTTCACTTCCTCCTCTCACCTGTTGCTTCTGTCTATTATGGGTCCAAGACTGGTTATTGGAAGCCTACACTAATCGCCACTGGCGTCGCTGTTATCGGTGTTCCTCTTGCCGTAATTGACGCCGGGTTTACCTTCGCTGTCGCTCCTCCTATTACTTCATGTTTGATGATGTGTAACAAGTCAAGTGAGAAGCGTCGTCAACTTGGTATTCTGATGCCTGAGCAAGCTGATGCAATGATGGTTGAGGTTACTCGCTTCTGATGATCTTTCTTTTTGACCTCTGGGTCTTAAGCATGATGGCTGTGGGTATTTTCTCAGCCATCGATGATCAAATCAAGAAACAACCATGATTGAAACACTACTCGGAATCGACACTTGGGAGTTCAACCGGTTTGCCCTCTTCATGACCATCTGTGTCTCCGGCTGCATCATACTAATCAAACTAATCAGCAAAACCACTCACTCCTAATGAACAAAGACTACGACGTCCATCCAGCACTGTGGGTCTCTTTCATTTTAGCCCTAGGACTTACCGTTGTCGCTGTTGTATCAATGGACAAGTATGGATTCGGCGCCGGGTTATACCTAGACACCACTGAGCTTGAAATGGAGGACCTGATACCTGGTCGTTCAGACTTACTACAACCTCGACCTGAATAATGTTCATGTAACGGTTTGCGACAAAACCGACCACAGGGGTCCAAAACCTGTTATACTAAAGACTGACACAAAGGGAGACCACCCATGTTACACAGACTGGAAAGACTTGAAGTAATCGAGCTTATCGTAACACAGACCGATCGTGACTGTCAAGGTGACTTCGAGGAGGATATGCTACGTGATCAGCTGGATGAGATGTCTGATCGACAGCTGGAAGATTACCAACGGTCTTATGTAAAGGTTTACAACAAAACCCCCTGACGGGGACCAAACCGCCTTATAATACAGAGGTAAACAAGGGAGAGACCCATGACCGAGACACTATTCAACACCCTCTATGATTTCGTCAATGAGATGAATCCAGATCATGAGATGGTATATGACTATTGTGAATCACAAGACATCAAGGTAACCGATGACGTTGCAGATGTCATTGATGATTTGATTTCAAACAATAACTGACACACACCACACTATTACACAAAGGGAGACACCCATGACTCAGAATCTAACACTACCAGCTCTGACACTTCTAGGGGATATGTTGGAAGAGAAGGAGACAGAACTTTCTATCAATGGAACAGAGGAATCGATTCAAAATCTAAACGAATTATGGGAATTGTATCATGACTTGCTCGACTGATTTAGACACCAACTAACACACTATTACACAAAGGGAGAGACCCATGGGAACACGTTCAAGGATTGGCATTCAACTCAAAGATGATTCTATTCTTTCAGTTTATCACCACTGGGATGGTTATCCTGAGTGGTTGGGTGTAAAGTTGGAGCAGTTGTTTTATAC
>Ga0181392_1001093_pt1 | contig 10396 bp, 12 predicted proteins | sample 15SPOviralmetaG_FD_130083 | JGI IMG/M metagenome (GOLD analysis project Ga0181392, IMG submission 130083) | Marine viral communities from the oligotrophic San Pedro Time Series (SPOT) site, San Pedro Channel, CA, USA - 15 SPOT_SRF_2010-09-15 | ecosystem: Environmental > Aquatic > Marine > Strait... | reverse complement strand
CACCGACTCCAGGTTAGCAACATCTATATCGGTGAAAACTATGTTAATGGAGTTTGATTATGAACTTGAATGTAAAAGCTGATTCAAAGCAAGCTAAAGTATTAGCCGCTCTAGAAAGTGCTAGTGATACTAAAGGTTTGACTGCGAAGCAAATTGAAGCCCGCTTTGGCGGTAACGCAACTGCAACTGTTAGTGAACTACGATTCAAAGGGTTCCCTATCTATGCAAACCAGCATACCGACACTAAGGGTCGCACTAAGACTTTCTTCCGTCTTAGCACTCCAAGCCGCAAAGTAATTGCCGCTGGCTATAGAGCGTTAGCAAACGCTTAATAAAAAAGGGGGCGAAAGCCCCCTTCTCTTTTCCAATATCAACTAAGAACTAAATTGCACACCACGGTAAGTATGCAGACCAGCTACTTTCGCACTCTTGGGTAGTTTTGTGTAAACTGCACCACGATAGGTCTTTTCAGACTTGCGGTTGATTTTAGAGGGTTTTACTGCGTGGCTTGAACCACGATACATTAGATTGTTCATAAGTACTTCTCCTTTGAAATATTACTTAAAGCTTAGAAAAGTAGTCTTTTAACGCATGAACATATGCGGACCATTAAAGCTGGTCAATCTTTAACAAGAGGAATAGTAAACTATTCACATATCTATTTATACGAATGAAAACCTTGCTTAGATCAAAAAGTTATTAAAAAACTATTTCTTAAACAATCATAATCTAAAAAAATCAAAAAAAGTTTCCAAAAGCGGTTGACTTTGCCTCATAACCATGTATAATATCTATATAAATTTGAGAAAGAGAGAAATCAATGCTTCAGAAAAAATCAGTTCTAGCCCGATTACTTGCGAATGAGAACATTAGCGTTCAGCAGGGTAACTTCCCTACTGCCTCGTTCGATGTTGTCAATCGTGTTTTGAATCTTCCTAACTGGAAAGATATGAGTAATGATCTCTATGATTTGCTAGTTGGTCATGAAGTATCTCACGCCCTCAATACTCCTTCTGATCCTAAAGTGTTGAACATTCCTAATGTTCCATTTAGTTTCATCAATATTGTTGAAGATATTCGAATCGAAAAATTGATCATGAGAAAGTATCCTGGTCTAGTTGGTAACTTCACTAGAGGTTACAATGAACTGATCGAGATGGATATTTTCGGTACCAAAGATAAGCCTCTAAATTTATTACCTTTCATGGATCGTCTAAACATTAAGTCTAAGGGTCGTGCGGCTGTTGAAGTTGAGTTCTCGAATGAAGAGAAATACTACTTTGATAAAGCCATGGCTGTTGAGACTTTTGAAGATGTTCGTGAAGTGGTTCTTGAGATTGCTGAGTGGTTAAGGGCTAACAATGAGATTCAAGAAGAGCCTGAGAGCAATGAATTTAGCAATGATGATAATGCCGAAGATCAAGAGCAATCTGATTCTATGACTACCGACTCTAAGCCTGAAAGCGATGACGATTCAAGTGAAGAGGTCGAGCAAGGTTCGGGTCAAGAGACTGAAGAAGCTGGTGAAGATGACAGTCAAGAAGAAAATGGTTCCTCTGCCTCTGGTTCTGATGAAGATGAGGCTGAAGAGTCTGATGATGATAGCGAAGAGGAAGAGGGTAATAAGGGTGCTGGTGGTGAAGACATTCACACTCTGATCAAAAAGAACAGCGATTTTGTTGATGATCTTGAAGAAGCCCAGACTGATATTGCCCAACACGAAAATGAGGGTAAACTTCTTGACGACCAAGCAAAAGTTTTTGCTCAAGCTTTGAGTCGTGAAGAGTATGAAGCCTACACTATTCCTTACAAGAGAATCCTTGAAGTTCGCCAAGAAGCAATTGATGTGGTTGCTGATCGATACGGTAAGCATAGAATCGAGAATGCCGAACAAGAGTGGAAAGAGTTTGAAGCCTCTGCAAAGCCAATCGTTAATCTGATGGCGAAAGAATTTGAGATGCGTAAAGCCGCTTATCGAACCAAACGAGCCAAGACTTCTACAAAGGGTTCGCTAGATGTTACCAAACTTCATGCCTACAAGTATGATGACAATCTTTTCAAACAAGTGACTACTCTTGCTGATGGCAAGAGTCACGGTCTGATGATGTTGGTTGACTATTCTGGTTCGATGTATGATGTAATGCCTGCTGTAATTCGCCAGACAATCACTCTTGTGATGTTTTGTAAAAGAGTTGGTATTCCATTTCAAGTGTTTGGTTTCACTAGCCCACACGGTGGTGAGCCTCGAAAAGTGAATTATCATCCGAATCTGACTACATTCGACTCTACGGAATTACAGATGATCGAATTGTACTCTTCTAAAATGAGTAAGGCTGAACTTGAGTTTGCTTATCGATCTCAAATTTATTCAGCCTCTGATCCTTACTACTTTCAATCACGAGTTGAGAGACTAGGTAACACGCCTCTTAACTCAGCAGTTATGGCAATGCAGTATGCGATTAAAGACTTCCGCAAAGCAAACCCAGTTGAAAAAATGAGATTGGTTACTCTGACTGACGGTGAAAGTAACAGTGTTCGAATCTTAGAAGGTAGCGATATTCGAGGTACTGAAAAATATTGGAACTGGAATACTCCAATCTTCACTGAAGTCAACGGCAAGAAAATCGAATTGCAAAGAGGCTACAGTGCCGGTCTTGAGAACACGGCTAAGATTCTTAGAGCAGTTGCTGGTAATGATGTAAGTTTGATGAACTTCTACATTGCTGATAATCGAGGTCTGAGACAAGAACTGTATCGATTGTTCCCTTGGGAAGTTGATAATCAAAAGGCAGCCAGAAAGCAAATCAAAGATACTGGTGCTTTTGTGATCGATGGTGATATTGGTTACGACCGACGATTCATCATTCCTAACAAAGGCAATGCACTATCTGGTAGAACTGATGATCTCGAAGTGGCTGAGGACATGACCCCAGCCCAGATTGCTAGAGCGTTTAAGAAGTTCAGTGGCTCTAAAAAGAACAACCGAATCATCGCCAAGAAGTTCGCTGAGATGGTGGCATAAGAAATGGATTTCTTATTCCAAATGGATCTAAAGAAAATTGAAAAAAACGGTTGACAATACCTGATAACCTGTTATAATATAAACTTAATTAATGAGAGACTATATTATGAAAAATTTGAATGAGAAACAAACCCAGCTTCTGCAAGATTTTGCTGATGCTCATCCTAATGCGAGTTCTTTTACTCGCCAAGAGATGTTCACTTTTGCTGAAGAGCAAGGTGTGACAGGTTCCACTGCTTATACAATGATGAAGATTCTTCCTCGTATCGGGCGTGGTGTTTATGAACTAACTACTTCAGCCTCTAAAGTTATTCCTATGCCAACTGCTCAAGCTGAGCCAGTTGTTCAACAAGCACCGCTTGCTCAAGCGATTCAGAAAGAAGTCGGCAAAGTTCGATCTACTTCTTCTGATGAAGTTTTCATTCCTCAAAAAGATGATACCTTTGTTAAATGGGGTTACTTTGCTGATGTTTCTAAGATCATCAAGTCTAAGATGTTCTACCCAATGTATGTTGCTGGTTTGTCTGGTAACGGTAAGACAATGATGATTGAGCAAGCCTGTGCGGCAGCCAATCGTGAGTATGTTCGTGTTCAGATTACTCCTGAGACTGATGAAGATGATCTAATCGGTGGTTTCAGACTGCTAGATGGTGAGACTGTCTTTGCTAAAGGACCAGTCATCAAAGCGATGGAAGCTGGTGCGATACTGCTGATCGATGAGATTGATCGTGGTTCAAACAAGCTGATGGCTCTTCAAGGTGTTCTTGAGGGTAAGCCAGTCTTGATCAAGAAAACTGGTGAAGTAGTTGAACCAGCTCCAGGGTTCAATGTGATCGGTACTGCTAACACGAAAGGTCAAGGTGATGATGCTGGTCGCTTTATCTCTGCGGGTATTATCGATGAAGCCTTTCTTGAGCGATTCACTATCACTCTTGAGCAACCTTATCCTTCTGCAAGTGTTGAGAAGAAAATCATCAACAACCACATGGACAAGTTTGATGTTAAAGACTCTGAGTTTGTTGATAAACTCGTGGCTTGGGGTCAAGCGATTCGTAAAACATTCCTTGACGGTGGTGTTGATGAGATTGTATCGACTCGTAGGTTGTGTCACATTGTTCAGACTTTCTCGATCTTCAATGACCGTATGAAAGCGATTGAACTTTGTGTGAATCGATTCGATGATGATACACGATCTGGATTCTTGGATCTCTACAGCAAGATTGATGCTGATGTTAATGCGATGGATGAAGCATTGAATGAGAATGAAGAGTTGATAGAAAACACCACTAACTACGATGACTAATTCATATAAGTAATATAGTACTCTCGGGGACTTCGGTCCCCTTTTCTCACTAAGGAGAAGTCTAATGTTTTTTCAACTAACTATATTAATTGCTATATTCTTAGCCTTTACACGACCAGAGTCTGGAGGAGATATTGCATTAGCTTCTATAATGGTCGTATTCTCCAGTATGTTTTATGTGCTGATGTTCAATGCCATGAGCGGTCAAAAAGAAGTAGGACTAGATTTAGAGACTGACTTAAATCATCTATGGCAAAATCGTGTAATCTCTATTGGAGCTATGGTAGCACTTTATAAAATAGAGATGTTTTCAGCATTCTACTTTGCTCTACCATTTCAGTTGATTGCTCTATGTTGTGATTTACTTGCAACGGGATTCAAAATGGGTGTACTAGAGATAGAAAGAGTGGATCCAGATGAACTAACAGAAGAAGAGGATGATTATTAGAAAAAAGCCCCAGTTAAGGGGCTTTCTTTTTGGATCAATTAAACATTAAAAAGAATAGCGGATCTCAGTTTCAAGTTTGTGTGACCAATCGTCAACATTCTTGCTTTCAACTTTACCCTTTACAGTAAAACCATTATCGAATTTGAATTTGTATCCAACTTCTGATGACTCTCCAGTATTGAAGTCTAACCCATCACCGAATTTACCAACTTCAGCATATGCTTTACCACCTAAGAAGGTAGTACCAACTCTAAGATGACTGACAGTATCATCGAATGATCCAATTGCATCAAACTCTTCGAATGCTACATTGTTTTTATATTCAACATAAGGACCAGCGAATACTGATACTGACATTAAAACTGACATTACTACTGCTATTAATTTACTCATAAATGATCTCCTTGATCTGTTAATAGATCCACCTTTTTTCGAGGTGGTATCTTTATATAGTGTTAAAGTTAGCGGTAACTAACGATTATGTAACTATTTCTCACAATCCGATAAACGCATCACGCTCTTTTATGACAGTGTAAAAAGTTTGGGTCAGTGGGTGCTATACATATAAATATAATAGATAACCAGGAGTAATTATAATGGAAATGTTCCAATTGATTGCTGATGTCGGGTTTCCCATCGCATCTGCGTTAGCAGGTGGATTCTTTGTGTTTGTTACATTGAAGTTTATACTTAATGGAGTGTTAAGCAATATTGAGACACAAAGAGGATTCGTCAAAGGCCTCAACAATAGAGTGAAGACAATGAATAATGAAGTCGTGAGAATCGATCTCAAAGTTTGCCATGCGTTTAATATTGAACCAGACTTGACAGTTGTGGCAAGGGCAGACGGACAAGAAGACGCAAGAAAGGACTAAATTATGGAAGAAGTAAACATTGCCGAAATGATCTCACAGTATGGCTTTCCTATTATAGCCGCTGTGGGATTAGGATACTTCGTATATTACATATGGAGTTGGGTTACTGAAAAAGTAGATCCAGTAATCGAAGAGTCCCATATGACTCTCATAGGATTAATTGATAGAATAAGAATGTTAGATAATGATCTGATAAGATTGAGAACTAAACTAGATATGATTTTACAGCAACAGGAAATGATGAAGAATGAAAAAGATAATAACTCTGATATTACTACTGAGTCCACTGACGACTCACAGTAGTCAATTACAGTTTGGATTCAAGAACCCATCCTTTAGTGGAGTGGGAACAGGCTCTCATTATCTTACAATTGAGAACCAAGAACATAGTAGAAAGAAATCAATCGAAGATGCACTTGAGGCAGCCCAGAAAGCGGCTGAGAGAGAAGCAGATAACACTACACTCGCTAAGTTTATTCGTAACCTAGAGAGTCGTATCTACGCACAATTGTCAAAGCAGTTAGTAGACAATATGTTCAGTAACGAAGATGCAGTAACCTTTGGATCATTTACGCTTGAAGGTTCAGTTGTATCTTATCAAGTTATGACGAACGAGAATAACGAAGAATATATCGAGATGAGAATCATTGATACCGAAGGTACAGAGACTATCATTGAGATTCCGATTGGCACAGGTAACTTCGGTTCACCTGATACGAGTGAGCCAGATGCGGCTATTTAAGTTTTTATACTTATCACTCATCATTGCTCTTACAGGTTGTGCCCAGATACCAAAATGGTCTGATCAACCACAAGACTGTTCGTATTTAAAAAATTCAAGAGACTATATCTGTGTGGATGAACCAGAAGTAGTTAAAATGCCATCTTACATACAACTACTTGAAGTTCCACCTGCTAAACAGATGCCTGTCGTAGCAGTATATGGATTCGCAGATAAGACTGGACAAAGAAAAGCAAGAGACGGAATTGCAGATTTTAGTACAGCAGTCACACAAGGCGGTACTGAAATGCTAATAGATGCACTCAAAACAGCAGGAAAGGGAACTTGGTTTCGTGTTGTTGAGAGGCAGGGAATTGATAATCTAGTTAGAGAAAGACAGATTATTCGAAGTTCCCGACAAGAATACGCTGACGAAAAATCGCAAGGGATAGGTCCTTTGTTATTTGCAGGCATGATTATCGAAGGCGGTATAATTGGTTATGATACAAATCTTCAAACTGGTGGTAGAGGCGCAAGAACATTAGGTATTGGATTCTCAAGACAATATCGAAAAGATGTCGTGACTGTTTCTGTTAGGGCTGTCTCAGTCCTAACAGGAGAAGTTCTGCTCAATGTTCAAGCGAAGAAGAGTGTTCTTAGTTATGGATCGGGTGGTGATTTATTTCGATTCTACGAAGAGGGGACTAAACTAGTTGAGTATGAAGATGGTGTGGGAAATAATGAGTCAGTGACTTATGCGGTACGGACAGCCATTGAGGCAGCCGTGCTTGAACTAATATATCAGGGACATGATAGAAGTCTCTGGTCAGTAGGGGAAGGACATCGCCATCCACACGAAGAAGGTGGAAAGAACGATAGACATCCCATAGGAGAAGACGAAAATGATTAAGTATTTAATTGCAATGAGTGCTATGCTCATTTCTGTTATGGCTTTTTCTGGTGCTTCTGATGATAACGAAATCAATATCGATCAATCTGGTGATACTTTAACACTTTACATTGATCAAATTGGTTACGGTAACAAAGTTGGTGGAGACGATTTCTCGACTTCATCTTCTGCAAGTGCCATAACTGGTTCAGATTTGACTTTCGACATCGATCAGGTTGGTAATAGTAACTTGTTGTTCGGTACAATTGAAGCCGACAGCAGTGAATATAATCTAATCTGGACTGGCGACTCTAACTCTTGGGATTGGAATATCGGTTATGTTGGTTCAGCCGACAGTTCAACTCTAGACGTTAGCGTTACTGGTGACTCAAACACAATGGATTTTGATCAAGGATATGTATCAAGTGCAGAACGACTTGACTTAGACTTGACCGTAATCGGTAGCAGTAACGTGTTTGATGTAGACGTAGAAACTGATGATGTTACATACACCATGGAAGTTACAGGTGATAGTAACGACATCAACACTCTACAGAACGATGGATTTTATCAGACACTTACTTTCGATTTGACTGGTGATAATGCAGATGTAGATATCAACCAAATCAGTGGTACTTGCCCAGTGGGTGTTACTACTTGTAAGGGTATTATCACAATGGAAGTTGTATCAGAAGATGCTACAATCCAGATCAATCAGAAAGATACTGCTGGCGACAGCTAGTAGCTTATTGCTGGTGGGAGGGGCATACGCCTCTTCCATTGGCGGTATAGTTGAATCAACAGGAGTTGGTTCATTAGTCAGAGAATCCTCTGATGAAGTCACTGCTGATGTGGGTCAAGAAATTGAGTTAAATGACACCGCACAAACAGCAAAGGGTAGAATGCTAATCAAGTTCCTTGATGATGCAGAACTATCTCTTATTGAACATACCAAAGTATTCATAGATAAGGTTTACTACGATCCAAATCCAAGCAAGTCAAAGATGGTCATGAAGATGGCTCTAGGGACTGCTAGATTTGCATCTGGTCGATTAGGTATGGTCGACAAAAAGAATATAGATATATCGACACCCACAGCACAGATAGCGGTGCGAGGTACAGATTTTACAACAACAGTTGATGAACTGGGTAGATCACTAGTGATTCTATTACCAGATGAATGGGGTGAGCCGTCAGGTGAGATCATTGTATCTAATGAAGCAGGATCAATTACACTCACAGAAGCATATGCCGCAACAATGGTATCAAGCGTATCGTCAATACCAACACAAAAGGTCATCATAGATAATATCACTTCTGCGACAATTGATAATATGTTTATCGTCAATCCACCAAGAGAAGTTCGTGAAGCGATTGAAGAGCAATTGGCAGACGAAAAGAATGACGATATGGGTGCGTTAGATTTCGATTATCTAGCATTTGATGAACTAGAGAAAGACTTTGATGATTATGTTGGTGAGGGTGAATATACTCGCTTAGACTTTGATGCACTTGGTGGAGATTACTTGACTGATGTTCAAGATGTAGTCGAAGAACTGATACGCACTATGGCAGAGTTGGAAGACGTACAAGACAGTCAAGGCTCTGGAAAAGCAAGACTTGTAAACGCAAAGTGGGGATATAACACAGACAGTCAATATAGTGTATTCGAGGAAGATGGTGGAATAGCATTTTATCGTAATGTGAATGGAGTAATCAGCATTCGATTCTTAACAGGTGGTGGAATATCACTCTTCACTGATGTAAACGGATATAAAGATACTATCACAGCAGATGGTGGTGAAGAGATTAATGTGTTCGTAACCCAGCAAGATTTTTGACATATATAGAGATATGAAAGACTCTAATGAATTTATATTATATTGCTGTACTGCCATTTTATTGGTAGTGTATATCTTTGCATCTCAAAAAGCTAGAGCCGACAATGAAATATTTGTTGACCAGACAGGCAATAACTTTGCGATTGGTGTTGAGCAAATAGGTGCTAACAATAACGCAACAGTCACCGCTGATGGAACAACCCAACAATTACTCATTGTTCAATATGACGAGAATAATGATGTAACAGTCGATGCTACAGGTGATGACAATGGTATCAAACTATGTCAAGGATGTGCGTTTGATAGTCCAGAAAGTTATACGAATCACGACTACACATATGATAGTTGGGAAAGTGGTGGTCACTCAATCGATCTAACTGTTACTGGAAATAGAAATGGTATTTCTGCTCAACAGACTAATCAAGGAAATGTAGGAGATAATGGTCACAGTTATGAACTAAACTTAACTGGAGACGATAACGAAGTTACGACCATTCAACAGCACGATGGTGCTAAGTCCATAGACCTCAATATTTACAATGACAACAATGATGTGTTCATTCGTCAGAAGGGTTCAGGTGCGAATCACAATGCTACTGTAGAACTTGACGGCACATACGGTACCGATCTAACATTAAAACAATTTGGAGATGTAACAAAATCTTATAGCCTACAGCAAAATTGCTTGACAGTTGGTGGTTGCTCTGTTACAATAACGCAAGAATGACTAGATGGTGGAGTGTAATACCGGTTATTGTATTGTTTGCGTTTCTCAAAGTCTCGCAAAGCGACTTTGTGCAATCAGTGGAATACGCCTACTACGATGAACTGCAACGCAACCATGAAGTAACGGCAGTTCAAGACATTGTTCTAGTTAATATCGATGAGAAAGCAATTGAAGAGGAAGGACAATATCCGTGGCCGAGAAAGACAGTAGCAAAGTATATAGACCAAGCACCAAACAATTCTCTACTTGTATCAACGATGATATGGTCGGAGAACGACAGATTTGCAGGGGATCAGGAACTATCGCAGTCTCTAAGTCAAAAAGCAGTAGTACTAGCAAGCGCACCTACACGCCAAACTACTACGAATGAGTTAGGAATCTATGCGAATGTTTCAACATTCGGTAAACCATCAACGACACTAATCGACTACAGTGGACTACTTACACCGATTCCAGAATTAGCACAAATGGCTATGGGGGTGGGCGCAGTATCTGCTGAAGTCGATCAACCAAGTGGGGTACTCAGAAGAGTGCCCTTACTTGTAAGCATAAACGGTCAGCCATATCCAT
>Ga0181392_1001091_pt1 | contig 10401 bp, 6 predicted proteins | sample 15SPOviralmetaG_FD_130083 | JGI IMG/M metagenome (GOLD analysis project Ga0181392, IMG submission 130083) | Marine viral communities from the oligotrophic San Pedro Time Series (SPOT) site, San Pedro Channel, CA, USA - 15 SPOT_SRF_2010-09-15 | ecosystem: Environmental > Aquatic > Marine > Strait... | reverse complement strand
GCCTCATTACGGCCTGCCCTGCATCGGGAACCGTGACGAACCCAAAGCCATCTTCATCAACGTACGACATGGCGAATGGCGGCGGTGGTGATAGATTTTTTTTTCAGAAATTGATGGTCGAACTATTTTTAGATTTTTTTGAATGATGGTCGAACATTTTTTTCAGCAAATTCTCAGCGCTTATTTAGATTTTTCTCAAAATATCAACCGACACTATGGAGGCCATGAAGAACTTCAGCGCTAACGATGCCGTCAAGACGATGATGCTGGTCGTCAAGGAGTCCCAGGAGAAGGACGAGACCATCAAGAAGCTCAAGGAGGACCTCAACGACATGTACTACGATCTTGTCCAATCCCAGCGCGACCTGGTCACGGCCAACAACAACATCGCCATGAAGGACAACGAGTTCAAGGCCCTTTCCATGCAGTACTCGGACCTATTCAAGGAGAACACCAGGCTCAAGCAGGAGGTCGCTGGCTTTCAACAGGCAAACCACTTCATCTCCAACTCCGTATCGCCTCCACCGCCGCGCCAGCACTACGCCCTGGGGCACCCGGACAAGGAACGCGTTCGCCGTGTCCAATTCCGTGACGAGCCTGCCTATTGCCACCGCCGTCGCAGCCGCAGCCGCAGCCCCAGTCCGAGCCGTAGCCGCCGCCGCAGCCGCAGCCGTAGCCGCAGCCGCAGCCCCAGCCCCGAAACTCGTCGCATCAACCGCCACAAGCAAACTCGCGCTCTTCTGAAGGTTGAGCTTCACGAGGGCTACATTGCGCCGGCTCTGGTGGTGGCTCGTTGCAAGCTTCAACGTCGCCTCGGCAAGTCGATGAAGGAGGTGAACACGCTGGACATCCGCAGCCTGCGTCGCCGCTGCAACACGGGAAAGTGCAGCTTCGACCTCTGCCGCTGCAAGACGACTTGCCGTGTCGCGTTGACGTACTCTCAGTTCACTAGCTTGATCTACGCTTGCGACGAGACCAAGATCACGATGCCCTCCAACAAGACGGCATCGGCTTGCGTTGTTGGCAAACTGAAGGATGGCGCCTATGCTCTTGTGGTTGGCGAGAGCTTGTTTAGGGTTTCCAGCTATGGCGTTTCTGGTCGCGACTTTTAAGTCAAAGGGATAGGGGGCATGACATGCATGAAGGAGAATCAACAATACGTTTGTTGCCCATGAAAGTGGTTCGGTCGGCATGCATGAATGGTCCGATAAATTGACAAGACATGTAATTGAATAATTAATTTTTTTTATTTATACAAAATTATTGGCATTAACATAAGTGGTATAAATGCATTTATAGTATGTATGTTTATTGTGATTTTTTTATTCACAATAAAAAAAGTGAAAATAAGCGCTACAAATGATAGTTGATTGGCCAGACATTTTGAGCTAGCTCAGAGCTCAAATTTTAAAAAAATTTGAAATTCATCGTCGTCGTCCGTCGTCGTCACCTCATGGCTTTTGAAAAATTCAAAGTCTGCAGACCTGGTCCAAATACCAAAAATTTCAAATTTTTTGAAGGTCGGATTTTTTTCCGGAAAAATGAAGGCTTGTTTCATCCAACATGTAAAAAAACATAAATCGTATAAATGCATGTAGATCATGTATACATAAAAAAAACATTTACATATTACCAGAAAACAAGGCCTAAAACGTTTATCCGGATGTTGGACAAAATGTTGTTTAAGGTAAGATTCAAAACATTTTTTATGGTGTTGCCTCCTCCCTCCTTGTTCTTTCAAATATTTGTAACCACGGCCTAATGTTTTTTAATATACATGCTATACATGCATCTATAGCATCTATGTCTAAGATAAATATTGGAGCAAAGAAGAAATATTTCACCTTGTTCTTACCCTATCTTATATGAATTCCTTCTATCTATAGCGCCGGCCCATGCCGCCCATGCCATGTCGAGAACCATAAACATAGGAATGACATTGTTATGTGCTTCATCATGTACTCTCAGCGCAATTTAGCGCTTCATCCTAGCTTTACTCAACATCCTATCCTATCCTACAGGCCCTTGGCCTCAGGCGCGCTCTCCGCGGATGCGACGAGCCAGCTGGAGATCCTTCGGCATAATCGTGACGCGCTTGGCATGGATGGCCACCAAATTAGTGTCCTCGAAGAGAGCCACTAGGTAAGCCTCCGAAGCCTCCTGAAGAGCTAGGATCGCCGCAGATTGGAAGCGAGCATCGTCCTTGAACTGAGCTGCGATCTGCCTCACCAGGCGCTGGAAGGGCAGCTTGCGGATGAGGAGATCGGTCGATTTCTGGTAACGGCGGATCTCGCGAAGGGCGACCGTGCCGGGGCGGTAGCGATGCGGCTTTTTGGGGCCTGGCACCTTGGCGGTCTTGCCGGCGAGCTGAGGGTGGAGCTGCTTGCGGGGCGCCTTGCCGCCGGTGGTCTTGCGAGCCGTTTGCTTGGTACGTGCCATCGTCGGTGCTGTTATGGTGGAAGAAATTTTGCTGACTCAGCAGCGCAAAAAAGCGAAATATATCCGACACAGTGGCAAAATATCCGACATAAAAATATCTGTTTTGAGAATTTTCCGCGAGCTCCAAAAATATCGAGAAAGCAAGCTACTGCCGCGACAAGACCGCTACAAAACCGCCACGGTAACGACGTTAGTTCAATGCTTTCCCCTTGTTCTCATCTCTCGTGCTTGGCTGCATCGGAACGCCCATAGTTTTATTGCCTAGTATATCGATCTTTTGCAGATGAAGACCTCCTCCTCGAAGACTACTAAGAAGATGAAGAAGCGCTCCCGGAAGACGACGAAGTGGGATCTCTTTCGCCGCCAGGTTCGCCGCGACAACCCGGGCTATAGCCTAGGCCTGGTGTCGAGGGTCGCGAAGTTGATCTACGCGGCCAGCAAGAAGCTCGGCAAATGCTCGTATGGCGAAGCCGTCGACGCGATCGAGAGCGGTCGGTATGATCACCATGCCGCAATGGGGGCCGCGGCCGGGAACGACCTCAAGAACCTCCCGACGCCTTTCATCTGTACGTACTCCGACGAGGAGGACCTTGAGCCTGCAAATGTCGAGTTCACGGCCCGTGAGGTGATCAATATGATCTCCGACGACGAGAAGGACGACTCGGACATCCCGCTTCCCCGGCGCAAGCGCAAGAAGAAGAAGAAGACCCCGGTGCCGTCGTCGTCGTTGACGGCCGCGACGCCGGCGCCGGCGATGCCGCCGGGCTTGGAGGTTGGCAAGAAGATCCTCGAGATTCCTCCCAACTTCGGCTTCGTGCCCGCCCTCGGCGACAACATCCATTTCAATTCCAATGGCGCTTATAAGCAGGGTATGATCATCGCGGTTCAGTCTTGCGATCAGGAGTACGGCATGTACAAGCTGACGCTGTCGCTTCAGTTCGAAAACCCGATCGAGTACCTGTTCAGGGGGGCCTGCCGTAGTGATCACCTGGTGATCGAGAGGGAGCAGGGCGAGATGGTGGACAAAATCGCCAGGGACGCGGCGGCGGCGGCGGCGGCGGCGGCGGAGCCCGAGTCGGAGGAGGAGGAGGAGGAGAAGGAGACGAAGGACATGAAGCGCGACTGCTGCATCTGTGGCGTGGAGTCGTTTACGTTCAAGATTCCCGAAAGGACAGCAGTCTCTTATTGGAGGCTACAGCAGCAACTTCGCGAGGGCCCCGGCGGTGTGATTTGTCCCGAAAACGATTACCATTACACCTGCAGCGAGTGCTTCACGTCCCAGGTCAGCAGCGAGGCCAACGGCGACATCGGCACCGCCGGGGAGATCCACTGCGCCGGATGCAGGACGATCGGCCATCAGGGTGCTTCATTGACGGCCGGCGAGCCGTTCGCCAAGGCGTACGTGCTGGACTCGCTGGAGAGCGGCTGCAAGGAGGCTGAGATGTACATGGCGGCGATCGCTGGGAAAAATGAAGTCAAGGAGGAGGACATGACGAAGCAGGTGCAGAAGCTGCTCAAAAGCGGGCACTTGGGCGAGGAAGCTTTGATGTGCATCGCTCAGATTCAGGCGCAGGCGAAGAAGGAGAAGAGGGGCAAGGAGGAGGCGGAGGCGAAGGCCAAGGAGGAGGAGCCGACGTCGGAGGTGGACAAGGCGGTCGACCGCGTCAAGGGGTTCATCAGCTGCAGCAAGGCGAACTGCGCCATCTGTCCTGGTGGCTGCGGCAACACGTTCTTTCTCGAGGGCCAGAACAGCGAATGCATGGCCGTGCATTGTCCCTTCTGCCCGGGGTACTTCTGCCTGTACTGCAGCGAGAAGTTCACCTACGACCAGGACATCGTTGGACAGGGTCGGCCGAAGGAAGCGAGGGATCAATGCAGCGGCCGGGCTCACCGGCACGTGAGGAACTGCAGGTACAACTCTTGCTTTGGCGACTACTTCACGAAAGACAAGACGACATGGGAGGAGTCGGTGAGGAACTTGGCCAGCAAGCAGTGCTACGCTTTTTTGCGCTCTCTGGACGACAAGGTGATGAAGGAGGTTGTGGCGAAGGTGGACATGGAATCGATGCCGGAGCTGAAGCAGCAGGTGGAGGTCGGCGGCGAGTACATCGAGTGGTTCCAGAACAAGATGCTGAACGTCATCGGGCGACAGAAGGCGGTGGCGGAAGCTACGAAGCAGAAGGAAGACGGCTCGTGTCCGGCATGTACGTTCATCCAGGCTCCGGGCAAATACAGCTGCGATGCCTGCGGCATGCGGTTTGGTTACGGCGGCACGGACGCGGCAGGCTACGGCATTGTAGTGCCCGGGGGCCAGGGGTTGTAGAGCATGTTATGTAGGCTGTAAATCAATAATCATGCCCTCTTGACCGATGTACGAGCACGGCCGGAATGGCATGAAAAAAATGACTAAGTAGGAGGAACGAGGCTGGTGAAAAAAATTCAAAAATGAGAATTTTGGTACGATATATAGATGGTATGAATGCATTTATAGCATGTATGTTTTTGTGATTTTTTTTGTGAAACTGTGAATGTTGGGCAGAACGTAGGAAATTCTCAGGCCGTAAATAGGCGCTCCAATAGAGGTCTAGGATGACGAATATTAGTGCAGGCCTGATTAGAACTGATGAGTCGCAGCGAGGTTGATTGAATTCGATCGAATTCGATTCTCTGAGCTCGGCTAATTTTTTTTTGCTCGGCTATTTGGGCTGGCTGGGTCGGATGATTGGTCGGTTGAGTCGGACATATCGGATATATCGGATATATAGCTATCTTAGCGCGCTTAGCTGCCGCAGACGAATGGCGCCCTTTACAAGGCCCAATATAGGCCGTAATCGACATTTATAGTAATATTTTACGTATAAAAGCGCATAGTCTATTAATCCGACGTCTTCCGATGGCTTCGGATATTTAAACTCGAACTCTCCGATCATCCGAGACATGTTAGACACTTAGAACTCTTTCACGGAAAATTCTTAGACAATTGTAGGCAGTATCTAAGTGTGTGTGTTAAAATTCCACACGTTCACACAGACCTGTACTAGCGGTTCATGACCCAAAGAACGCCTAGAACCGAACTCGTAGGGACAATTAGACACCTGTGAGACATTTAGAGCTCTTTCGTTGACCCGTAGAGACTAGTTGAACCATCTAGTTCAAAAAGTCAGGCCTGATTCATCAAAAATTTCAACTAGTTGTCCATCCCCCATTCACAGCTGTCTACTAGTACAGGTCGGCAATGGCGAACAAAGCTCTATCGTCGCCCCCTTTAAACCATGCTCTGCAGCGCTTATTTGAATCTAGTCACAAAAACATACATGCTATAAGTGCATTTATACCATTTATACATAAAATATTCACTCAAATTACCAAACACACTTCATTCAGGCCTGCATTTCTACTTGTCGCTCAAATGTGGTCGAGCCGTGGAAATTTCTCAATTCTCGAAGTTTCTTTCCCGAGAAAATTCTCAGCGCTTATTTTTCTCAAAATTGCTGAGTCAGCGCAACCACCATAACGATGGCCCGCAACCCGAAGAACCGCAACTCCTACTGCAAGCACGTCGGTGACCGCCGCCCGGCCCCGCAGACGACCGAGGAACCAGCTGAGAAGAAGACCAAGGTCGAGGAGCCCGAGGTCGAGAACGTCGAGCCGGATGTCCAGATCGTCAAGGCCTTGAAGTGCACCTGCATCCTACGCGGGGAGCCCGACGAGGACTTTCAATGTGTCCACCTTTCGGAGGAGTCATGGCCTCAGGATGACATTCTCGTCGCCGAAAGGCGCCTCGGAGCGGGCTGCGACTGCGTCAAGTGGAGCCAGATGAACTGCGCCGTCCATGGTAAGAAGGACGAAGACCGCGACTACATCTGCCGCGAAATCGTCAAGGGGGGAGTCGATGAAGACGGCGATGAGTGGCAGCTCACCTACCATCGCATCATCGAGATTTAGCTCGGGTGGCAAATAGATAGGAGGTAGTAGTTACGCAGTTACGATGGCTTGCATGACTGAATCATTATAACGGTATTAACTGCTAAAAAGCGCATGAATGCATGGCATGAGCATGAGCATGAGCAAAAGGTCTTGCGGGGAGTCGAACCCCGATTATTAGGATCAAAACCTAAGGTGCTGACCATTACACTACAAGACCAAATCATTTTATTTGAAAAAAGAAACAAAGTATAGATGACATTTATGCATTTATAGCATCTATGTTAATAATTAATTTTTTCGACATTTTGAACTGTCATTAAAAAGGGAAATTCGGGCTCATCTTAAAAAACATGTTATTAGTAGAGGCTTGGTTAACATTTATAGAAACACTTTGCAAAACATTTTCATGAACATGTTGTTCACAATTGAAATTTTCACATGTTATGCATACATGCTATACATGCATGTATACAATATATATTGTATCTTATACATGTTATTTTAAATGAAAAACATCATGTTCATTTATTGTACCTTGGAACATGCTGACCATGCTGAGCATGCCATGCAATGCCGACCATGCCGACCATGTACATGTGATTGTTATCTTTCATGAATAAGCACATAAGCGCATTAAAGCGCCGCCGCCCAGCCGCTCACTTTGGCTCCCTTGTCGTTCGGATCGTAGTCGCTATCGCCGCCTTCCTCGTCCTCCGTCTCGTCGCTCTCATCGGACTCCTCCTCGTCGAAGCTGAAAACCTCGGCCGCCGCCTCGAACCTTTCTTCCACCGCCGGCACCGACGGCGGGAGCGCCATCGGCGACACCCTGCCCTTTTTGCAGCCGAGGCAAAAGCAGCACTCACAGGGCGCCTTGCCGCCGCAGGCCGACATCCTGCCCTTAACCTTGGCCTCAAAGCACTCGCGGAGGTTGCTGGTGCTCGTAAAAAAATCGACGCGGTTCTTCTCCTTGTCGCCGCCATGCACTTCGTGGTACAGCTCGAAGGCCTGAGTGGTTTTGCCGCCGAGCTCCTTCGATTTCGCCTGATACCAAGCGTAGCCGTACGGCACCAGAACGACGCGGCGGTCGCCGGCAAAGGAGCCATTACGGAACATTACAACATTGGCCGCCATTGTTTCGGAAAAAATGATGATGTCAGCAATTTTGGAGCTATCGAAAAAAAGCGGGAAAAACTCAGAATTTTCTCGACTCGGCAAATTCTCAATTTGAAACAATGGAGTACACCAAGATCATCACCTTCGACGACGCCATCGATTACTTGGGTCCCGTGCTTTTCACTGGCAAGTCCATCACGGTAAATTACGACCGACACGTCTATGCCGATAAGAAAGGCACGAAGTTCCTCAAAGACGACAACGGCGACGTGTTCACGATCAAAGGCAACCATACAATTGAAAATTATCTATTCATGAAGCGTCGCGACTTCCCAACCGAACGCAACTGGAAGATTTTCGGTGGTAGGCCGCATTTCGTCGTTCACAGCGGCCACACTAAGGATGGGCTTTATTGGACGGAGCTTCGAATTGCAGTTTTCAACGGCAAGCACATCGGTTGGATTGTTCTAGCCGACAAGGCTAGGAACAAGAAGATTCGCATTCGTTTCAAAACACCGACGGTTTTCGACGACGAGTCTGATTACTACAACGCTTTGCTCGAGTACAGGTTCAAGGCTCTTCGTTCAGATCTGAAGGCCAAGGCTATCGGCAAAACTCTTGTTGGACACGGCAAGACGCATTTCATCTTTCGGCGCTTCGAGTTCATCATTGCTGTGCTACCCAAAGGCATCGACTACTGGGCATCCAAGCAGTGGCAGGGCAAGTTCGTGTTTTCGATGACGAAGACATTCAACGGAATTGCCCTGGTGCAGAAAGATCTTACCATGCCGGCGATTAAGAAAATCCTCCAACTTCACAACCGCTTTTGTTCGAATATGAGGCGCAAAATGGACATGCTGGAAGCCTTGTGCTTCTTCATCAATGAGCAAATCAATAATCGTCGTCCCGAGCTGGTTGAGCGCTACGGCGAATTCGGAGAGACGGCGGAGTTCGTCTTAACCGAGAACGAAAGGCGCCGCAAGCAGTTGATTATTGAAAACGACCGAGCGATACTGCAAGAGGAAGAGCCCCCGAAAAAGAAACGTCGCGTTCAGGAGAAGGATGACGAGGTATGCGAGGTTGTAGGACAGAAGACGGCGGGCGAGCTAGCGTCCGAACGCATGAAGAAGGCCGAGAACGATGGCACAATGATTAATCTGACTTAATTAATGCGCTTTTATGCGCCATGCATGCCGATGTGAAATGATTTCGACTGGACTGGCATGATATGATTTGATGTAATATTACTAAGTAACGTAGATGCCTGAAGAAACATTTTCGTTGGTTATTGCTTTGTAGCATTTTATATAGTTGGTATGAATGCATATATAGCATGTATTTTTATAACATGTTTTATTTAACTTTTTTAACTACTATTTTGAATGTGATTTTTTGAAACATGTAAAACATCGCCTGCAGGCTTGCTTTAAAAAACATTTTATCCAACATAATTTCCAACATCTTTTCCAACATATCGTACGACACGTTGAATTTCCATTAAAAGCATATGTGATATTAATGCATTTATAGCATGTATGTAAAGGTTAAGGATAACAAAAAGTTTAAAAAACATTCACAATGAAAGTTTCATACTTAGCATGCACAATCATATAACGTGAATGGTATCATCACATGGCATGTGTCGGACTAGCGCTTTTAAGCATGAATGTCATTGTTAATCATAGATACCATGTGCCAGTAAACCTACTCTAAGCATGTCGAACTTAGTTCAATCTACCCTGCGCATCTGTTTTCCCTTCATTTACCCCCCTATTACTCCCAATCTTCTCCGTCGATCTCGGTGTGGATGTCTACAGCTACAGTCGCCTGGGAAAGCACTTCCTGGCCCTGCAGCGCGTCTTCCTTGTGAAGGCAGTCGCAGATCGCTTCGTTGCCTCCGGTGTTCCTGTGAGTGCTAGAAACATTGCCGTCGCAACGCTTCTTGCATTTGTTACAAAACTGAGGCCCAACCTTTCTTTTTTTCGAGCCATTACGTACGCGCTGGTCGCGATTGCGTTTTAGACCACTGCTGCCTGGGGCGCCGTCTTTCGCAGACAAACGGCCTTTTCCCAGGTTGAGAAGCGGCGCTGGCTCTCCCCGCGGAGCATTGCCCAGATACCACAATGAGCATCCTTTGCTGTGGCGGTATTCGAACCGTGGGACCTTCTTGCTTGCGAAGAATTTGCCCAAAGTCGTTCCACTGAAAGCAGTGTTTTCTTCGTTGCAGATCCCAGCCTTCTCGAGAACCTCTCCAATGCTCGAAGCCGTTGCATAGACTTTGCCGAAAAGGATGTTGTGTTCTCCACTTAGGAGGTCGACGACCTTGTCTTTGAGCGTCAAAACAAGGTTTCCCTTCTTCAACTCCTTGACGATTTCCTCGAGCATCGTCTGCTTGCGGCGCCGCTGTTGCTGAACGCGGCGCCGCTGTTGCTGAACGCGGCGGCGTTCTTGCTGATCGCGGCGACGAGGTTCCGAAGCGTGGAAACGAGGAGCTTGACGAGCACGATCGGGAGACAGATGGAAGTAGCAAGTCCGGCGGATCTCATCCTGCAAGCTTTTCGAAAGGTGACTAAGGACGCCACTCAATTCCGCAAAAATGCGCTGAACAATCTCTTCGTCAGACAGATGTGGTGACACCTGTTTTTTGTTCGACACGAAACATGGTATGCACTGCAGCACATCGTAGAAGGCCTGCATTTGCCCTTTTGAGTAACGGAGGGCTTTGAGTTGGGAATCGGCCTGCTGACCACCATTGACAGCGACGTTCATCTTCTTTGAGATTTTGTGGCGGAAGAACTCGAAAATTCGACAAATCGGAAAATTCGAGAATTGTGAAAAATCCATAGCTCGAAAAATTCGGAAAAATAAACAGAAATTTCCAAAACAATGGCTACGGCCTACGATGCCTACGATGTTCTTGGC
>Ga0181392_1001083_pt1 | contig 10431 bp, 14 predicted proteins | sample 15SPOviralmetaG_FD_130083 | JGI IMG/M metagenome (GOLD analysis project Ga0181392, IMG submission 130083) | Marine viral communities from the oligotrophic San Pedro Time Series (SPOT) site, San Pedro Channel, CA, USA - 15 SPOT_SRF_2010-09-15 | ecosystem: Environmental > Aquatic > Marine > Strait... | reverse complement strand
TTGCAGATTGGAAAGAGTATCGTCAGAAACTTCGTGATATAACTAACACATATAAGTCACTAGAAGATGTTAAGTGGCCTACTGCACCTTCGGAGTAAATAGATGCCATTAAGTAAAATACAAACAGTAGATAATCAAGTTGTTCCCAACTTAGGAAGTAGAAATATGATTATCAACGGCTCGTTTGCAGTGAATCAACGAGGCGTTACATCATCAACATCAAGTGGTATGCAAACAGTAGATAGAACTTATCTTGCTCATAGTGGTACTAACAATGCCCCAACACAAGCGCAAGTTGATGTTGCAAGTGGTACTGAACCATATTCATTAGGTCATAGAAAAGCATTTAAAACGACAAACGCAAACCAGACATCTACTGATGCTGGTGATTATATACAGTACGAACAACAAGTCGAAGCACAAAGAGTACATTCATTTGGTTGGGATGCAACTTCTACTAGTAGTAAAATTACTATGTCTTTCTGGATAAAATCAAGTGTTGCGAGAACATATCAAGGTGCGATTAGATTGCCTGACTCAACTACAATTTATCCTTGGAATACTGGTGCGATATCAGCAAATACATGGACAAAAGTAACCAAGACTATTCCAGGCGCTTCTGGTAATGTTATTAATAATGACACTGGAAACGGTATGCAGTGGATGTTGTGGCCATACATAGGAACAACTTATACTGGTGGTGGAACTAATGAACAGTGGGGTTCTAATTCTGGTTCAACTACATGGACTGCATCTGTGGACAATACATCTTACTGGACTACAAATGGTGCAACTGTTGAAGTAACTGGTTTACAAATTGAAGTTGGCGATTCTGCTACGAGCTTTGAACACCGTTCATTTGGTGAAGAACTTGACCTTTGTGAACGCTATTTTCAAACTTACTCAGACCGACTCTATCAAGGAACTAATGAACACGCAGCCAACTATAGTTTGTACTTGGATGGAGTTTTTTCAAAAACAATGAGAGCTGCTCCAACTGCTACTCTTGTTGGTACTGTAACAATTGCTAGACCACAAGTTGGTGTGTCTCAAAGACCAAATGTCATTGACCTTACATCTGTTTCTGGGTTTAGGAGATGTATATGGCCATCCAGTGGAACTTATGGTGGACAGTTAGGTTCACATGGTGATGCATACTATAGAATGAATGTTGGTAACGGGCCTGCAAACCGAATTGATTTTAGTAGTGAACCAAATTAAAGGAGATATATTATGATAAAAGTAATTACAGATGCACAGTATCTAAAAAATAAAGAAGAAGAAAATCAGACTGTTTTTTGTAAAATTAATGGTGTAGAATGTAGTGTTCCAATGGATGAGGAAAATGCTGATTATACAGAAATTCTAAAACAAGTGGCAGATGGTACACTAACAATAAAAGACGCAGACTAAATATGTTAAAGGAAAATAGATAATGCCGTTTATAGGAACACAACCAGAGGTAGGTGGATATTCAGTACTAGATGCTCTGACAGCATCTGCGACTGCAAGTTATACACTACAATTAAATAGTGCAAACTTTTCACCAAGTTCTGCAAACCAACTTTTGGTTTCACTGAATGGTGTGATTCAGAAGCCGGGCAGCTCGTTTACCGTATCTGGTAGTACTCTTACTTTTTCAAGTGCGTTAACTTCTTCAGATAGTATTGATTTTATTATCGCAATGGGTGAACCTCTTTTGATTGGAATACCAAGTGATGGAACGGTAACAAGTGCTAAACTTGATACAAACGCAATTACTCCAATAACTCGTGACACCTCAAATAATAGAATTGGAATTGGGAATACTTCCCCAGACAGAACAGTTTCTATTAAACACGCATCACAAGCTGAAATTGGTTTCAAAACTGGTTCAGTAAGTAATGGTGCTTTAATTTACTACAATGACTCTGAAAATAAACTTTTATTAAGAGCTCAAGAAACTGGTGAGAGAATTGAATTCCAAACTGGCGGCACTGGTGTAAGAGCAAGTATTACAGATAACGGTATTTGTTTTGGAACGGATACTGCTGCGGCAAACGCTCTTGACGATTATGAAGAAGGCACATGGACTCCAACTGTGAATGGTTTAAGTGGTGCTGCTAGTGGATATAGTTCGCAACTTGGTTTTTATATTAAAGTTGGTCAGTTGGTTTTTGCACAGTGGCGATTCACTTTAACAAATAAGGGAAATATTTCTGGCAACTATGCACTAATTCAAGGTTTACCATTTAATCACGCTGGTTCTGATGGTGGGTCTGGTATGGTTAATAGATATACAAACCTAGCGAATGCTGTAAGTAGTTTGGGTATAGAACTAGGTGGTTCAACGCCTGGCTCTGCTTGGTTAACTAAACAAAGTGGTACAAGTGGAACAAGTGATACATATCTAACTACTGCTGATATACAAAACAATACATTCATGCAAGGCACTCTGATATACAGAACTGGGTAGGGAAATAAATGACATTAATTAAAACAAATACTAGGTCACTGAGTGGGGCTCTTACTGCTAACCAAGTTACGATTACATCAGATACTTTACCAGCTGGAACACCATTACAAACTTTGTCAGTTCATAAAACTTCTTCAATTACTTATAGTTCTGGTACTCATAAAGTTATGGAGATGGCATTAACCACAAAGAAAGTAAACTCTAAAATTAAAATAGACCTTCATTTTTGCGATTGTAAACCAAACGTAAACAATCGTGACCCTCACAATAGGTCATATGGGTTTGGGTATAGAACTGGTAGTGCATCTGGTTCTGTTGGCGACTATGCTGGAAGAGGTGGAAGAACTGGTGGTGCAAGTAATGCTGATGGTGTAGGAACGACTGGTAGTCATGCAGACGGTAACTCCCCATTAGAACAATCTGATGTTATTAGTGGTATTGGTACAAATAGCTCAGGGCCTGCTGGTACTTGGGGTTCAGATTATGAAGTAAACCAACACTCATTTTCTTTTGAGTTCTCTCCTGCTGTTGCCGCTGGCACAGTACTACAATTTGCATTTTGGTTAAAATGTAATGAATCAATGGTTATGAGTGGATGCCATTTTTATTTAAATGGGAGTAACGCTTATAATGGAGCAACATCCTCAATGCACGCTACGGAGATTTCAGTATAATGGCAATGGAAATAGAAAATTTTAAAATAAGAGCAATCGAAGCATTAGTAGATGGTGCAACTCAATGGTCTTTTGAAGATGATGTTGTAACTTATGCTGATAAATCAAAAGCACCTACTGATGCACAGATAGCTGCAAAATCAAAAGAATTAAAAGATGCTTGGGATGCAGCACAATATCAAAGAGATAGAGCAGTAGAATATCCATCTATAGCAGACCAATTAGATGATTTATATCACAATGGTATTGATGGTTGGAAAAAAACTATTAAGGTAGTAAAAGATAAACACCCAAAAGCGTAGACTAAATAATACAAAGAGGAAAACACGATGCCATTATCAAGAGTTACATCTACAGGAATTCAAGACGGTACAATTGCAACCGCTGACCTTGCCGATAACGCAGTTAATTCTGCAAAGATTGGTGCAGATGTTATCGTTGCAGATGACGTTGCAAACAACGCTATTACGACTGCACAAATTGCTAATGATGCTGTGACAGCAGATAAGATTGCTGATAGTGTCGCACTAGGTGCTGGATACTATATCGCAAATGATGGTTCTGTTGCTGGTTCATCAAGTGGTAGGAATAACTTATTTCGTGTAAACTCAAACGCAACTACTGGTAATGTAACAATTGCTGCTAACAACAATGCCTCTGTTACAGGCCCATTGACAATCGGTAATGGTACAACTGTTACTATTACATCCACTGGAAGGTTAGCAATCATATGAGTACATTATCAGTAGATACTATTCAAGGACAAACCACAGCAGCAAATGTTAAGTTGCCTGCTGGTTGTGTATTAAATTGTGTTCAATTTGTTTATCCAACATATCAAGGAATTACAGCAAGTAGTTATACAGCTACTGGTATAACCATGAACATTACACCAAAGTATACTTCAAGTAAAGTTCTTGTTTTAATAAGTGCTGGGGGTTGTGGTGTTAGTGGTGCAAATACTGGAGAAGCTGCAGCTTCATTAGTAAGGACAATAGGTGGTAGTGCAACAACTATTGAAACTTATGAAAGATTTGTATTTACACACTCAGCCGATGGTAATCAGGTTACGGTTATTTCAAGTGCTTTTTTGTCATTTTTAGATTCTCCTAATACAACAAGTGCAACAACTTATACGTTACACGCAAGAACAAACGGTGGCACATTAAGATTTAATGACCATCAAGTTAGTGGAAATGCTAGTTCGCAAATTACACTTATGGAGATAGCAGGATGAGTACTTTAATCACAACCACTCTCCAAGGTGTCAACACAGTCAAACGTGATGCATCTACGACTGCAATTAATATTGATAGTAGTGGTAGAACAACCTTTCCTCAAAAGATTGCATTTAAAGCAGGAATTGCAAGTAACTTTAATCCAGGCACAACTGCCAGAACAAAAATACCTTTTGTACTTAGTGGATTAGGTACTAGAAACTTTAATCATGGTGGTGGATTTGACGTATCAAATAATAAATTCACTGCTCCGATTGCAGGCACATATTGGTTTTCTGCTCAATGTTATCTCGCAAGTCACGATGGTAATTATCACATTTTACGATTTACTGGTAATGATAACTCCTTTGTATATGGTGAAGGTAATGATTTATCCGTTCCTAACCATGGCAGTTATGATAGTAAAGTTATAACTATGATTGCAGACTTAGCCGCTGGTGACCATGTTGATGTTAGAACACAATCTGGTGGTGATAGTAGTTATGTATTGGAAACTAGTAACACTGCATTTATGGGTTATTTAATAGGATAGAATGATATGAGCACATTAAAAGTCGGAACAATTCAAGACCACGCAAATTCAAATACTGCAATCAGTATTGATAGTGCTGGTCGTGTAACTCAACCAGCAAAACCAGCATTTACAGTTAGTTGTACTTCTGGTGCTGTGCTTGCCGGTGGTGATATAGTTTTTAATTTGGCACATATTAATAATGGAAATCATTACAACACTTCAAATGGACGTTTTACTGCTCCAGTAAGTGGACTTTATTTTTTCTGTTGGAGTTTGTTACATGAAACTATAGATGGTAGGTCTGGTTCTTTTTATTTTAAAGTAAATGGTTCACAAGCACCCACAACCACAAATGGTTTTTTTGACCAATCTAATGATGATTATCGTGCAAATACTAGTTGGAATCAAATTCTTAATTTAACTGCTAACCAGTATGTACAATGTTATTCAAGTGTACAAACTTACAGAACTAATCATGCTTGGTCTGGGTTCTTAATCTAATAACTCTAACGTAGTTTCCTTATAAATAGTACAAAGGAGACTGTGTGAATGGCGTCTATATCGAACATATTTATTGACCAAGGTGCAACTTTTTCAACCACACTGACAATCAACGATTCAACTGGTTCTGCACTAGACTTAACAAACTATACAGCGATTGCACAGATACGCAAATCGCCCTCATCCTCTACGTCTACTGCATTTACAGTAGCATTTGTTTCGCCTAGAACCACAGGTCAAATCACAATATCCCTTACAGATACACAAACGACTGCACTTGAGGCAGGACGTTACAACTATGATGTTCTAATAACATCTGGTGCGAGTGTAAAGACAAGAGTTGTCGAGGGAATTGCAACAGTTAATCCAGCAGTGTCGAGGTAAAGATGTCAGATATCACAACAAATTTAACACAATCCAACACGATAGTAGGTTCAGTATCACAAGGGAATCAATCACAAGTAGTTCGTGTCACAACATCAAGTAATGCAAACGCTGGGTCAATGTCTGATTCAAGTCAAGCAGAAGTAGTCAGAGTTTCGGTGCCAGGCCCTCAAGGGCCAACTGGTTCTGCTGGTTCATCTGCAAACAACATTGCACAAGCATCTGATGTGGACACAACAACTTTCGGATTAAATGATGGGTCTATTTTGCAATACCGAGCAGCAACACAAAAGTTTGTTGCGAGAACAGAGTTTGATACTACTACTGGAACGATAGTTCTAAATGGTGGAAGTTTTTAACAAATAGGAAGATAGAAAATGGCATTAACGCTACAGATAAAAAGGTCTACAGGTACTAATGCACCAGGCTCACTTGCCGATGGTGAATTAGCGTATACCCACGGTACAGGTACTTCGGGCAACAATGGTGATAGACTTTTCATTGGTGATGGTTCTACAGTAAACGTAATCGGTGGTCAATTCTTTTCAGATATGCTTGACCATACGCAAGGCACACTCACAGCGTCAAGTGCAATAACGGTAGATAACAATAAAGCAGTTGACGATTTTATTGTTGGTAATAACGCAACAACTGGTGGTTCACTTCAGATTAAAGAAGGAACAAATAATGGAACGCATCACGTTCAACTTAAAGCACCAAACGCATTAAGTGGTAATGTTGAATTTACTTTACCAAGTGCAGACGGTTCTTCTGACCAGTTTCTAAAAACAAATGGTTCTGGTACACTTTCGTTTGCTTCAGTTTCCACATCATTTACACTTGCCGCAGATAGTGGTTCTAACGATACATTCAATACTGGTGAAACTCTTACGTTCTTCGGTGGAGAAGGTATTGATACAAGTGTTGCAAACAATGCTATTACAATCACTGGTGAGGATGCAACTGCATCCAATAAAGGTATTGCATCATTCGCTTCTGCTGACTTTGATGTTTCTTCTGGTGCAGTAAGTATTAAAACTGGTGGTGTCTCTTCTGGACAACTTGCTGGTTCAATTGCAAACGCCAAACTTGCAAACAGTTCTGTAACAATCGGTTCTGATGCAGTTGCACTTGGTGGTACACAAACGGATATTAACGGTCTTACATCTCTTGATGTTGACAATCTTACATTAGATGGTAACACAGTATCGTCTACAAACACAAACGGCAACATAGTATTAGACCCAAATGGAACTGGTACAGTTGATGTTTCTAGTGCAAAGATTACAAGTGTTGCAACACCTAGTTCTGATTCAGACGCAGCGACTAAAGGATATGTCGATGGTGTTGTTAACGGATTAGATGTTAAGAAGTCAGTTGACTTTGCCTCAACTGCAAATGTCGCTGGTACATACAACAATGGTGCTGGTACAGTCACTGCTGGTTCAAACGGTGCATTGGCAATGGACGGTGGTGCTCCATCCAACGGTCAAAGAGTTCTTCTTAAAAATCAGACATCGAATGTTCAGAATGGTGTTTATGTTGTAACAAACTCTGGTGGTGCTGGTAGTGCATATGTTCTAACAAGAGCCGCAGACGCAGATGCAAACGCAGAACTGTCTGGTGGTGCATTCTTCTTCGTTGAACAGGGTTCTGCAAACGCAGACAATGGTTTTGTTACTACACACAATGGAACACCAACATTGGGTACAGATGCAATTACTTTTGAACAATTCTCTGGTGCTGGTCAGATTAGTGCTGGTTCTGCACTTACAAAAACTGGTAACACCTTAAATGTCGCAGTCGATGACTCTTCTATTGAAATCAATTCTGATGCGTTAAGAGTTAAGGCAAGTGGTATTACAAATGCAATGTTGGCAGGGTCAATTGACCTTACCGCAAAGGTAACTGGTGCTTTACCTGTTGGAAATGGTGGTACAGGATTATCCTCAATTGCAAAAGGTTCTGTACTTGTAGCGAACTCCGCTAATACTTTGTCTGCTCTTGATGGTGGTGGTTCTAATGATGGGTTCTTGGCATACACGGCAAGTTCTGATACACTTTCTTTTGCAACGAGTATTGACGGCGGTACATTCTAAATAGTCGTGTAGGGGTTGCCTCATGGCTGTGGATATAAAACTTAAAAGGTCGCACACACACTCTAATATTCCAACAACTTCGGACTTGGCAGAGGGTGAATTTGCTGTCAATACATATGACCGCAAACTGTATATGCGTGACGGCAGTAACGACATTGTTACTGTTGGAAACCATTATGCAACCGACTATGAGTCTGCAACAAAAGTACTATATGTAACCGTTGCAACTTCTACCACAGACCATCCATATCACGGAACTGGTTCTAGTAACAAGTACAAAATTAACGGTATATTTTCACCGTATCTTCATTTAATTCCAAAAAACACTTATAAGTTTGACCAGAGCGATTCAAGTAATTCTAACCATCCCCTTCGTTTTTATCTTGACGCAAGTAAGACAACTGCATTTACTACTGGTGTCACAACTTCTGGAACGCCTGGCAATGCTGGAGCATATACACAAATAATTGTTTCAGATACGACACCTTCAGTTCTTCACTACCAATGTTCTGCACACGCAAACATGGGTTGGGCAGTATTTACCAACACAAGAAATCTTACAAACTTTGATACTGATGACCTTTCAGAAGGTTCAAGTAATTTATACTTTACAAACGCAAGAGCAGACGCAAGAGCAGAATCCGTCTTTGGTGCAAAGAATACAAATAATTTACCAGAGGGAAACAACAACCTTTATCATACAACTGCAAGAGTGCAGGCAATATCTATCAACAATGTTTCTGAAGACAGTACTCCACAACTTGGAGGCGACCTTGATTTAAATTCAAATAATATTACTGGTACTGGTAACATTTCTACTACTGGTAATTTAACACTTACATCTACTGATGCTGGTGCAAGTGCAGCTCCTACAATTGATTTGATTCGTGATAGTTCAAGTCCTGCTGATGCAGACTATCTTGGTCAACTTGCATTTAAAGGTGATGATGACGGTGGTAGTTCTCATACATATGCAAAGATTACTGGTAAGATTGGTGACGCATCTGCTGGTTCAGAAGACGGTCTTATAGAATTTGCAGTAGTATCTAGTGGTTCAAATGAGATTATTGCAAGAGTAAAAACTGATGGTATTTTATTAAATACTGGAAATACACTTCGTTTTGAGGGTGCAACTGCTGATGAATATGAAACGACATTAACAGTCACAGACCCAACAGCAGATAGAACAATCACATTACCAAACGCAACTGGCACAGTTGCACTGACAAGTGATATTACATCATCCGATGTTGTTGACGATACTTCGCCACAGTTGGGTGGCAACTTGGATGTCAACGGACGAACAATTACATCTGCATCAAACGGTAATATTGCGATTACACCAAACGGTTCTGGTTCTGTTATCATTGATGGATTATCGCATCCACAGGCAGATGGTAATGCTGGACAAGTTCTAAAAACAGATGGTAGTGGACAACTTGCATTTGCATCTGTTAGTTCACTTGCTGGTGCTGGTATTCAAAACGTATCTGATGATAGTTCTCCACAACTTGGAGGCAACCTAGATTTAGTAACTCACAGTATTGTGACTACATCTAATAGAGATATCAATCTTACACCGAATGGTTCTGGTAAAGTTGTTGTGGGAACAAATGGTATTGAGTTTGGAGATGGAAGTATCCAAACTGCCGCTGGTGCATCACAAGGATTCGCAATTGCCATGGGTGTCGCACTTGGATGATATAAATAGATAATAAAGGAAAGATTAAATGGCAAATCCAAATTCAAGAGCAAACTTAAAAGAGTATTGTCTTAGAACTCTTGGTAAGCCTGTGATTGAAATCAATGTCGATGATGACCAAGTAGAGGACAGAATTGACGAAGCGTTGCAATACTTCGCCCAATACCACTACGATGGTGTAGAGAGGATGTATTTAAAACATAAAATCACACAGGCAGAAATCGACAGAGCTGCGACTAATACGACTACATCTGCAACAGACAAAGCAGATAACTCAATCACTGCATCGTGGTTGGAAGGTAAGGGGTTTATCCCTGTACCAGATAGTGTTCTGTCTGTTATTAAGGTATTTGATTTTACTGACAAAGCGAATCTAAATCTATTTGATGTTCGTTATCAGTTAAGACTAAATGACCTATATGACTTCTCAAGTACTTCGGTATTGCATTATCAAATGACTATGCAACACTTAGATTTCCTTGACCACATTCTTGTTGGTGAAAAACCAATTCGATTTAATCAACATATGAATAGACTATACATTGATATGGATTGGGGAAATGATGTTACCGCTGACGAATATATAATTATTGAATGCTATAGAAAAGTAGACCCATCTACATATACAGATGTTTTTAATGACATCTATTTGAAGAGATATACAACCGCACTAATTAAAAGACAATGGGGTGCAAACCTTTCCAAGTTTGAAGGTGTGCAGATGTTAGGTGGTGTAACATTAAACGGTGCAAAACTTTTTGAAGAAGCAAACGCCGACATCGAAAAATTAGAAGAACAAATACAGCTCGCATATGAGTTACCACCAAACTATATGATAGGATAATTTGATGCCAACAAACGTGT
>Ga0181392_1001081_pt1 | contig 10435 bp, 15 predicted proteins | sample 15SPOviralmetaG_FD_130083 | JGI IMG/M metagenome (GOLD analysis project Ga0181392, IMG submission 130083) | Marine viral communities from the oligotrophic San Pedro Time Series (SPOT) site, San Pedro Channel, CA, USA - 15 SPOT_SRF_2010-09-15 | ecosystem: Environmental > Aquatic > Marine > Strait... | reverse complement strand
CCACTCTGCCATCCTTCCATTACCAATAACCTATTACTTTTAAAAGGCCATGTGCATAGAAAAAGAGCAATACTGTTCCTATGCAGGCACTTATAAGTGTAGCAGTTTTATTATGCTTGTCAATAGCTTTGTCAATCATATCCTGACACTGTTGCTTAGTGATATTATGGTCAGGTTTGATCTCATCAAATCTATGTGACATGTTATCTATCTCTCCTCAAATTCCATTCTTTTAATTTTACGTCTACGTCTTTCTTCCTGATAGATGAGTTCCTGACTAGAGAAATGACTATCAATCTTTCTCTCAACATCATTGGTCACCATTACAACTTTCTCTAAATCAATAGCACCAATCTTGTTATCAACGATACTCATTTGATTTGGGCATCCACAGAACTGAACTTTACTGGTGCTTGTCAATTCCTTTCTACATTCTTTACATCTAATAGTAATCATAATTCAACATTTAACCTCCTAGGCAATAATTGTATGAGATGGATTTAATTCACAAAAATTTTTGTAATTTGATTGAGGTGTATACATAAAGGCAACAGTTTTTCTTATACCAGCCTCAGGAGTTAATGGGGGTGATCCAGTATGTTGCCAATGACTTGGTATCAAAACCCCATTATTAGGTATATATGAGACATATTTGTACTCAGATGATTCTGGTTCCTGAGCAATAAACTCACCTCCCCAATTAGTATTCCAATTAGTGTTAGCAAATAGAACAAATGTATAACATTTATCAAGTTCTTTATAATCTATATGAAATTCAGGTCTTGTACCAAATAACTTACCACCAGAGTGCAATCTAATTAACTTAAGATCTTCCTTTAAATATCTTTTTATTTTTAAAGATATGGTAGTTGATGCTTGGCAAAATGTCATCTTACTTCTTCTATCTTGCTGACCAAAAAATACCCTTGATTGATCCTCAGTTTCACTATCGCTACTATTACCAAAGACCCAATCCTCAAGTTCATCCTGCATAGATATGAAATCTTTTACTGGTAAGACATTTTTAAAGATAATAGGATAATTCATAATGGGAAATACAAGGATCGAACTTGTGACAATCTGCGTGTAAAGCAGGTGCTCTACCCCTGAGCTAATTTCCCAGGCTCCTCCACCTGGACTCGAACCAGGGACAGGGTGATTAACAGTCACCTGCTCTACCAACTGAGCTATAGAGGAATGACACTACACTTATCAGTATGCTTGCTATGGGGCATTTTTTAAACCCTAACATACTGACAGTTTGCAATGGAGTAGGACAGGGATCCTCCCTGAACATCCAAAGAGGGTTGATTCCACCAAGTATTAGTGGCACCTTTGGTTGGAACGTCTCAAGTTCCTAACGTCTCAGGCTGGATTCGAACCAGCGACCAACGCTTTAGAAGAGCGATGCTCTATTCCACTGAGCTACTGAGACAAGTGCTAGTTCCTATCGCCTCTACTCCTGAACTAGCAAGGGGAGCACAGCAGTGGTCTCTCAACCACCCTTATATTATAGACCTAAGGGAGTGGTCTGTCAACTGCCTATGCCAGAATTCCAACTGTCTGTAGGGTCAAGTTGAAGGGTAGTTTTACCACTACTAGTTGCAATCTCATACATCAATTGATGAATGTCTTCAGTCCCATCTTCATGTGATTGCTGTTTGATTTCTGTTTCTTGAATCATATAGTCCTGCATATTATCAGTCAGGATAGGTTCATTAAACCATTCATCTATTGGTGCAATAACAGAGGCAGGAACACCAACATATCTATCTGACTCATACACATCTTGATCATCATCTACAACTGTCTCAAAAACCTGCTTATTTTCTGGTTTGAAGAGACCTTTAATGTTCTGAAGAAGGTTCATAACATTGTTAGTAACTTTCATATCATGCATTGTATATAGGTTTATGTTAAGAAATCAATTTTACAAACTGGTTGGTATAGTGAGTCCTATTACCATGAATACCCCAACCTAACCAATAATATGCTGCATTCATGTATATGTCAACAGTCAAACCAGGTGTCTTGAAGGTCTCTGATGCCTTAATCCACTGAGGTTCAGTATACATATATCTCAATTGACAAGTAAGTTCACTAGGATCACAATCATACCTGCTAGCAAACTTACCTAGACCCATATACCTATTCAATGTAGTCCATTGGATTAATCCATAACCACCATAGAGACAGTTCTCATATGATACTCTTGCTCCACCCTCACAAATATTAGAGATAAACTTAGACTCTTGTTTGATGTTACCCATCACAGTAGCAAGAGCATACTTATCTTTGATGCCTCTGTCTTGAAGAAAATCAAGAGCAACTTTTTCATTAGGAGAACAAGAAGGGCACTTAAATCTCTGCTCCACTTCTACAATCTCCTTTGCTGTGTCATCAACAGATGCATTCACAGTGTTAGAAGGAACTTGTGGCGCACAGGATGCAAGGAGACCACAGGTTATAAAGAAGGTGCTTAAAATTTGTCTGGACATAAGAATAAAAAAATCAACTCATCAGCAAACTCAATCTACACTAGCATACCAAGGTGGGTTTGTCAACCCTCAAAATAATCTTTCCTAAAATATCTTGATAAAATGTTTGAGTTGTAATATTTAGGAGTCCCATCTTGAGACTCTGTTAAGACATTATTAAGAAAGAGTTGCCTTGTCTCCTCAAAGTTCACCTTACCCTTGGTACTATGAAGGGAAAGGATTTCTCTTTTGAAGAATTCCTTTCCCTGTTTATCCACATCCTCTTTTAATTCAGGACATGAACCATAGTATTTTCTCCAATCAGACTCTTGTTTTACTTTGCGTTTCTTTCCTTTAGGCGTTCTAAAAGACCAGAAATACTTTCTCCCAATGTACTGTCGTTGGTTTGTGAGATTGGTAATGAGATAAACAAAACCAAAGTTATCCCTAACATCGCTCCCACTAAAAGGGGAGCCCATATAGGTCCAGGGGTTGTCGTATTCACACATTTCATTTGTTGTTCCTCATAATATGTATCGTCAACCCCAAACATCCAATCATCCAGGATCTTTGCTTCCTTCTTAGAGTTGAAATCCTGAGAAGGTGTCTTTTTGTACATCCTGTTTGATGCCTCCAACTACATAACTCTCAACCTCTGTCTCCTGTGGAGCAACTTGGAGTCCCTTAGAAGAGATCCAGTGCTGTGTCCAGGGCAGGGGATTAGCAGATGCTGCTACATCATAGACAGGTTTAAGACCAATGCCTTTCAGTCTACGATTTGCAACCCACTCAACATATTGCTTGAGAAGAACATCATTAAGACCAATCATAGAACCATCTCTGAACAGATGGTCTGCCCATCTCTTCTCTTCATTGACTGCTCTGTCAAACATAGCATAGGTCCACTCTTCCTCTTCCTTCATGATCTGCTTCATCTCAGGATCATCACCCTTCTTCCATTTGTTTAGAATGTTTTGAGTGATTGCAAGGTGCTGGTTCTCATCTCTTGCAATTAGTGAGATGATCTTTGCACTTCCTTCCATGAGTTTGAGTTCACCAAAGGCGAAAGAACAAGCAAAACTAACGTAGAACCTAATACCCTCAAGAATGTTAACGTTGGCAACTGCTCTGTAGAGTTTTCTTTTGACATCTTTGATAGTGTACTCCCTAGATGGTGAACCAATATACTCACTGGACCACATATCACCAGTTCCCCACTGTTGAGCACTGTTGATAAACTCATCATAAGATTCTGTAACACTCTTTGCTCTCTCCATGATCCTTTCATCTGTGATGATGTAATCAAAGATGTCACTAGGATCTGGATAGATGTTCTTAATGATGTAAGTATATGAACGACTATGGATCATCTCCATAAATCCCCACACTTCCATACATGCTTCCAGTTCAGGAAGAGAACAGTAAGGAATGAATGCCATACCAGGACCACGTCCTTGAATAGAATCCAACATGATCTGATACTTCAAGTTAGAAGTATAGATATGCTTCTGTTCTGGTCTCAATGTATGATAGTCTGCTCTATCTTTTTGAAGTGATACTTCTTCTGGTCTCCAGAAGTATCCTAACTGTTGTGTAGTTAGTTTATCAAAGATAGGATACTTATACGAATCATATCTTTGAATTCCAAGTGGTTTGCCAAAAAACATAGGTTGTTTCTTGGCATCATGCACTTCAGAGTTGAAGACTGTCATGCCTTTAACTTCATTCATAATATTCTTACCATTAACTGGTGACACTTTAAACTGCACAGGATTCACACTCTCCCTCCTCGGCTTGTGATAACTCATCTAATAGATTTGACAATTTGTCTGACTCTTCATCTACCACTTCATCAGTCTTGATGTCATAAGTGTTTTGGTAGTAAGAAGTCTTCCAACCATACTTATATGTAGTCAAAAGATCATTTGCCATCTGTGAAACAGGCACCTCATTATTAGGATAATTCTCTGGATTGTAACTCCAGTTACCAGATATGGCTTGATCAAAGAACTTTTGCATCACTGACACCACATTTATGTAACCTGTGTTGTTAGGCATTTCCCACAAAAGTGTGTAGTTATTTTTCAAAGTAGTGAAGGAGGGAACAACTTGCTTAAGAGGCCCTTTCTTTGATTTTTTAATGGACAGGTAGTCTCTAGGTGGTTCAATTCCATTGGTTGCATTTGACACAACGGAACTACTCTCTGAAGGCATTTGTGCGGACAGTGTTGAGTGCCTGAGACCAAAGGTGTTGATAGATGCCCTAAGACCTTCCCAATCATGAACTAACTCCTGGTTGCTAATTTCATCAACTTCTTTTTTATATGTATCAATTGGGAGAATACCATCAGAATACTTAGTTCTACCAAAGTATTCGCAGTGCCCTTTCTCTTGTGCCAGTCTGTTAGATGACTTAAGTAAGTAATACTGGAAAGACTCAGACAGACCATGAACAGCATCCCATGCCTCTTGAGACCCATAAGAGAATCCAAGTTTAGCAAGGTAGTGTGCCAGTCCAATGAACCCCACCCCAAGGGACCTACGTGCCTTTGTAGCAATCTCTGCTGCTCTCACAGGATACTCTTGATAGTCAATCAATTCTTCTAGACCCCTGACTGCCAGGTCACACAGGTCTTCCAGTTCCTCATCAGACTTGATCTTACCTATATTGACAGCAGACAGAATACACAAGGCAATCTCACCAGGCATCTCCTCATCAATATGATTGAGAGGATCAGTAGGCAATGTAATCTCTTGACAAAGATTACTCATGTTAATCTTATCCTTGAAGGAAGAGTGACTATTGCAATGGTCAATATTCATAATATAAATGCGACCAGTCTCTGCTCTCTCCTTCAAGAGATCTAGGAAAAGTTCCTGTGCCCCAATAGTCTTTCTTGGAATAGACTGATCTGATTCATAACCCACATAGCAATCGTCAAATGAATCAGTACCAAAAGCATCATAGAGACCTGGTACGTCATTCGGTGAGAAGAGGCTAATCTCTCCATCCTGGATGAAACGTTCGTAGAAAATCTTTGAAAGTTGGATTGAGTAGTCAAGTTTCCTTACCCTATTGTCCTCTGTACCCTTATTATTTTTAAGGACCAGAATGTCTTCTATTTCTTGGTGCCAGATTGGGAAGTGCACGGTGGCTGATCCACCTCTAATCCCATTCTGCGTGCAGCATCGTACAGTTGATTCAAACTTTTTAAGGAAAGGAACAACACCAGTGTGCTGCACTTCTCCACCTCTGATTTTAGAATTGATGCCACGGATTCTACCTGCATTGATACCAATGCCTGCCCTCTGTGCAACATAACGACCAATGGCCATATCAGAAGTAAAAATGCTATCCAAGGTATCGTCAACGTCAACCAGAACACAGGACGCAAACTGACGAAGGGGGGTACGAACTCCTGCCATGATTGGCGTTGGGATGTTGAGTTTGTGCCTTGAGATGGCATCGTAGTACCTCTTAACATAGGACATCCTAGTGTCCTTAGAATAGTTTCTGAACATAGTCAACGCAATCATGATATACATGAATTGTGGCGTCTCGTATACTTTACCAGAACTTCTATCCTGTACTAGGTATTTATCCACAACCTGCCTTAAACCAGCATATGTGAATAGGTAGTCACGATTGTGATCAACATATGTCTCTGCCTTCAGGATTTCTTCAAGAGAATATTTGCTGAAGATATCCTTGTCATAGACATTATCATATGCCAGTTTAGTAATATGATCTGTCAGATCAGGCAGTTCATGCATCTTACCAAACAGTTGCTTCCTAAGAGAGAATAGAAGCAGTCTAGCAGCAACAAACTGGTAGTTAGGATGGTCTAGATCAATTAGGTCAGAAGCACTCTTAATAAGGATCTCCTGAATCTCTTCAGTTGTAATTCCATCGTAAAACTGAATACCTGACGTCATTTCAACTTGACTTGCAGAGACCCCTGCAAGACCCTCACAAGCCTCAGCAACCATCAGATGCATCTTATCTAGGTCAAGTGCTTCAATTCTTCCATCTCTTTTCTTGACTTTAGTTCCGTTGGTCATATCTTTTTCCAAGTAGTAAATTTGAGTTTTGCTTCTAAACCAGAATATGTATTTGATTCTATAATACTTTGAACATTATGTCCAGACAGAATCATATCATTGATGTCTTTCTCTTCAATGTAAGAGGGCCATATAACTATTGACTGACCAGAATTGATTGATTTTGAAATCCTTTGTACAATCTCTCTGTTCCTTGGTTCGTTATCATAGATCCACACAGGACTGCTAATCCCCCAGTTACTAACATCAGCATCAGCGCCACACATTGCAATTGCATTGGTGACAAATGTGCTATCAAAGGGTCCTTCTGTAATGTAGCAACTTTCACTCTTGGCAATTGTGTCAAGTCCATAGATCTTTGGGGCATCTTCATCAAGCATTATGGTTAAGTATTTAACAGAGTTAGGAGTCAGTGCTCTGCCTTGGAATCCAACAAGATTTTTCTTGTAGAGTAGTGGGATGACAATTCTAGACTCTTTACGTAAGAACTCGTGATCCACACCTTTGAATGTACCACAAAACTCTGCAAAGTCTTCTGCATAATAAAATTTGGTGGGATCAAGTTTACGATTTTGTAGATAGGTTCTAGCACTTTCCACCTCACTGCATAGAGGAAGAAGGATCTTCTGTACAAACTTAGGTTTCTCAAAAACAATCTTAGGTTCATTAGTTACAAAATTCTTTCCAGTCTTACCATCTTTAAACTTCTCAAAAATATATTGCTTATGCGTCTCTGAATCTACTTCCTTCAATAAATTATTGAAAGACATGCTGATGCCACAGTTGTGACACTTGAAGTTAGTATTATTCTTTACCTGGTACAGATACCCTCTTGCTTTCGTCTTATTCTTCTGTGAGTCTCCACAGATAGGACATCTGAAATTGTAAAGTGTTGGTTTTACTTTTTTAAATTTAGATAGTCTAGAAGAAATCAGATTGATGTATTTAACATCAATATAATCCATGACACTACTCAAATACTCCTACTCATTGTAGTCAGAGGAGGGGGGTTTGTCAAGACCCTAGGGAAGGATGTCATGACCTTCAACCCAATGGACAATACAGCAAGACCACCCACTGCCATCCATACACGTTTTTCTAATTCACGTATTCTTTGCAATACGAGCTCATGATCCCCGTCCATTTTATCACGGAGTTTGTCAATTTTTGCAAAGAGTACAACGTCAATGTCTTCTTGTTTGGAGATACGTTCTTCATGGACAGCAAGCATTCTGCTAACTGTAGTATTTACCTCAGATAGTTTCTCTATTGCTTTGTCAATTCTGAGAACTATTGGCTTCAAATCTTCAATTTTTTGTTCTAATACTGCAACCTTAATTTCCTGACTTTCCATCTCTCTTAAAGTAAGGATTGAACGTCATAGCCTTCTTTAATTGTTTCTTATCTTTTCTTTTCTGACTTCTATCCATCAAATCTTTTATTGCTTTCCTTACAAACTTATTACGACCATCAAATTTTAAAGTGGAGTCGTAACCAGCAGTAGGACCAGCAGCAGGGGAGGAGCCACTAAATCCACCAGATCCCCCAGGAGGATTTGCCACCATGCCTTCCTCAGAGACACTGAATTCACTATACATTGCTGTGCGAAATGCATCAACAAATCTATCAATCTTGCTTTTCTCCATTTGAAATCCTCTGAAGAGCCTCTAAACAATTGTTATCAACCTCAATATCATGTATGTAAGTATGGGGGTATTCAGGTAGTTTGTCAAGAAAAATGACAAAGGTCTTGATACATGACCATAAAGACTTATCAATTTTGTAAAACAACATAGGTGTAGTTGCTTCACCAAAAATATTATACAAGATGATAAAATGATTAATCAACAAGTGAACCTTAAGTTCACCTGTTGACTTGTACCTTTTTAACAATCGCTTTACGTACCTAAAGCGACTAAGGTCTTTATCAAAATCCTCACGTGTTACTGCTTGAGGGTTTTCATAATGTTTAATAGCAAAAAGGAGAAAGTTCTCCTCATTCAATTCAGAAAATAACATCTAATTATGCTTCAGCAGTAGGATATGCAAAATCAACAGGTGCTGTGGAGATACCTGACATAGCAACCAGAGTTTCTTTCTTAACTCTCAAGTTACCCTCTCCATCAACATAGGTTGTAACACCAACCCAACCTTCTGACATGCCATAGTAAGCAGGGTTAGAACCCAACAAACCACCTGCCTGATTTACACCATAAACCAATGAATCAGCTGTTCCATATCCTGCCTCACTGAACTTAGAATCAAGTACAGAAGACTTAGGAAGTTGTGATGCTGAGAAAGAAGTGGATGCAATAGCAGCACCACTCAAACCCATAGTAGAACCAATAGTTACAGAAATAGTACTAGCAACAGATGCGATTACTGCATCACCAAAATATGTACCGCCCTGTCCTCTAATTCCAAATCTAATAACATCACCCTCAACAGCACCAGTAGTGCCAAAGGAGGTTCCAGCACCAGTCACCACTCCAGTAGCATAATTAAGAGATACTGTACCTACCGAACTAATGTTGTCGTTGTTTCCCCAAAGTGCCATCTTTTATGCCCTAGTAAAATTTCTTTGATATCAAATATTTATAAAAAAGAGAGACCCCATAATTGGAATCTCTCCTATGAATTACTCTTCTTCTCTTGACTTAATTGCCTTAGTAACTACTTCAAGAAGTTGATCATCCATATCAGTTTTGGTCAACTTAACTGCCTTAGCAAGAATAACAAGACAGATCTCAACCATCTTCTCACCCAGTTCTTCATTCTCTGGAATCTTTGAAATAGCATCTGTGATAATTTTTGATGCAAGTGGGAGTAGGAATGCAAGCATTGTTTAGGTGCAACTGCACTATATATGTCTCAGTCCTTATTTGACTCCCATTTACCTGTTTCTTTATTAAATTTTTTCACTTCACCAGGTCTTAATCTACTCTTTGCAGAGTTAGCATCAGAAGTAAACTTCTTATAAGACTTACCATACTTCATTCTGGCATCACGTTCTTTATACTCTTTATCTTTGTCTGCCATCTTCTTACCATACTTCCTATCAGTCAGTATGTCAGTTTTAAATCCTTCACTACTCAGTTTAGCAGCAATAGCCATCTCACGTTTTTTCTTTTTAGACTTTCCTTTGAACTGTGGAGCATCAGATTTATAGAAATCTTTGATGACAGTACCCATGCCATCCTTCTTAATATCTACTGGCATTACTTTTTAGGTTCTATGATAGCACCTTTACCATGCTTCTTAATAATGTCTGCCTTGACCTTTTCAAATGCTGACATACCAGATGGTTTTTTCTTACCTGAATTGTTGGTATTCTTAGGTGCTCTTCTGTAATCTACATTACCATCAACACCACCTCTCTCCATTCTTCTATCTCTCAGAGAATCTTCTGTCTCTTCCTTCATCTTCAATCTTGCATCTCTCTTTGCCTTTGCCTTGGCAAGTAGTCTTGCCTTAGCATCCATCTGCTGCTGTTTAGGAATACCAGTTACAGCTCCAAGTTTCTCAGCAGGTTTACCTGGCTCATGTGATTCTTTCTTGATGGTGGGTGCCATCAATTTCATATCAGGATCATACTTGACATTAGTTTTCTTTTGTGGTTTTGCATCCTTGATAGAAGGTGCATCCTTCATCTTATCATCACAGTCACATCCTTCTGCCTGATAATCAACTTCCTCACTATGACCCATAGGGAGTTTGCCTTGCTTCTGCATCTGCAGTCTCTGCTTGTCAAGCATCTGACGCTTTCTCATCATCTGTCTAGAGTGACGCAGTTGCTTATCTTTCATATCATCATCTTTTTTATTATCTTCCCCTGGCATCTCCTGCTCTGTAATCTCAAGCAACTGACCACCAATCTCAGCAAATGCTTCTGATTG
>Ga0181392_1001076_pt1 | contig 10448 bp, 11 predicted proteins | sample 15SPOviralmetaG_FD_130083 | JGI IMG/M metagenome (GOLD analysis project Ga0181392, IMG submission 130083) | Marine viral communities from the oligotrophic San Pedro Time Series (SPOT) site, San Pedro Channel, CA, USA - 15 SPOT_SRF_2010-09-15 | ecosystem: Environmental > Aquatic > Marine > Strait... | reverse complement strand
TATAACATTTGAAATAGTAAATCCATCTTGATCTTCGCCACCATATATTGTAAAATTATCTTTAGATAAGTTATGTTGAGGTGAACCTGCACTCATATATCCTGCTGTTCCAACAATACCATAAAGATTCTCTCCACTTGCATTATTATATTGACTTACTGCTGATGGTACTGTTGATGCGGTTACAACACTACTTATAGCATCTGCTTTGTCGTTTGTAGTTCCTGTATTAGTTCTTGCATAGAATCTATAGTAAAGTATTGCAGGATCAGTTAAACCAGCTTTTTTGTAAATACTTTTTATAGGTACATTTTGTACAGCTAATGAAGGTGTAAATGGTACTACCGATACATCACCAAATGCTTTTAATGTATCAACATTATCTGTAGAACTTAAATTAGTTAATGATGTAGAATATAAATAACCATATTCATCTAACCTTTCAGTATCACCTATTTTACCTAATGCTGTTATTTGATGACTAAAGAAAACCTCTGTAGTTGTAGATACTGGTATTTGATCCGTTGCTATTGTAGGTGCAGTTACTTTTAAACTTGTATCTGAATATGCACTTACTGGGTTATTTACCGTTTTAATTGGTATACCTGTTTTTATACTTGGTAATGTAAATTGTGTATCACATCCTGCATCCGTTTTTACTAAACTGTTATCAACAGATATTAAAGTTGAATCTACAGTTAAACAGTTATCATCTAATATTCTTAAGGTTTTAAATACAGGTGCATCAAATATGTTTGTTAATTCTAAAGTGCTTTGTTCGGTTTCAAAGTTTGTAGATATTTTATTTATTCTATATTCGTTATCATTTAAAATAAACTTATCAGCTAAATTTAATTTGTAAATTAAACTCATAGGCAAATAAGCCTTTGCTGTTGTAATACGTTTGCGTATATCAAACATATCTTCTATATAGTTTTTATAATAGCTTTTAAATAACGTTTCATTGTTTACCTCCCTTGAATATTCATCAAATTCAGCATTAAAGTTTATACTTTGTTTTCCTGACAAATATGTGCTACCTGTAGTTTCACAATTTAATGGTATGTATGGATTTGTAATTGACACACCTGTACTTTCAGTTAAATTTAACGCTCTTATTGTTGCAGAAGATTTTGCTGCATAAAAAAGTAAGGGTTTACCTAAATATGGTGATTGGCTTTTATCAACTGAATATCCATACTGCACGTTACTATCGGTAGCACTTACTATATTGTTTGCGGATACAAATAAATGTTCGTATTTAAAATGCTCAAAAGGTAATGTAATATTATATACTTTACCATCATATTTTTCTGGTGCGTTATAATACAAAGCACCCCATTCAGTATTTTCTATTTCTTTGTGATTGTTTGCTAAAAAGCTATCTGTACCATCATATTCAAAATCTACTTCTTTAAAAGGTAATATAGAATCTGTTGTTGTTTCTGTTTTATCTAAAAAAGGTGTAATGTCGTGTGCTGCTGTACTACTTGCATAAAAGTTGTCAAGTGTTTTTACCTGAATAATACCGTTATCATCTTCAAATGCTGTAAGATTAAACATTTTAAAAATACCAGTAATAAAGTCTATTACTTTCATATCAGGTGCTAACTGGTCTGCATCAACAGGGTTATCAGTTGTTTTAGCAGCAGTTGCTGTAAATATTAAATCCTTTTTTCTTCCAAGTAATCTTGTGCTTTTTATATATGATGATACTATAAAGCTATAACTTGAAACTGCATCTGTTTCAATAAAGTAAGTGTATGTACCATCGCCTATATCTAACCAGTCTTTTTCTTTTAAACTTGTGTTTTGTCCTAATTCAGTTGCACCAGTTAAACCGTTAAACCTTTGGAACTGTTGACCATCTTTTTTTATTATTAAACTATAGGGATCAGAACCATTAGGTGTTACCCTAACATTCATTCTTCTTTCTATTTTATCTACAGGTATATTGTCAAAAACCCTTGTCTTTTTAATTTCATCCATAGACGAAGTAAAACTTGCGTTTTTAAATCCTGTAAATATGTTATCCTCATTTTTAGTTACTGTAAAACCAGTTGCTTGATGTTGAGCATCTTGGTCTTGAAATAGTTCGCCTTCTTTATTGTGTAACCACATATACAAACCATAAAAAGCAGTATTTGTTTCATTAAAAAAGTCAGTACTAAAAGTAATGTTGTATTGTATTTCTATTGCCTTAATAATTGCATATAACCTAATAGCAGGTTTCAATTCTTTAAAAGGCACTCCATAATCTGTACTTGTTCCTGCTGATGTATTTATGTTTTTAATAGTATCAGTATTAACAACTGCTGAATTACTATCAAATATTAATCTTGCGGTATGGGTAATTAACGGTATTATAACTGCATCTGTTATTGTACCTGCTGGTGAAACAACATCTAAACCATTAGCCATATAAGCAGCTATGTTTGTATCGTTATAACTAAAACTATATTTGTTTAATTGATCTAATGCACTTAATTTATCTTCACCTAATAAATCTTTAAGGTTTATTGTGTTACCAAAGAATGTGAGTTTGTATGTATGTGGTTCATTGTTTTTAAGTTGTACACCTTCAAGTTTTATTTTACCTTTTTTAAATAACTTATAATTTAAATGTAATTCAGAACTTGTTTTTTTTCGTGCATCAAATCCTAATATATTAAAATTGTAAAAATGCTTAAATATTTTATTGTTGTTTTTTGAAGCTGGTACATTAAAGGTTTGTGTAAAAGGTACAAACACTTTTTGTATATCTTTTATGTCTTGTATTGATTGTGTTAATACAATGCTCTCATCCTTAAACAGTTCAACCTGTTGACCATCAAAATATATTTGTAGTTGTAGCATTATCTAACATTATTAATTCTATCAAACGCAAAATCAAACTCTACTGTATAATTTATAAGCTTGTCATTTAAAGATGTTTTGTATTGTAATGATTTAGATTTAGGTATTACTGCAAGTGTTTTGTTTTCGTATCTTATATAAACGTTTTCACTATAAAATAGTTCTTCTATTGTTTGGTTCATATTTTCTTTTATAAAACCAGTATTCATTGTTAAAGAAGTTTGAGCGTTTACATTTATTCTACCTCTTTGGTTTTCGTAGGTGTTATATGTAGATGATGTATTTGTTATTATATTCTTTTTAAATAACTCATCTGTTACATTTGTTACTTCGCTTGTTTTCTTAAAAAAATATAAGTCTTCAAACGCACCAAACTTATTGACAAAAGTAATTTTAAAAGGTGTGTACTTTGGTTCACAAATATTTGACACCGTTATAGTTTTTCTAACCGTGCTATCATCTGTATCAAAAACTTGAATAGTTGAAGTATTAGCTGGTATTGTAATGTATTGTATTTTTTGGTTTGTGTTTCCGTTATCTGTTATTTGTGTTGTAGTAGAATCAATTATTACTTTACCTACACCTTCTGCAAATATTGGAAACTTACCTGCTGTACTTTCAGGTAAATATATATTAGTAGCACTCATTAAAGTGTGTCTATCTAATTCAGGGTTTGCACCTTCTTCAAAATACCCATACCCATCTACAGCAACATAGGTTGATACAATAGGGTTTGTTTCAAAAGGCTCATCACTATCATCAAAAGAATTTACAACCGCCCTAACATATCTTGCAATAGAAGTATAATCGTTATTATAACTTATAGCTATATAATCCCTTACAAGTTCAGCAATTTCTAAAGTAATATTAGTATTGCCTGTTACTCTGCTTTTTTGAATACTATATTGTGGGTTTGTTGGTTGATCTGTTACTAAACCATCCCATATATATAAATCTACATCTACTCTTTTTAATCCCATAATTTTAAACTAAAACTCCTGCACCGCCCCCTGTTGTATTACAAGAAACGATTGCTAATTCTTGAACTATTCCTGAATTATCTATATTAATTACATAATAACTTCCTGCACCTGCTCCAAACGCACTTGATGCTGATGAAGTAAATACACCGTAATATAAATTACCACCATCAAAAGGTACACCGCCTTGACAAACTTGACTATTTAGTAACGCATTTAAACTTGCTGCTGTTGAGGTTATTGCTTTGTTAGCACCATACGCTGCATTACAATGTCCTTCTTGTGTTGTTACACCTGAACTTCTATAAAATGTGTTTGCACCACAAACCGAAACCGTTGCTGGTTGTATTATTGTAACATCACAATTTATATCGCTCCCTGCATTTGCATATCCTGAAGGTATTGTAACAGGAAAAGTTACAGTTCTTGAGGTGTCTACATCAACTGTACTAAACTGTACACCACTTGCAGGTGTTTTAACAGTACCTAATGATGATGTTCCTGCGTTTATTGAACCATTTCTTGCTATTGATTGACCTGTGAGGTTGGCTAATGAACAAGTAAACGTAGGTGGTGCTGTACCTACTTGTGAAAACGTTGCACTACATTCTACGGTTGCTGCTGCATTAGAATAACCAGAAGGTACTGTAATATCAAAAAACAAAGTATGTGATATTGGACTTGCTGTATTGTTTGCTGCTACACTTGTTATTGCACCTCCACCAGAAGTTGCCATTATTTTTGTTATAGTTCCTAATGTTGTAGGGTTTGTTATTACACCTGCCTGACTAATACTTCCACCTTGTAAAGCTGGGTTTGTAGGTGATGTACAACTAAATGCACTTGTGCTATCTGTTACTGTAACCGCTATGCTTTGTGTTGCTTCACAAGTTGCTGGATAACTATTATCCCTACCAATACCATAAACCGTTGTTGATCCTGCAATTACATTAGGTGCTAATGTTAACACACTTCCACTTAAAGCTGCTGTTACTAAATTAGGATTTAAATTAGAAAAAGCATAAGTAGTTTCACCTGTAAAGAATCCTGCTAAATCAATATCTACACTTGAACCACCTACACTTAAACTTTGACCACTTATTGAACCTGATGTTGTTACCGTTGTTGTACATACCGTAGGTTGTACTACTGAACTTGTTGTACCTGCTTGTGTTGCAGTTACAGGACATTCTAAAAATATATCACTTGTGTTTGCATAACCTACAGGTATAAGTAGTTTTACTTTTATTGTTCTTGATGTATCAGTACCTTCTGCTGGGAATTTGTTATTTGCAAAATCACCATCATCACTTGATATAGAATCTATCACACCAACAGCAGGACTTGGCAAAGTAATAATACCTTGATTATCTACTGCAAAACCTACTAACCCTGCAACCGTACAATCAAAGTCTGGTAATGGTGGACTTGGTTCTACAAGGTGTAAATAAAAAGGGCTTCTTACGTTTATCTTTGTACTCATCTTAATCTATCTTCTTTTAATGTAAATGCTAAAAAATCTTCTACATCTAAACCAAAGTTTTTAATTAGTTCGTCTGGTAGTTTCTTAAATGCTTGTTCAAATGGTTTAGTAAAAAACAAACTTGGTTTTATACCTTTTCTGTAAATGCTTCTTGCTATTAAATATCCTATTGTGTTATAGTTACCTTTTTTAAACTTGCCTTCTTTATCTCTTAATCTTATGTTCTTGCTTTTTGCCCATTGTGCTAATGGTTTACTTGGTGGCATTTTGTTTGTATAACTATATGGTGTATTATATTTCTTTTTAGTACCACTTACACCTTTATCTTGAAACACACCGTAATCTTCCATTTCAAACTCTACAGATATAGAATTAGGCATTTCTTTTACATTACCCTTTAAACTATTGTAAAGTTCTTTAGAAACGTTCTTACGCCCTTTAGATAACCTTGTACGTGATTGTTGTATTACAAAGTTTTTAAATGCTATTAAAGCTGCTTGTGTTTTTGTTAGCTGCATATTGTCATATCGTTTTGTACTAATACATCAAATGTTGCAGTCCATCCTGCTAACTTGTTTTCAAACCTGTCTACAAATGGTTCACAATTAACATCACCTTCTATTTGATAAAGGTTAGTATATAGATCACCACGTTGTAATATATTTATTATTCTTGTTAGTAATCCTAATTGTGTATTTAGCACATCCTGTTCGTTATCGTTTCCTACGAATATATCAGTAGTTGCTGCTTTGCTTATATCTACAATATCCATTGCAAGAATAGAAATATTAAATGTTAGTGTTTTAGTTCCTACTGTTGTGTTGTTTACTATAATATGTGATAATGGAAATATTGTTTGCTTGTTAAGGTCTACATCATCTAAACTACCAAATGTAACTGTATTAACAAATGGTTCTGCTGCAAGTGCTGTTTTTAATTGTTCTGTTACGTTGTAAAAACCTTTCATCGTTTTTTAATTAACTTCTTTTCTAATTCTACTTTATCTTTTTCAAATGCTAAATACATTAAACACTTGTGGACGTTAAGCTGGGTAACCTCGTCAAACTTGGTAGCATCTCCTTTAGCAATACCATAGACCGATTGATACCATCCACTCCATTTTGATGCAAAACCTCCTTCTGCTGTGTAGTTAGGTTCTTCGGTAGTTCCTTCTGTAAATAGTTCAGGATAGTTTGTGTTAACTCGTTGCTTAAATGATAAAAAAAAACCATAGAACCAAACACAATATCTAAAGGCATATACTTTAGCTTGTCATTCATTCCTTTGTATTCTTCTATGTTGTACTTTTTATCTTTCTTAAATTTAACTGGTCTGTATAACACGCTCATTGCTTTGTGCATATTATCCCACTTACCCAAGTTCTCATCTAAATCTATAAACTCACCTAATGACATATCATCAAGTACAGGTATAAATCCATACTCTACATTGCCTAAAGTAAACGTAGGTGTTAAACTATGCTTCTGATCAAATATCTTGTTAAGGTGTACTACTATCTCTTGTACTGATTTGTATTTTATGTTTGCAACATCCTTTAAGTTGAGGTTACAAAATATCTCTACCATCTTTTGAAGTAAGAATGTAGATTCTTTATTTTCTTCTGTATTTAACTTTTCAAATCTTTGGTATTGATCTAAAGTTATTTCTTTTAGTGAATCAGGTACGTTTATTTCAACTTTCATATTAATACAATAAATTAATTGATGTTTTGTATAAAAAGAAAAAGGTAACATTTCTGCTACCTAATTCCAATCAAACCAAATGAAAAAACTATTGCTTTAATATAAACCTTTTATATGAATATCTATATGCTTCTTCTATTGTATTTTCCAGATGTATGCTGTTTTGTTTGTACAGCTTCTTTCCTTTTAGTATTTGACCTTTATAATCTATATCTAAATAAACATCAGATTTAGCACCACGTTTAGATGGTCTTTGTACTATATATATATTTTCGTACCAACACGCTTCTTGCATCTTAAAAATATCCAACAACTTTATCTGTTATGTCATTTGCCCACAATATAAAGAATAAGAAGAAATACATTGATGCTATAGCAAATAAGCCACATAATAATGCACCACCAAATATTCTGGTGAGGTTCTTTCTGTTTTCTTTTTTAGTTAATTCTTTTACCATTATATACTCTACTTTGTTTTCCATAATATAATTATTGGTTAATAAAAAAGGGGAGTTGCCTCCCCCTGTGTTTTTATCTAATTGATTGCATCATTTCTGTAACACCATCTTGGAATAATATTGCTCTTTTATAAGCATCTTTCCCTTCAAATATTTTTTCTCTAATATTATCTCCAAACTTTATAATTAATTTGTAAGATGTTTTTTCAACGTTTGATAATAATCTTGTAGATGTTGACCTGTCTTTGTACTTTCTCATTTTATTTAATTTTAGTTAAACTTTGTTTTACTTTGTAAATATACTACTATTTATTTAATTAACAAATAATACACAATTAATATATATAGTATTCACCCTTGTTAGGGTTTTCTAATTGGTCTGTTAAAACGTACCGTGCTGCATCAATACAGTCAGGATGCTCACCACCTGGTTTTTGTAGCTGGTTACCATCTTTATCTTTTGCCCATACATATCCTGCTAATTCACGTTTAAGGTTTTTGCTTTTAGATGTTATGTATATTTCGTTTTGGTTCATTAGGTTTAATCCATATACTACTGAATCCCTGCCTTTGCTTACACCATATACAGAATGTCCATACCCTTGCAGTTCTGCTATGCTTTTAGGTTCTGCTGAATCAGCTACAATGTTTTCTTTAATATTAAGTTGTGATAAGAACCTGCTTATATCTCTATTTAACATTCCTTTTTTATATAACACCTCATCATATATATATGCATCGTTCCATTTATACAATGCTATTAACGTTGTAGGATCAACACTATATCCAAAGTCCATACCATAGGCTAACAAACGTGCTTCTTGTGGTATGTTATCTATTTCTTTCCAACCAGGTATGCATACACCTTCTAAAGAACCAGTTTCACCAAGTCCGTACACCCTCCACCAATTTGACCAATACGTTGAGGTTTTGCCTTTATCTCTTGCTTTCTCTATTTCTTTTACAATGCTTACAGGTAGCACTTCGTTATCCTTGTAAGTTAGTGTTATATAGTCAACATCTTCTTTGCCTACTAATTCTTTATCTACCCAAAAAATATTTGATGGGTTGTAATCTAACCAAACGTTTCCAGATGTTCTAACTGCTAATTGGTTGTAAGCATCAAAGGGTACATTGTTACATTCGTTAATGTATAAATCAGTTCTTCTTGCTCCACGTAGTTTATCTGGTTGATCTGTACTAAAAAACTCTATATAACTACCATTTGTAAATGTGTATTTTAAGATACTTTTATTAAGCTGTATATCCCTATACCTATTTAAACCCTTTAACAGTTGGCAGAAGTCCTTAAATGCACCTCTACGTAAATGTGGTATTGATTCAGATACTACGCTTATTTCTTTACCTTCGTTTTTAATAGCATAATCTATAAGTATAAGCAGGATGCAAATAGTTTTACCTGCTGATGTACCACCTCTTACAATGCGTACCCTTTTATCAAGTTTACGTAGCTTATTTAGTGCTTGTGTTGTTTGTACTTGCATTAATGATTTAGAATAACGTTTTGGTTATCGTTAATCTAAAAATATCGGTAAATCTTCGTTAATGGTAATATCCCTTGTTTCTCTTGGTTTACCAGCATAATAATTATAGTACAGTTGTACGAATTTAAAATCACCTTTTTCTACACCTGTCTTTAATGCTTGGAATGCTGCATCTTCTAATGGGCTTAATTTCTCTATTAGATTAACCTCATCTGCTTTAGATGGTCTACCTGCTCCATCTCTTTTTCCACCGTGTGCCATTTTGAAATAACTTGTTTATTCAATTATACAATACTTTTTTTAACTTATTGTTAAATACCACAATAACCAGAATCACATTCATTAAAGTCATCTTCAAATATAGTTAGTTGCTTAAAACTATTTTTTATTTGTTCATATGTCGGATGATTTTGTTTCCATTGACGTCCTTTGTAATCTTTTATAGAAAGTTTTTCTTTATTAATAAACCATTCAAATTTGTTTGGGTGATTATCAGATTGTTTTTTTAAAAATAAATCTTCAGCGTGAAAACATCCAATACAATTATTCATCCAAGCAAATCTAACAGGTTTATCTTTCCAATATTCGTGTATTTTATCTTTTAATATTCCATCTTTTATAAGGGGAAATGTAGGTTTTCGCCAATTAAAATTTTCCCATTTATCATTCTTATTAATATTTATTTTTGTTTTTATACGTTCAGATGTAAAACCTTCATTATTAGTTTTATTTAACATTGTTTTTGCTCTACGTTGTTCATTCGCTCTAAATCCAATTCGCATTTCAACAGGTTCTTTAATGGTTTTATACCACCAATTAGCGATTGGCACAACTTTCATTTGACTTGTACAAGTTCTTTTTGTTACTTGTGGAATGTATGTTTTTCCATTTTTATTTAAAATAACCTTATCAAATGTTTCACCTGTAACCCAAGTTATCTTTCTACCTATGTATTGTTCAAGATCAAGCATTGTATAGATAATCATATCATCTTCTGCTGTAGCAATAAAAGGTGCTTGTATTCTATCTTCTACTTCTTGCCTTATCTTCTTGTCTGGGAATTTAGATTGTTCGTGTTCAATTCTTACTAATGCGAATACATCATAATCAGCAGGATAGTTAGCTGCTATGTACGAACTTGTTTTACCACCAGATAAAGAGTTTACTTTAATCAATTACTAATTGGTCTTTATTAATTTGTTCTGTTAGCTTCTTTAGTTCTTTGTATTGTTTCTCATAGAAACCTTCTAAACTTTCTGCTGTTTTAAAATCTTCAGGGTTAGCGTTAACTGCATCTTGTACCCTTTTGTTTATTATGTTATAATCTTCTTTTAATTGTATATCATACATTAACCAATGTGGTATAAGCCTTTCAAAGTGTAGAACTGTTGAATGATCCCTACCCATTGTTTTACCTATAGAAGATAATGACATCCTTGTATATTGTCTTGTAAGGTAAAAGT
>Ga0181392_1001060_pt1 | contig 10515 bp, 4 predicted proteins | sample 15SPOviralmetaG_FD_130083 | JGI IMG/M metagenome (GOLD analysis project Ga0181392, IMG submission 130083) | Marine viral communities from the oligotrophic San Pedro Time Series (SPOT) site, San Pedro Channel, CA, USA - 15 SPOT_SRF_2010-09-15 | ecosystem: Environmental > Aquatic > Marine > Strait... | reverse complement strand
CTTAAGAGAATCAATTCTACCGATGTTAGGCAGGTTGTTCCTAAAAGAACTTGGTCTTCAGGAACTACTTATGACATGTATCGCCATGACTATAGTAGAACCAACACTGCATCTGTTTCTGGATCGACTAATTTATATAACTCAAATTTTTATATTTTAAATAGTGATTATAGAGTTTATATTTGCCTTCAAAATGGAACTAATCCAGAGAATACACTTGGCAGACCTTCTCTAGATGAACCAACATTTGTTGATTTAGAACCAAAATTAGCTGGAACTAGTGGTGATGGGTATGTTTGGAAATATCTATACTCCATCAAACCAGCAGATATTGTCAAATTTGATTCTACACAATTTCTACCAGTTCCCAATGATTGGAGCACTAGTAACGATACTTCTTTAGTTAGAGAAAATGCTGTAAATGGATCTATTAAAATTGCAACAATAAAAAATCGTGGAGTTGGATTAGGCACAGCAAATAGTACATATACCAGAGTTCCTATTGAAGGAGATGGATCTGGTGCAGAATGCACCATCACTATTGATGGTGATTCAAAAGTTGAAACTATTGACATATCTTCTCAAGGATCTGGATATACTTTTGGAACAGTTGATTTTGAATCTGGTGGAGTTCCGGTTGGAACAACTAGACCAGATTTTGATATTATTATAACTCCACAAGGTGGACATGGTGCAGACATCTATAGAGAACTTGGTGCCTATAGTGTATTGTTGTATTCTAGAATTGAGAATGATAATGAAAACCCAGACTTTATAACAGGTAACCAATTTTCAAGAATTGGAATTATACAAAATCCAGATTCTCCATCTGGAGGATCCATTTTGAATATTGATAAAGCAAGTGCAGTAACTGCATTAAAACTTACTGGAGTTGGTTATAGTTCAGCAACCTTTACTGCAGATTCTTTTGTAACACAAACAGTAGGTACTGGGGAAACTTCTGTAGGTAGAGTTGTTAGTTATGATCAAAATACAGGAGTTTTAAAACTGTGGCAAGATAGAACTGTCGCAGGATTTACAACAGCAGGAATTGGTCAAACAAATCCAACATATGGATACTCGCTTAAAGAATTTACAGGAGTTCCATCCGGAGGTGGAAATCTTACAATTACTCCAAGTACTGGATTACAATTGAGTATTGATGACACTTTTAGTGATAATAAAACCACGATAAATAATCGTACATATTATCTTGGAATGGATTTTAGTAGCGGTGTTGCTTCTCCAGAGGTAAGACAGCATTCTGGAAATATTATATACGTAGATAATAGACCATCTATAACAAGATCGTCAAATCAAAAAGAAGACATAAAAGTTATCTTGCAGTTCTAAAGAATTATGCCACAACAAACGAACCTCAATGTAGCTCCCTACTTTGATGATTTTGATCCCACAAATGATTACCAAAAAGTACTTTTTAAACCCGGATATCCTGTCCAGGCAAGAGAACTAACTACTTTACAATCGATTCTGCAGAATCAAGTAGAAAAATTTGGACAACACTTTTTTAAAGAAGGTGCAAAAGTAATTCCTGGTAATATTGGATATTCTCAACTATATTATGCGGTTCAATTGGCAAATACTTTCCAAGGTGTTCCTGTTGAAGCATATGTAGATCAATTAGTTGGAACAACAATTACTGGCCAGACTTCTGGAGTAACTGCAGTTGTTGATAATATTTTATCATCCCAAGATTCGGAAAGAGGTTCTGTAACTCTTTATGTTTCATATTCGGGATCATCTAGATTAGATAATACTACTCAAACTTTTTCTGATGGGGAATCTTTAACATGTAATCAGGTTATTAGTTCTGGATTACTTGGTAATTCTACTATTTCTTCAGGAACACCCTTTGCAAATACAATATCCAGTGAGGCATCTTCAACTGGATCAGTATTTCAAATTGAAGAGGGTGTATATTTTATACGTGGGTATTTTGTAAATGTAAATAAAGAATCGTTAATATTAGATCAATATTCAAATAGACCCAGTTATAGAGTAGGTTTGTTTGTATCTGAAGAGGTTATAAATGCAAATGCAGATGAATCTCTTACTGACAATTCTCAAGGATTTAATAATTACGGAGCTCCTGGGGCAGATAGACTACAAATTTCAGTAAGTTTATTTAAAAAATCTATTGATGATTTTAATGATGATAATTTTGTAGAATTAGCAACGATTGTAAATGGAGATTTAAAAGTTTCACCATCTAAAAGTGGTTCTTCAAGAGCAAATGGTGCAATTTTTCATAGCGATTTAACCGATGTTTTAGCGAGAAGAACTTTTGATGAAAGTGGTCATTATATTGTAAAACCATTTAATGTTTCGATTGTAAATTCATTAAACGATAATTTAGGAAATCGGGGTTTATATGAACCTGGACAGTTTACTCCAGGGGGAACTGCTGCTAATGCAGACTTGGCTTTGTGTAGACTTTCCCCAGGAAAAGCATATGTAAAGGGATATGAAATTGAAACAACCAGTAACACTATTATTGATGTACCAAAACCAAGAACTACTAAAACTATAGAAAATCAGTTTATAAATTATAATACAGGACCAACTCTCAAATTAAATAGTGTTTATAGGTCTCCAACTGTAGGAGTGGGAAATACTTTTATATTGAGTTTGAGAGACGAAAGAGTTGGTGCAAACTCGGAAACAGCACCTGGAAAAGAAATTGGTTTTGCTAGAGTATTTGATTTTAGATTAGAATCTGGATCATACAATTCAGCATTACCAGATGATAATGAGTGGGGTATGTCAATGTATGACATACAACCATTTACTGAAATTGAAGTTAATGAATCAATAAGTCTAACAATTCCTTCATATGTTGAAGGTAGTAATAGTGGAGCTACTGCATTTTTAAGAAGTCCTGTTGTAGGAACAGCTTTGACTGTTTATGACAAAAAAGGGGAATTTCTTAAAAATGAAACTCTAGTTTTTAGAAGTGGAATTTCTACGCAATCAATTGCGGTTAATAGAGTAGCAAAAACTATAACACCATATGGCATTTCAAACGTAAAATCTGTATATTCAAATACCGGTATTGCAGCTGATCCAGACAATCAAGAAAATATAGCTGGAATCAATACTTTTAGTGCAAACGTAGTGCAGACACCCTCTGCTACTATAGGTATTGCATCAGTTACTGTATTATCTGGTGGAATAAGCACAGTAACTAGTTCTAATAAACTATTTCCTGGAAATATAAAGGCAAATAGTTTATTACAATATTCTGACATTTCTATATCGGATGATCCAATTACTGCCAAAGTAGTATCTGTGGGATCATCTCATATCACAGTGACTGGAGTTACTACCGTAACTGGAGTTGTTAATGGAAAACTTCCAGAAAATAATTTTACAACATCAGATCTAGAAATACTTACAACACAATTAGATGTATCTTCAGATAATACATTATTCACGATACTGCCAAAACAAAATATCGCAACAGTAAATTTAACTGATGCTGAAATAAACATAAGAAAAACCTTTACTGTCAATATTGCAAATAATCAATTAGATTCTACAAGTCTTACATCTATAACTTTACCAGAGGGTGAAACTTACTTGTCATATTCTGATGAGAGATATACTCTTATTAGATCAGATGGAGTTACGGAATCTTTGTCTGCAGATAAATTTCAATTCTCTTCTGATCTTAGAGAAGTTCAAATTAGAAATTTAGGAACTGATAATGAAGACGCGCAACTTATTGTTACGGTTAAAAAATCAAATATAAAATCTAAGAAAAAAATTAAAAATAGAGTTAAAACTTTAGTAGTTGATAAATCTATAAATCCAGCATCTGGAATCGGTTCAACAACTCTTAATGACGGACTATCTTATGGTGATTATGCATTTGGAACTAGAGTCCAAGATAATCTAATCTCTTTAAACACTCCAGATGTTATTCGAATTCATGGAATATATGAGACATCAGATGCTTCATTAATTGATACAGACTTTGGATCTCCTGAGATGTCTTTAACTCAACTCAATGGACCAACTGCCAGTACTGGTGATATGATCATTGGTGAATTGTTAGTTGGTCAAACAAGTGGAGCAGTCGCAGTATTTGGTGAAGTTAAAAATTCTAGTGATTTAAGGTATCTTCCCAAAAACAATTTCAAATTTATTGAAGGGGAAGTTGTAGTTTTCCAAGAATCGTTAATACAGGGAGTAATTTCTTCTTTAAATACAACATCATTTAACATTGCATCAAATTATACTTTTGCTTCTGGTCAAAGAAACACAACGTATAATTATGGATCTTTAACAAGAAAATCTGATTCAAATTCACCAAAGAATAAGATAAAAATTTATTATAAGAGCGCATCTTTTGATCCTTCTGACGATGGGGATATTGTCACTGTAGAATCCTATAATGATTTTAATTATTCAACTGAAGTTAAAACATTTAATGGTGTATTAAATACCGATCTTATAGATTTAAGACCAAGAGTTAGTGATTATACTGTAACAACTTCTTCCAGATCTCCTTTAGAATTTCTTGGTAGATCATTTAATGGTTTGGGAAATTCTATCCCCAATATTCTAGCATCCGATGAAACTATTTTTCTAGATTTTTCATATTATCAAGGAAGAGTTGATAGATTATTTTTAAATAAAGATGGAGCATTCCAATTTAAATTAGGAGTTCCTTCAGACGATCCAAATAAATCTAAACCAGGATTAGTTGATAGTGCTATTGAAATTGCAGAAATTCGTTATCCTCCTTATCTTCACAATACGCAGCAGGCATCTGTAAAGTTCCTGAAGTATAAGAGATTCCAGATGAAGGATATCAAGAAATTAGAAGATCGTATAAGAAGTTTAGAGTATTATACACAACTTTCTCTACTTGAGGCAAATACAGCAAATCAGTTTATTAGTGATGCTAATGGTCTCAACAGATTTAAATCAGGATTCTTTGTTGATAATTTTACATCTGTCTCAACCCAAGATTTAAAACTTGGTCAGCGTAATAGTATTGACCAAACAGGTCAAATACTTAGACCAAAACATATTACAAATGCACCTACTTTAATAACTGGACCAGTTGTTGATGTCGATTCAACTGCAGATCAAAAAACTTCTGAAATAGAAGGTGTTAATGTTAGAAAGCAAGGTGATGATACTGTTACTTTGGAATATAGTGAAATTGAATGGAAAAGTCAAGTTTATGCAACTAGAACTGAAAGTGTAACACCGTTCCTTATTAGTTTTTGGCAAGGAACCATAACATTATCACCATCTTCGGATAATTGGGTTACCACAACTAAAATGGAAGCAAAAACAATTGATTCTATTGGTAACTATAGTCAGATTATGTCTGAGTATAACGAAAAATATGAAGTTGATCCAGAAACTGGTTTTGCTTCATCAATATGGAATTCTTGGGAACAGAACTGGTCTGGAGTTACCGAAGTTGTTCCTGATGTAAAAGTTGACCAAGATACAACAACTGGTGAGACCTACGGAAGAGATGGATGGATTAATGGTGGTAGTGGTGTTGCAAAATGGGTTCAAGATACTACTACTCAAACGTTTGAGCAAGATGTTAATGAGACTGTTGAATATGGCAAAATGAAAAGAACTGGAACGCGACCTGAAGTTATTGAAACTTATGAAAAAGTAGAACTTGGAGAAAAAGTCGTAAGTACAGAGATTGGTACAGTTGTTAGATCTAGAAATGTTGAGTTTTATTCAGAAAATCTAAAACCAAGCACACGGATTTATGCATTCCTTGATGGAAAAGATGTCACAAAGTTTTGCGTTCCAAAACTAATTGAGATTTCTATGACATCTGGAACATTTGAGATTGGAGAAACTGTAGAGGGTAGGATTCTTTCTATTGGATTAAGTGAAGAAGGAAAAAATACTGATCCTAAAATTGATTTTAGAGTAGCACAATCAAATCATAGAAAAGGTGATTATGACTCGCCAACTCAAGTTTATCCAGATAATCCTTATGTAGAGGGAGGCACAATTCCAGAATTATATTCATCAACTTCTACAATTTTAAATGTAGATACTTATTCTCTTTCAAATCTACCACAAGGAGAGTTCTTTGGTTATATTCAAACTGGAATGGTTCTAACTGGAAAAACTAGCGGTGCAGAAGCAAAGGTAACTGATGTTAGATTGATTAGTGACACATCTTCAGCTTTAGTTGGAAGTTTGTTCATTCCAGATCCTAATAATGGTGATAATCCTCAATTTGAATGTGGAACTAATATATTCACATTAACAAATGATCCGGAAAATGATCAAAATGCTGCAACAACAATTGGTGAGCAAGCATACCCAACTTCAGGTCTTTTGGAAACAGTTCAAGATCAAATTCTATCAATCAGAAATGCAAGTATTGAAAATAGACAGGTATTTCAAGAGGGTGAAGACATTCAACGAGTTTTGGATATTGAATTTATTGGAGAACCAAGAGCTGTTGGAGAACCAGTTGTAACTGAGACTATCATTGGATATTATGACCCGTTGGCACAATCGTTCTTCGTTGATCAAAAAGTTGATGGAGAAGGTGTATTTATAACAAAATGTGATCTTTTCTTCCGTACAAAGGATGACGATAATACTCCTCTTAGATTCCAGATTAGAACAATGAAGGATGGTTTTCCAACTCCTAAGTATCTAAATCAAGTAACTCTTTATCCAGATGATATTAATACTTCTACTGATGGTTCTGTAGCGACTACAGTTCAATTTCCTCCACTATTTCTTGAAAGTGGGAACGAATTTGCAATTTGTTTAATATCCAACTCTAAGAAATATAGCGTTTATATTTCTAGAGTTGGTGAAAATGATGTCCTTACGGATACATATGTTTCAGATCAACCGTCACTTGGATCTCTATTTAAATCTCAAAATGCTCGCACATGGGAAGCAAGTCAATGGGAAGATCTTAAATACACTCTTTATAGAGCAGACTTTGTAGAATCTGGAACTATTGATCTGTATAATCCAGAACTTTCAGAAGGTAATCAAAGTATTGCAAGTTTGATGGAAAATCCATTAAATATTTCTTCTAAAGAAATTCGTGTAGGACTTGGGACAACAGTAGCAGATAATCGTTATGTTATGGGTAATACTTTCTCTCAAGTTAGTAATACTACGACAACTGGAGATCTTGTTGGAGTTGCTGCAAGTGCCACAGGAACTATGACTATCACAAATCCGGGAATAGGATATACACCTGCAGATGGACTCATGTCTTTCTCTGGAGTCAATCTAGTTACAATTTCTGGATCAGGATCTGGTGCAGTTGCTGATGTTTCTATTCAAGATGGTGTTGCTATAGCAGCGACAATTAGTGGAAATGGTGGAAATGGTTATGAAGTTGGTGATGTAGTTTCAATTGATACTATCGGTGCTGCTAATGTTGGAAGAAATGCTAGATTCACTTTAACATCTATAGGTCACACATCACAATTGATATTTAATAATGTTCAGGGAGATTTTGTAACTGGTGCTGGAGGTACATTAACCTTCTTTGATAGCACTGGTGTCCTTAGAGAATTGAATAATGGAACATTTAATGGATCTGCTTTTGGTGGAGATGTTACTATTAACGAATCAACAGAAATATCTGATGGATTACACGTCAGGGTTAATCATGTGAATCATGGAATGAATTTTGATGATAACTTTGTTAGAATTGTAGGAATTCTTCCAGATGTTAAACCAACAAAACTAACAGCAGAATATTCCAAATCTTCTACAGATCCGATTTCGGTATCAAGTGGAACTGGAGATATATTCAACACGTTTGAAAATGTTTCTGTAGGATCAACTAATACTGGATTAATTCTGATTGGAGAGGAGATTATAGAATATACTTCTACATCAGCATCAACAATTGGTGGTAATATTTCTAGAGGAACAACTCCCAAAACTTATCCTAGCGGTACTCCTGTTTATAAGTATGAATTGAGTGGAGTAAGTCTTGCAAGACTTAATAAAACACATGATCTAAATGATGTAACTATTGCAGATCCAATAAACCTGGATTCATATCATATTAAACTTGATATGTCAGAAAAACATGGAACATCAGGTCAATCTGCTAATGCGGATAGATCATCTTTAACGTCAGGATTCCCCAAATTATTCATAGGTGCAACTGATTCTACGGGTGGAAGTAATATACAGGCCACTAAGAATATTCCTTTCGAGATTATTAAACCAGCCGTTCATGGTATTACACCTGAAGGGACCACAATTACTGGTCAAATAAGAACCACTACATCACAAAGCATTAGTGGTAATGAAATTCCTTATGTTAATTTTGGGTTTGAAGATGTTACATTAAATGAAAATAATTATCTCGATTCTTCAAGAGCGATTTTCTCAAAAGTAAATGAAGATCGTAAATTAAGTTCCGTTGAGGGTAATAAATCTTTCCAAATGAAACTTTCCCTTGGCACGGCAGATTCAAGATTAAGTCCCCAAATTGACCTTACTAGGGCACAGATTTATACAATATCCAATAGAGTCAATAGTAAAATTTTAAATTATGCCGAGGATTCTAGAGTAAATACAGTCTTTAATGATCCAAGTGCTTGTCAATACATTTCTAAAGAAATAACTATCGCAAATTCTGCATCTTCTTTACAAATACTAGCTGATGTACAGCTTCCAGCAGAATGTGATATTAGAGCATTCTATTGTATTAGTGGAGAACCTGGATTTGAACCTATATTTACACCATTCCCAGGATATCTAAATTTAAATTCTAGAGGTTTAATAATCAATGAGGAAGATAGTGATGGAAGAACTGATGTTCTAGTACCAAGTTCCAATAAGAGAGGATTTGGTATATCGGACACATTTTTTAGAGAACATAAATTCTCTGTAGATAATTTACCTTCCTTTAGATGTTATAGAATAAAACTTGTAATGACATCTACAAATCAAGTACTTGCACCTCAACTTAAAGATCTCAGAGTTATTGCTCTTGCATAATATGGAAATTTATACCGTAAATGGTCATAGGGATCTCGCAAGAGATCCTAAAACCAATACCATAGTTAATACGAATAATGTATCTTATGATCAATACATTGCTAGTCGTGAGGCTAAAAATGAAAAGAATCAAAAGATGCAAACAATTGAAGATGAAGTTGCTACCATTAAAGATGATATCAACGATATCAAGTCATTACTTAAGGAGTTATTAAATGGATCCAGATAGCATTGAACTAAGCAATTTGTCAAAACAATTTGCTTATACCAAATTAGCATCACAGATAGATAGTTGTGATGACCGCGATGAACTAAAGAATATTGCAAAATCTTTTTGCAAATTATACTATAAACAGCAAGAAACAATGAAACTTATAGGAATTGCAAATGCCGAGTAGAAGTATTACATTTAATCCTGATACAGGAGTACCTTATAGTACAAATTTGACCATTTATGGTGGTTCTAATTTTAGTACTACTTTTAATGTTACTGATGATGCAAATACTAATTTTAATCTAACAGGTTATAGTGCATCTGCTGCTATGGCAAAAAGTGTATCTGTTGGCGCAACTTTAGGTATTACAGAATCATTTACAGTAGGAATTACTAGTGCTATTGGTGGTAAGTTGGAAATTTCTTTATCATCAAATACAACCAGAAATCTTGCAGAAGGAAGATATGTATATGATGTTCTAATTAAAAGTGGATCCACAACTAATACATTAGTAAATGGTAATATAATGGTAGTCCCAGTAGTATCTGCAGCACCATAAATACATTTAGGAAACTAGAGAATAAATGGCTCAACCAGCAAGTAGAACAGATCTAGTTAATTACTGTAAGAGGCAGCTAGGTGCTCCTGTATTGGAGATAAACGTTGCTGATGAGCAGATTGACGATTTAGTCGATGATGCGCTCCAGTACTTCCATGAGAGGCATTTTGACGGCGTAGTTCAAACATATTTAAAATACAAAGTAACTCAAGAAGATATTGATAGAGGTCAAGGAAGAGGTGGAACTAATCCGATAGGAATCGTAACTACTACAGCAACTTCTACAGTTGGGGTTGCCGCTACATTTTCATATGAAGAAACTAGTAATTTTATTCAAGTACCTCCAGCAGTAATTGGTATTAACAAAATATTCAGATTTGATACTAGCACAATATCCAATGGAATGTTTAGTCTTAAGTATCAATTATTTTTAAATGACATATATTTCTTCAATTCAATGGAAATGTTGTCATATGCAATGACAAAAACTTATCTTTCAGATATTGATTTTTTATTGAACACTGAGAAGCAAATAAGATTTAATCAAAGACAAGATAGGTTATATCTAGATGTAGATTGGGGAAATGTAACAAAAGATGATTATATTATTCTTGATTGTTGGAGACTTTTAGATCCAAATGATTTTACAAGAGTTTATAATGATTCATTCTTGAAAAGATATTTAACTGCTCTTATCAAAAGACAATGGGGACAGAATTTAATTAAATT
>Ga0181392_1001059_pt1 | contig 10517 bp, 6 predicted proteins | sample 15SPOviralmetaG_FD_130083 | JGI IMG/M metagenome (GOLD analysis project Ga0181392, IMG submission 130083) | Marine viral communities from the oligotrophic San Pedro Time Series (SPOT) site, San Pedro Channel, CA, USA - 15 SPOT_SRF_2010-09-15 | ecosystem: Environmental > Aquatic > Marine > Strait... | reverse complement strand
TGCCCCTGACCCTGACCCTGACCCTGACCCTGACCCTGACCCTGACCCTGACCCTGACCCTGACCCTGACCCTGATCCTGATCCTGATCCTGATGATAATGATGATGATACAACAACAACGGGCGAAGATGACGAAGATACAACTGGAGAAGACGCTGACGAAACTGTAGGTTTTACAGAAGAAGAACAGTCTCTTATACGTGGTTTATTTGCTGACATTATTGGAGAAGCTTCTTTAGCAACAACAGCAGACATTGCAACAGGCGTTACTCAAGTTCTTATTGACTCCGGTATTATTGATGCTGAAGGCAATGTTATTAGACCTGATCTTCAGGGGTCAATCATTACTGCCCTAACAAATGTTGGCATTCTTAATGAAGACGGTCAGTTTATTCAACAAGCAATCCCTGACATTCAAACCGAAGTTCTTGCAGCTTTAACTACTGCTGGCATCTTAGACGAAGAAGGTAACGTGATTCGTCAAGAGGCTGTTGATGTAGAGGGTGGAGTTACTTCTGCCCTACAAGCTCTTGGGGTTGTTGACGCTAATGGACAACTAAGCCTAGACGTAAGCGATAGTGTTTTACTTACCTTGCAGAATGCTGGAATTGTTGACGCTGAAGGCAATGTTATTGAACAGGATGTTTCAGGACAATTCTTAACTACCTTACAAAACATAGGGTTGGTTGATGAAGAAGGGAACATTATTCGACCCGAGGCTGTAGACGTTGAAGGCGGAGTCATGTCTGCTTTACAAACTATTGGCCTAGTAGACAGTGAAGGTCAGTTAGCTTTAGACATACCCGGAAACGTTTTGCTTGCTTTACAGAACGCAGGTATTGTTGATGCCGATGGCAATGTTGTTGAACAAGACATTACTGGTCAGTTCTTAACAACTTTGCAAGGCATTGGCTTAGTTGATGCTGAAGGCAATATTATTCGTCAAGAAGCACCAGACATTGAAGGTGGTGTTATTTCTGCTCTACAGACTATTGGCTTGGTAGATGCTGATGGTCAACTTACTTTAGATGTTTCGGGTAATGTTTTAAGTCTGCTTCAAAATGCAGGTATCGTTGACGCTGACGGAAACGTTATTGAGCAGGATCTTACAGACCAGTTTGTAACAACACTACAACAAGCAGGCGTAATAGACGAAGAAGGCGCTGCATTACTGGCAACTTCAGAAGACCTTGCTAACTTACGAAATGAGCTAGCCGCTATAGGCTTAATAGGCGAAGGCGCTGTAAGTGTTGACCAAACTGTACGTACAGCCCTGTCAGAGTTTGGGTTTACTGACGCACAGTTAGAGCAGATAGCGGGCGCAATAGACATACCTGCTAACTTAAGTGAAGAACAAATTACTCAGTTGTTTGCAGACGCAGACCTTTCTACAGCAACAAATGTTACTGACGCAGTAAATACAATTACAGACGCAATTAGTAATCTTGGTTTTGCTACGCCAGATAACGTTAGAGACATTCTATCTAACTACGCATTTAGTGAAGCTCAGATAAATCAAATTGTTAGTGCTATGCCAGCAGGCTTACAGCTTACTGATATTGGCACTTTGATTGACACGGCTCTAACGGGCGTTGCTACCTCTGAAGGATTAGAGACAGCAACCACCACAATTACTGATGCTATTGCAGGCTTAAACTTTGCTACAGATGAAGGTGTACGCACAGCATTAACAGAGTTTAACTTTAGTGAAAGTCAACTAGATCAAATAGCGGCTTTAATGCCTGATACGTTAACTCAAAACGAATTGACGTTAGCTCTTAATGCCTCGCTAGAAAATGTCCCAACAAATGCAAGCATGGACGAGGCGTTCCTGTCTATAACAAACAGTTTAGCTACAGGCTTTGATGCTATAACAGGCGAAGACGGTGTTCTTGAGCGTCAAGACGTTATGTTGAATGCCATCACGGGACTAGGAGAAGGACAGGAAAATCTTCTTAGAGGGCAAGAAGACATACTAACAGGCGTTGGTGAAGAAAGCCAAAGGCTAGAAGATATTATTATGTCTAGCACTGGGTTGCTTGCTGCAATTGGTGCAGGTGGTCTTGGTGGTGGCGCTCCTGCTAGACCTAGCGCACAACCATATAAAGGTTATTTAGAAAAATTAGACTATGCGCCGGGCATGGTTGAGGCTTTGCCACAACAAAAAGTAGACTACAACAAAGAAGTTGATAGGCTTTTAACTATGGGAATGGGCGGTAAAAAACCGGGAATGCTTGTATGACATATTTAAATTTAGTTAATAACGTACTTCGTCGTCTTCGTGAAGAAGAAGTAACGTCTGTCCAAAGCAACACATATTCTAAAATGGCAGGAGACTTTGTTAATGACGCAAAGCGTATTGTAGAAGATGCTTGGGATTGGTCTGCGTTGCGTACTACTTTAACAATTACTACTACTGATGACATTTTTAATTATGTATTAACAGGTAGTCAAAACAGAATTAAAGAACTGAATGTTATTAACGACACATCTAATTTAATTATGGAGTATCGTCCTGCTAAGTTTTTTGATAAGCAGTATTTAATAGAAGATATAATTAAAGGGCCGCCTAAGTTTTTTACTTACAACGGTGTTAACAGTGCTGGTGATACTCAGATTGATGTTTATCCAAAGCCCGATGGTGTGTACACGCTTAGGTTTAACTGTGTTCAACGTAGTGCTGATTTGTCTGCTGATACTGATGATTTGTTAGTACCTGCTATGCCTGTAATGCACTTAGCTATTGCTTTTTTAGCGCGTGAACGTGGTGAAACAGGTGGTACGTCTGCTCCTGAATACTTTGCTATTGCTGATAAATACTTGTCTGACGCTATTGCTTTAGACGCCCAAAAGCACCCAGAAGAAGTAATCTTCTACACGCCGTGAGGTAGCTATGGCTCAACAATTACAAAGCATTAATCTTGTAGCTCCTGCCTTTAAAGGAATCAACACAGAAGATTCTCCGCTGGCACAAGATCCGTCGTTTGCTGATGTTGCTGACAATGCAGTTATTGACAAGCGTGGACGTATTGCGTCTCGTAAAGGTTACAGTGTTATCACAACAAACAAGACTGAGTTAGGTACTGCAAAAATTAGAGCAATCAAGGAGTTTGAAGATAACGCTGGTAACACCAAAGTATTTTCTGTAGGTAACAACAAGATACTTAGTGGCACAACTACGTTAGTTGATGAAACTCCCGGCAGTTATACAATTACTCAAGACAACTGGAAGATGGTTAACTTCAACGACAAGATTTATTTCTTTCAGCGAAGTAACGAACCACTTGTTTATGACGCTGTAGGAGGCTCTGTAGTGACTCTGAGCAGCGTTTCTGGTGCTGCTGGTGTAACTGGGGCTATGTATGGTAACGAGGTATTAGCAGCTTATGGGAGGCTTTGGACGGCTGATTCTGGTTCTGATAGGTCTACTATTTATTGGTCTGATTTATTAATAGGTCATGATTGGTCAGGCGGTACTAGCGGATCTATTAACTTAGCTAAGGTATGGCCTGATGGCTACGACGAGATTGTTGCGTTAGCTGCACACAACGGACTATTAATTATTTTTGGTAAGCACAGCATTGTTGTGTACCAAGGAGCTGAAGCACCAGCAACAATGGCGTTAGCAGATACAGTATCAGGGGTAGGCTGTGTTGACAGAGATACTGTACAATATACAGGTACTGACGTGTTGTTCTTGTCACATACTGGACTAAAAAGTTTTGGTAGAACAATACAAGAAAAGTCAATGCCTATTACAAGTCTTTCTAACACAATTACAAAAGACATTATTGGATTGCTTCAAAATGAGATTGAGTTTTACCGTTCAGTGTATAGCCCAGAAGAAGGTTTTTACCTGTTGACTTTTACAGCTCAAGACACAACTTACTGTTTTGACGTTCGAGGAACACTAGAGAATGGTGCGTATCGTGTAACACGTTGGCCCGGTACAGGCTTTACAGCTTACGGTAGAAAAAACGATGGGGCTTTATTAATTGGTAACGGTGAAGGTATAGGCGGATACTCAGGATATAGAGACAACGGGGAAAAGTATCGCTTTAAGTACTACAGCCCCGGTCTGACCTTTGGTGATCCTTCACGTCTTAAGATACTCAAAAAGTTACGCCCTACTATCGTTGGTGCTAACAGTGCCATTATGTTTCTTAAATGGGCGTATGACTTTGGTACGTTTTTTCAAACTTCAGAGTTTACTGTTGGCAACCAAGTAACAGGTTACTTTAACGAAGACGAGTACAACAGTACGGCAGAATTTACAGGTGGTGATTTAACGTCACGACGTGGAATAAACACTACCGGAGGCGGTGGAGTTATAACAATAGGGTTGGAAGCAGACATAGACGGTTCGGGTTTGTCTCTCCAAGAGATTAACGTATTAGCACTAATGGGTAAAGTACTATGAGTAACTATACGAAGACCACTGACTTTGCCGCTAAAGACAGTCTACCTTCCGGTGACAGCGGTAAAATCATTAAAGGCGCTGAGTTTGAAACAGAATTTGACGCTATATCTACAGCTATCGCTACAAAAGCAAACACAGAGTCACCGACTTTTACAGGCACAGTAACAATTCCTGCACTGACTTTTACAGGTACGCTGTCTACAGGGACTATTGATGGAGGTACATACTAATGGACGACGAATACAACATTGGCACACCATCTGATGTTCTTGGAGCAGGAGCTACGGGAAGTAATCCTATCATGGATGCTAGCAATGCTTTATCAGGAAGCGGTAACGGCTTCTTTGATTTTTTAGGAGGCCTTGCTAACTACGCAACTCAGCCCGGTGTTTTGCTTCCCGGCATCCTTGGTGGTCTTCTTACGGGCGAAGCTTACGGACAACTAAGCGACATAGGAAGAGAATCTTTATTAGGGTTCACCCAAGATGGTGTTGATGTTCCGGGCGCATTAGATCTAGCTCAGATGCAGTTAGAGCAAACTCAGTTTAAACCGTTTACAGTAACAACAGCTACTGGTGCTGGCTTCGGTACTAAGGTTGATCCTATTACTGGAGCAGTTACAACAACCATGGGTCTATCTCCTAACGAGCTAGCAATGCAAAGAAACCTGATGAGCGGCGCTAGCGGGTTCTTTACAGGCGCTACGCAAGATCCTTCTGTTCGCGAAGAAGAGCTGTACGGACAAATTAGAGATGCTACTATGGCTGATGAGCGAGCGGCTCGTCTTGGTTTAGAGGAGCGTTTAGCGGCTCAGGGTAGGCTTGGTGTTAAAACAGCACAGTTCGGTGGTACACCTGAGCAGTTAGCTATGGAGCGAGCGCAACAACAAGCTATGGCGCAAGCAAGACTTGGTGCGGCACAGCAAGCACGTCAAGAACAAGTTCAGCAAGCAGCTCTTGGTCAGCAGTTCCTCGGCGCTGGTTACGTACCACAGCAACAACTTCTTGCGGCGACTCAGCCTTCACAACAGTTGGCGGCGCTACAACAGCAAGCACAGCTACAAGGTGCTGGGTTGTTTGGCGAAGCGGCTATGTCTGGCTTAGAAGCAAGATTGATTGCAGAACAAGCAAGAGCAAACTTGTTAGGTCAAATGGGTACGGGCTTGTTAAGCGGTGCGTTTACGCCACAGCAAACATCACCTTCAGAGTCTTTATTAGGTGCACTTTTAAATAAAATGGGAGGTTAGTAATGGCTAAGTTTTCACAAGCATTTTTGCAGGGTCTGTTACAGCCTTCCTATCAACAAGGGTTGTTTACTGCGGCACAGCAGGCGGCACAACTTCCTGCGCAGCTTCAACAGCAAAAACAAGTACAACAACAACAAATGACTATAGATCAAGCCATTGCTTCAGGCAATAAAGGGATTCAAGAAAACGATCCTGTTGCTTTATCTAGAGCTGCTCAGATGTTAAGACAAGCAGGAAAGATAAATGAATCTATTCGTTTTGCACAAGCTGCTGCAAAAGCTAAAGAGTTTCAAGACAAACGTAGTGCTGAAAAAACAAGATCTGCTGGTATTGTATCTAGACTGCAGCAGTTAGAACAGCCTGAAGTAGCGGCTCTTGTTCAGGATAATATTCTCACTCCTTCTAAAGGCGCTGATATAATTTTTGGTCTTGTTTCAAAAGAACGTAAAAATAAAATACCTCCTGAAATGTCAAAAAGACTTGGTAAGTTAGCTCAGACTGACGAAAATGCTAAGATGGTTTTAGAAGACATTACTGAAAATGACTCACGAGATGCTATTAGCCGTGCGTATACGTTCTTAAATGACTATGAAAAAGAAGGTGAGCCTGAAACGCCTAAAGATTACGGTCTAACTAAGACTGAAGAAAAAGTCTACAACGATTTGTTAGAAGAAAACAAAAACGAGCTTAAAAAATTGCTTCCTACAGAACCGGGTTTTTTTGGAACTAAGGCGATAGGCTATCAGCAGCGTGTTGTTTTTGACGAGGCTGAAAGAATAAGAACAAGCAACCCAAGTCTAAGTAAGTTGCAAGCATTAACGCAAGCCTTTAGTGAATACGGTCGTCCTGAACAAACATCTCCTGTTGAACAGGCATCCCCTGTTGGGCAAGGTGAGTGGTCTATTACAAGGGAAGACTAATTATGCCAGTAACCACTGTTACATCGCCAGACGGTACAAAATACAAAGTAAACCATCCAGAAACAGCTACGGATGAAGAGATTCTTGCGTATGCTCGTCAAGAGTTTGGTAAACCTGCTATTGAAGATGAGCAAAATGCTTCTGCTAGAGAGCAGTTTATGTATGCCTTTGATAAAGAAGGCAACCTTACTACATACGCTGGCGACATACTAGAATCTAAGTTTCCATTAGGTGCTATTAGCTTTGACTTTTCTGAGGGTTTTCAATACTTATCACCAACAGAGCGTTACGGTGAAGAGTTTATGGAAGCCACTCCTGAACAGCGTCGTGAAATTATCATGCAACGTCGTGAAGAACAGTTAGGCATAGACTACGGCGAAGACTTTAGAGAAGACGCTGAAGGCATGGCTGCTACATTAGGACAAGTTGCTAAGGCTGTTGCTGACCCGGCTGCTGCGTTGATTCCTGTAGGTCGAGGTTACAAAGCAATAGCGGCAACTTCTGGTGGTCTTGGCGCTACGTATGAAGTTCTTGAAGACGTTGCTGAAAACAAACCGATTGATGTTAAAGAAGCAGCTCTTACTGGAGCCGTTAGTGCTGTAGGTGTTCCTGTTACTATAGCAGGCGCTAGGACAGTTGCTAACATAGTACAAGATAAGGTTGCTAACAAGGCATTTAACAATGCTCAAAAAGTAATCAACGAAAAAGCCGCTCAAGGTTATGTGGTTAAAGACATGCCTAAAGTTCTTGAAGAGGCTGGCGTAGATATGGTTAAGCTAGCTTCGGCTCAGTCAAAGTTAGGTAAGAAACTAACTGTACCTGCCTTTGCAGATGCAGCAGAAATAGCGGCTAATCAAGCGATTACTAGAGACAGCGCAGTAACACGTACTATAAGTAAAGGTTTAGATAAGTATTTAGGCACGTTGTCTACACGTGTTCGTAACATATCAGAGCCTGTGTTTGGTAGACTCCGTAAGTTTGAGTACAACATACACGTTAACACACAAAACAAACTAAACGCTGCGAAGCCTTTCATCGAAATGCTAGGCAAAACAGACCCTAAGTTTAAACAGCGCATTGCACGAACATTGTTTAACGGTAACTTTGATGCTGCTGAAGGATTGATGAGAGTATCTAACCCGGAGTTGTTACCTCAGTTTTCTGCTGTAAAGGGGCTACTAGAATCTACAGCTAATGAGTTGGTAGAGTCTGGTCATTCTTTAACCAAGCTTGATAACTACTTTCCTAGAAAGGTAAACGATCTTGAAGGATTGTTAGAGTCTTTAGGCACAAAGAAAAAGTCTTCTGTTGAGAAAGCACTGCAGAAGTATGCACAAACAAAAGGATTCTCAAGTGTTGCTGAAGTTCCTCCTGAAGAGCGAGCAGAAGTTGTGGATCTTGTTATGCGTGGTTACAAGCAGACAACAGATGGGGGTAAGCCTAGATTCCTAAAGCCGCGAACGATTGAACAGGTTTCTCCTGAGCACATGAAGTACTACGCAACTCCTGAAGAATCAATACAGTCTTATCTACGTGGTGCTGTTAACGATATTGAAAGACGTAAGTTTTTTGGTAGGTCAGTTAACGAAGACATGGCAGGTAGATTCAACACTGATTCATCAATAGGTCGTTTTATTGCTGACGAATTAGATGCAGGTAACATACCTTCTGAAAAACAAGATGAACTTAGGGACTTGTTGCAGGCTCGCTTTGTAGGGGGTGAAACAGCTACTGGTGGTGTGTTGGGCGGTGTTAGAGACTTAGGCTACATGGGTACGATTGCTAACCCAATCTCTGCTTTGACTCAGCTTGGTGATTTAGGTATTACGTCTGCCTTGAAGGGTCTTGGTCCTACTTTTAGATCTATGTTCGGAGCTAAAGAAGCGAAGCTTATTGACATTGGTTTAGATGATGTAATTTCAAAAGAACTTTCAGAAGCTAGAGTGTCGTCAAGAGCTTTAAATAGTTTGTTAAAAGCATCTGGGTTTAAAAGAGTGGACAGGCTTACAAAAGAAACGTTTATCAACGCCTCTTTGAAAAGAGCTAGAGCGTTAGCGCGTACAGAGAAGGGTCAACAAGAGTTACGTAAGAACTGGGGTAATGTCTTTGGAGATGAGTTTGAGTCTCTTGTAGACGATCTTAACTCTAAGGTCATGTCAGATAATGTTAAGTTCTACTTGTTTAATGAACTGTCTGGTGTGCAGCCAATAACACTTAGTGAAATGCCGGAAGCGTACTTAACCAGCCCCAACGGTCGTGTATTTTACATGCTTAAATCTTTTACTCTAAAACTTTACGACGTTGTTAGAAACAATATCGTTAAAGAGTACAAGCAAGGAAATAAGATGAAGGCTGTTAAAAACGCAGCGTTACTTGCTGGATACTTTACTGCTGCTAATACAGGCGTAGGTGTAACAAAAGACTTATTACTAGGAAGAGACGTTAGACCTGAAGACCTTCCTAGCAGATCTTTGTGGGCTTTACTTGGCGGTTTTGGTATCAATCAATATGTGTCTGAAAGATACCTATCTAGAGGTGACATGAAAGGAGCGTTGTTTAATACTTTTGCTCCTGCTACTCCTGTTATTGATGCTGCTTTTAAGTTAGGAACGGAACTGCCCAAAGAAGATCCAAATATTGAAACAACTTTGAAGGCAGTCCCGCTTGTAGGTCCAATTGTTTATAACTGGTTCGGTGGCGGTGCTGAAAAGTTCAACGAACGCCTAGACTAAATCTCGCAGTTGTTACCAGTACAGGCTAACGTCTGTGACCCTTCAGTCATGTCAGAGTTTTCAGAGATGTTCCACTCAATCGTCTCTGGAAACTCTTCCTTCAACTTCTCATAAGTCTCTAAGTCAATAGGCTCATAAGGTGCTTGTTGATAGGTATGCTCTGAGTAAGGCAAGAACGATATACCACTGATCTTGTCGAACTTGTTATACAACCACTGACCTACCTCAAGAAACTCATCGTCACGATAATAACAAGTCATTGACGGTTTGTGTTCGCACCAGTAGTCCTGATAAATCTCCCATAGTTCTAACTGTTCCATAGCACCCATCTCAGAGGCCACCACAGCGCCTTCAGGAGACTTTATAGGGAAGCTGAATACCTTGGTACTGGGTGACATTACATCGTCCTCTACAGGGATTCCTGCAGCTTCTAGGACTTGGCAGAGGGGGTCTCTTGAGTCTGCTCTAACTCGTCTAATGTATTGATCTGAGTATCTAGGGTGGATGCCAGAAGCAGAATCAACCAGCTGACTAACAGTACCGGAAGGTTTAACAGCAGTGATGGCAGTGCTAATATTAATACCAAGCTTAGTAGCCCATTCCTTATTAGTGTTAATCGCTTCTTCCTTGAGGGTATTAAGCCACGTCTTAAGTTTCTCACGATCTTCTCTCCCTGACAACATGGGGTGATCCATGATGCCTGTCAAGCTAACGCCCAGTAACGCTTCCTCTTCAGTGTTCTTCTGCCATACCTTACGAAGGTAACGAAAGTCTGTCAAGGTAGCCTGTAAAGTTCCAAGGATAGCCGCAGTACGTACTTTTCGTTGCAAGTCTGAGAGCGTATCGGTTGCCCTGACAACAACTTCCGATAGATTGCAGAACTGGTTTGGTCGTAGGATAATCTCGCTACATGGATTAGTTCCAAAATCATAGGTAGCATCTCGTCGCTCATTCTTTGCAGCTTGCTTTTGACTTGCGACTCTAGAGAACATTCCTCGTTCTCCGGAGCGGGACTCGTATAAACTTTTCCACTCATTTAGGAATGCCTCAAAGTCTGGCTTTTCAGTATAACATGCGCTGTTGTTGGCTAGTCCCCGTTGAGGATTATCTTGCCACCACTGGCCTGACTTGCATCGTCGGAGTCTATCGTCAGTGAGGTTAGACAGACTGATGAGAGCGGACCTGCGTACACCGCCGAC
>Ga0181392_1001053_pt1 | contig 10571 bp, 25 predicted proteins | sample 15SPOviralmetaG_FD_130083 | JGI IMG/M metagenome (GOLD analysis project Ga0181392, IMG submission 130083) | Marine viral communities from the oligotrophic San Pedro Time Series (SPOT) site, San Pedro Channel, CA, USA - 15 SPOT_SRF_2010-09-15 | ecosystem: Environmental > Aquatic > Marine > Strait... | reverse complement strand
TATCAGCAGACGAAGTGAAAAACAATTATAACGCAGGTTTATCTGCACATACAAATTAATTATGAGAGGAAATGTATATATGTGTTTAGATAACACAACTTTTAATAAACTAATACCAACAGAGTTAGTAGCTACGTACGGAATACCTGAGTACGATGAAGAGGGTGTTCAAAACGGAGTAATTCATCCAACATTTAAAGAGCTTGGAGAATACAATCGAAGAAAGTTTGGTGCTGTTCCTATGATTAAAATCGGAAACGCTAAATTTCATATAGTAGAACTAGAAGCAAGTTGGATAAGTGGAGAGCTATCCGCTTTACTTAAACTAGGAAAGAATAAAGCCTATCCGAAAAATTGCCTTATGACTAGATCAGAAGCAGCTAAGTTTATTAGAGATAACGCAAACGATGTAGAAGAAATCTAAAACCCTATAACTAATGGACAACGATTCAATCAAAAATTTAGCGGTAAATGGTACAGCTATAGGGTTAAGTTTCACAGAGGTAGAAGCAGCGTTAAGGTTCGCTGCCCTACTCCTGGGTATCGCTTATACACTATTTAATTTCTATGTAGCGTACAAGAAAAACAAAAAAGTATGAGTAAGTTAGTTGACATACTTGGTGGTAATGTAATTAAGTCAGTCGGGGAAATCCTAGACAACTTAAGCACATCTAAAGAAGAAAAGTTAGCCGCTAAACAAGCGATGAAAGATTTGCTAGTTAAAGCTGAGTCAGACGCTCAAGAGCAAGTTAGTCGTAGGTGGGAAGCGGATATGAAAGCCGATAATTGGTTGTCTAAGAACATTCGACCTTTGGTACTTATATTCCTTACACTTATCTTAGTGTTACTTTCTTTTCTTGACGGAAACATAGGTAACTTTACTATAGACGATGCTTACAAGCCAATATATCAAACTCTTCTTATAACTGTTTACGCTGCTTACTTTGCAGGTAGGTCAATAGAAAAAGTTAAAAAGTAAAAATGAAAGCGATACTTACTAGACTTGACGATGACGGCAAACAAACCTTAGGTCATTTAACGCTGTTTAATGGACTTAAAAAAGTTTTTGAGTGCAAGACACTAGAGTTACCTTGGAAAGCTAATAAAACTAACGTGAGTTGTGTTCCTGAAGGTGTGTATAAAGTTTCTCACAGAACCTCGGATAAATACAAAAAACATCTTATATTGCATAATGTTCGAAATCGAAGATACATTCTTATTCATCAAGGAAACTATAATACCGACACAAGAGGGTGTATTCTTGTTGGCTCTAGCTTTAGAAAGGTCAACAGCGATGCCTTATTGGATATTACTTCATCAAAACGAACTCTCAATGAGTTACTGGAAGCAACCGAAGGAAACGGATTTGAATTAATTATAGTTTAACAGATGCCTACATTACCTAAAGGTCGAGGAAGAGTTAAGCCCATAGACAAGAATAAGTCTTGGGGTGGTGACACTTCGTTTTATCGTCAAGCACCTTGGCGTAGGCTTAGAGGTTGGTGGATAAATCAGAACCCTTTGTGTTTACATTGTGAAGAGGAAGGTAAAGTTGTACCTGCTGATGTAGTCGATCACATTAAACCAATCAAACAAGGTGGAGCTAAACTAAGCCATAACAACATACAATCGCTTTGTCACTCTTGCCATAACAAAAAGACTTATGAAGAAAACAATCCACAGGTTCAGGAGTAACTATGAAAAGGTTGTGTGCAATAAACTTGACGAGCAAAATGTACCATTTCAATATGAAACTCTTAATTTACACTACGAAGTTTCCGAACAACGTAAATATACTCCTGACGTTATTTTACCAAATGGTATCATCTTAGAGTTAAAAGGTCGTTTTAGCACCGCAGATAGAAAGAAAATGCTGTTAGTTATAGCACAGCACCCCGACAAGGATATTCGTATGGTCTTTCAACGACACACAAACAAGTTATTTAAAGGAAGTAAGACGACCTACTCTCAATGGTGCGATAAGAATAATATTAAGTGGGCTGATAAAGTAGTTCCAATAGAATGGATAAACGAAAAAAAGAAATAAAAAATGAAAGACGTAAAAGATTTTGAAGATAAGAAACGCAACGAAGATATTGCTAGACAAACTTGGGATAGTTGGATTGTAGATTTAACAGAACAAGACCAACCCGAAACGTGTAGTATAGACGATGACGATTGCGAAGCGTGTGGATCGTAACAAAAAGAGAAAAGGAGCTATTCAGCTCCCTTTTTTAATTCTTCTAATTCTTGTATCAACTTCTCAAGGTACACAGCCAAGTCCATTGCTTCTTCCTGAGCGTGTTTAAGCCAATCTAAGGGCGTTAAATCGTCACGCTCCATAGTAGTACCATATTTCTTTTTACCTAACGCAGCACGTAGCTTTATCTTAGCACAAACTATATTTTCTATCTTGCTCATCGCTCTTTAATTATTTCGTAAAAGTTAGGGTCTATAGCTTTAATCTTCTTTTGTATTATACTCCAGGCTCTAGCTACCGCCTTATCATCGCCTATGTCTAATCGACTACCTGTACCCGAATTGGCTACGTTAGATGCGTTCTGCTTTAATAATCTTGCAATCTCTTCATTCATAACTTTTAGTTTTTAGTTTAAGCACCAAATGTAAATAAAAAAAAGGGAATAACCAATTAAGATTAAACCCTTTTCCACCTAGAAACTAAAAACGCTATAATGATGAAAGAATAGCTAAGTCAAATATAAAACAATTTACCTTTACTATAGTCAATAAAAGTAACATATTTGTAAACAAATTTTCTTTTTGTAAATTCAGTAGATTCAGGCATCGTTTTCCAAAACCACTTATCTATTTTAATCTTGTTAAGGTTAAACACTAACGCCTTATCGTCACTAAAAAAGTTAAAGTATAGACCTTGTGCGGACTTCTCGTTCTTAGTCCTACGTAAAATGCGTTCGTACTTGTGAGCTTCTAATAACAACCCCTCGGTGTACTTCTCCATCGCATAGTCCAAGGTAAAGTTACGTTGCTTCATCTCACAATAATACTTCTTATCGTTTCGTCTGTAAGTGAAATCCCAAAACGATGTGTCACTATCTGTTGGTTTGTAGGTTACATCGTAACGATCCGCCCACCTGTCTAATACTTCATATTCTTTTTTAGTCATCTTTAATTATTTATAGTCCACAAAAACCACTATCACATTCTGCAAAATCATCAAATGATAATTCAGATTGTGGATTGTATTGTTGAATTTCTTTGTATGTTACATCCTTTCTAAATGTGTTAGGTGCATTGACTTCTTCCATTTTAGCAAACCACTCAATTTTATTTGGATGTTCTTGGCTCATCTTATTTAAAAACATTGGACTTCTATGAAAGCATCCAACACAATTATTATAATAACCTTTAGGAAAGTCTATGTCATTATTTTTATTCCAGTATTCTTGTATTGCTCTATTATCTATACCATTATCAATTAAAGGAAAACTAGGTTTTCTCCACTCTACCATACCCCACTTATTGCGAGTACCTGCTTTACCTACAACTACTTTAATCTCTTCGTTACCATTCTCATTTAATTTATTTAGCATATTGTTTTGTCTGCGTTCTTCTCCTTTTCTAAAACCTATTCTCATATCGCAAACTTCATTAATGTTTTCTTTCCAATAGTTAAATATAGGCAACATCTTTAAGTGCGTAGTACAAAACCTAACCATTAAATTAGGTAAATAACCACCTTTGAAATCAATAACATCTTCAAAGGCTTGACCTGTTACCCAATCAATATTTATCTTTTCAGAAAGTTGTAACATAATTTTAATGATAGCGTCTTGCTCTGTTGTTCCTACAAACTCACAACCTATCTTATCGCTTACAATTTGTCTTACCTTAGCATCAGGGTAAATGCACGATTTATCATTTGTTCTTACCAAACTAAATACATTGTAGTCAGCAGGGTAGTTTAGTGCTATGTAGCTAGAGGATTTACCTCCACTTAGTGAATTAACTGTTTTCATCATCGTTTAGTTTATTTAGTATGTTTAGTTCTTCCTTCAACTCAATCACCGCATTAGCCATCTCAAACTCGTTCGCCCTGGCTAAGACCGCTTCTCTTTTATAAGACATCATCATCGTATAAACCCAAGTAAATGCAACCGCACTATCCTCTAATACGCTTAACCTTTTTCTTAGCGTTTCGGCTTGGGGATGATTAGCGTACTCAACGTATTGCTCTCTCATCTTTACAACCTCGCCTTGGTGTGCTATAAACTTATCCATACTTTGAATCTCGTCAAGGTTAGGGTCTTGTTCTCGCAACAAGTTAATTGCTTTTATAGTTAATTCATCGGGCATAATAGTTAAAATACGTTGTTAGTTCTTACTTTATTATCTACCATAGCAATCGGATCAAACGGACTTCCGTTTTCGTTTAGATACCTAAACCTTCGAGTCGCATAATTATAAAACAAAGCGATTGGACTTGTTTCGGGTGTAGGCACTCCGACTAACTTCTGAAACTTTACCTTTTGTATGTGAACCTCAGTTTGATTCCATTGTTCCGATTGTGGGTTACGATGAAACACTATAAAGTTATCCGCCCTGTTACCAAACATAGAACCAAACTCTACATCGCTCATATTCGGGGCAGGTCGAGTACCATCTTCTTTCCTTCTTCGGTTTGCTGCTGTACCAGGATGCACCACAAGGTAAAACATAACTTTGTTTTTCTTAATAAACCTCCTAATATTACTTAAAGCATCGTAATAGTATTCGTACTTAGATTGCTTCTCTGCTGCTTTTAAATCGTTAAGAGGGTCTAAGGAAACGCCATCAATGTGCGTCACTTGCATATAGTCTTGAAACGCTCCTAACACATCCTCTACGGTTGGTGTTTCATCAAACGTAAGAACCGTAAAGTGTTCGTAAGCCCAATTGATAGCGTTTAAATAATCGACTTGATTAACTCTATCGCTAAAATCTTTGTCGGCTGTCTTACCACAATACATCTCAGCTATATCTATCATAAGGTCACCTACAGGTTCGTTCTCAGGACAATACATAAGCCACTTATATCCGTATAGTTTAGCTGACATTATCATAAGAAAAAGTTGTGACGTTGTCTTACCTATATTAGCAAAACCAGTCATTATAGTAAGCTCTCCTTTACGAAAAGTATAATGTGGGTCTAGCGGAGATATACCTGTAGTAAGCCCCTTAGAATAGCCCTTAGCATATATCTTCTTACAATAATCGTTGACCTCTTGTTTTGAGGTAATTCTATAAGAAGCCATTATCCCTTCATCGCTTTAAGTTGATCGTCTATATAGTCCGAATCAGGTTTGTTTTGTTTCTTCCTAGCTAACCACCCTGAAGCTGCCATCTTCCAATCTTTCATTTTAGATTTACCAACATTCCATCCTTTAGATTCATAGAAGTAGTAAAACTTTTCACCTTCATTCTTTGTGCTACCTTTTAGTTTAAAGTAGGCTATCACTTCATCGGTGGAGCTAGGTTTACTCTTATTAACTTGTGTTGTAGGTTCTTCTAATTTTGTAGCAACATCATTGTCACACCAAGTAATATTATTTTCATTAAGTATCTCTAGTATAGACTTGTGTACTCTGTTGTTCTCGTTTAGTTTACCTCCGTATTGGAACTCAATAAACTTAGTAAGATACCACTTACCATTATCAAGCTCTAATATCCTTTGCTTATCGCTGTTAATCTCTTTAAGGAATAAATCTATATCGATCCTTGCACCTAACATAAGTTCAAAGATTCTTTTATTAGGTTTAAATATACCTGCGTGATTACAATTATCGCAAACGTATATCCAAAATAGTTTGTGTGGATTTTTAATCTCTAAGAACCAATCCTCGTTCCATTTTTGCGTGTCTGTAAATCTCTTAGCCATCATCATTTATTTTTTTAGTTTCTAAATAAAAAAGAATAGAGGGTTGAATAAACAACCCCCTATGTAACCATTATTAAAATGGTAAATCAGATGCTTTACTGAAACCATCATCATCAGCACCTACAGGTACAGCTTCAGCTACTTCAGTTTTTATAGTAAACACTTTCCACGCCTGGAGGTCAGTATAAAATCTATCGTTGTACTCTCTTGACTCTACGTTAAAGCTAACTTCTACGTTTTGTCCTTGCTTGTTGTACTTCATAAAGTTGTCAACTTTCTCTTCACCGAACACAGTAAATGCGACCGTTTTAGGGTAATCACCTTCTGTTTGGATAGCAAAAGTTAGCTTCTTCCAAGCGTTTCCTGATTTAGCTGTTCCTTCTTGTACTTCACTAATCTTAGTAATAGTACCATTCATTTTTAATTCATTCATTTTAATAGAGTTTTTGGTTGTTATAATCGTTAATAACTTCTTGCATAAATGTAGAGAATTTTTCTGAATTATTCATCTCATTTATAATTATTTCTTTTAATAGTTGTCCATCAGTTGATATATAAGCTCTAGTAATGTAACCATCTTCAGTTTCTTTTGAAACAGATACAATTACATACTCTTCGCAATTATCAATTATCTCTTCGTGAGCTACATCTAATCTATCTACTTTCATATATCGACATTATTTTGGTTACTTTTTCTTCTATAACTAAATCGCTATTTATAATGTCGGCTATGGTGTCTTGCAAACTCTTGTTTCTGTCAAATTCTAAACTACTTTGTATTATAGCTTTCATATTAAGAAACTCTCTATCAACTTGGCTATAGTCATTAAACTTTCTTTTGCTGTTTATAACCGTAGCGTGATCGCAATTAGTCAGCATACCTATCTCATTCAAAGTAATATTGCCTACCTTACTTAAATAGTATCTTACAGAATGTCTAGCGTTCATAATTTTTAAGTTACGCTTAGAACCCATAATTTGTTTTTTAGTTACCTTCCAAAAGTTAGAGGATAAATCTAAAGCATCCTGTAGGTGTCTTAACTTCTCGTCATTAGTTATCATAGTTCATCGTGTATTATGTGGTTGTTAGCTTCTACAACCGATTTACAATATTTGTTTTTAATTTCAAGTAATTCAATGTACTCTTGCCTTCCTGAGTCAATAAAAGAATCAGAACATCTAAAGATACCTATCTGATGTGGAGCGTTAGATTCTATCACAATAAAGACAAACTCCTTTGCACCGAACCCATCCATATAGAACGCAGCTTGACGATTATAACCGTACCTGTAAGCACTCTTTCTGAAATCTGCTACATCTTTACCTGTTGTCTTAATATCGACTAGCATATCGCCTCCATCAACTACTATATCCGCTTTACCTTTACACTTACTCATTGTGTTAAAGTCTATCCAAGTCTTTGGTACTTCAGTAACGCAATTATCTAGTATGTCCTTAACCTCTTTACAATTATAGAGCTTTCTCTTTAGTTTAAGAGCCAACTGATACTGATCCATAGTCATAAGATACTTGTGTCCATCTCGACACTCTTCATCCATCTTTAACTTCCACGCTTTGTTTATCTTAGATGTCATACCCTTATCTTTTTCGGGTCTATCATCAGGGTTAAACACGATAAAGTTTTCTTGGTACTTCTCAGGTTCAAGTATAAGTGTGTGGACTAAAGCACCAAACCTAAGAGCAGGTGAATCTATCTTACCACCGTTACGCATCTTCCAATAGTAAGCAGGAGAACGCTTTATATAACCTAACTGAGAATTAGTTGTGTATTCCCAATCTCCGTAGTATTCTTCATCATTATTTAAGTTTACCATAGCCCTTCTCCTTTATTTGATTTGATTAAATTGTTAAAAAAGTTCATTAAACTAATAAAGCAATACCAAAAAAACAATACCCAAACAATCGTAGGTGTGTTAGCTTGTGTAAGAATCCAGTATATTATAAGATGTAACATAGTGCTTAGTTTTTAGATTCTTTAATTCTCTTTAATATAATAGCCGACATCTCCTTATTCATCTTGTACTTAGGTATAGCCATCTCGACTTGAGCTGCTTTACCTTGGTCTATTGCCATCATCATCGATTCGAATATTGTATCAGTCATCTTAGTTTCAGTAGGTTTTCTATCTCTGATACGCAACGCATCGACTACATCGCCAAAAGCCTTTACGCCCTTCTCTACATAAAGAGTAACGCCTACGCCTACCCAATCTTCAACCAATCCGCTACCTGCAACTTTCTCTATTGCCTTTGCGTTGGTTCGGTTAAGTATCATCGGCTTGTCAAACTCGTTAAAGTTCACTACAAAGCAATCCTCTTTTCTGCCTTGCTGTCCTGTTACCTTTGCTGTACCTACACCTTTGATAGATACCACTACTTCTTTCTTACCATCAAGTGAGTACGATCCAAGATAGTCGTAGTTAAATTGTTTCTTCCAATGTCCGTTCATAATATATATTTGTTGTTTAGTTGTTACTTAATGAAAAAGGGAGGGGCGGTATAAAATGTTTCCCACCAGAATCCCAAAAATGGAACTTTCACTATTCACACCTTTAATATGGTATTGTGAGAGTTATTATATACGTGTCTTACCATACTTTCTATAATGCTATTGTACTCAAAAGCTAATTCTTTCTTAGTCACTACATCACCGTTTGTTAAATGTAACTTATAGTTCAAGTTAGGATAGTTTATGCCATCAAATTTCTTTATATAGTTATTAGTAGTAACAGAAACTTTACTGGCTTTAACCGATTCGTTAGCATTATATAGCCTAAATATCATCGGCTTGATTCGGTCTAATAAGATTTGGTTTTGATTCATCATATCGTTTCAAGTTTAAAAGTTCTGAACAAATGTAAATAAAATAAATTGATTAAAACAAATTATATCAAAGTTTTTTATTTCGACCCAGTGGTTTTTAAATATTTTAAGTAAACCATAAAAAAAAGTCTTGCCTACCTCGATCGATTTTCGGTAGGGGAGAGGTTGCATATAGATATGTGTATGTGTAGTAAAAAATCGGTAGGGGAGGGGTTTGCTTATGTCAATTTGACAAATGCAAATTTTGAGAGTAGAAATATTTTTTTTTGTTTCGTTTCGTTTTTATATTATTGCGTCATTATTAACCTAAAAACTAAAAAAATGAAAAACGTAAAAATTAAAAAATTGTCAGAAGTAGGTACCTACTCAAACTATGAAACAGCTTTAAAAGTAAAAAACTCAAATAATGATTTTTTCAAAAAAACAGAACAAAAAAATTTATTTGCTGTTATTGAAAAAAATAGCTGTAAAGTAGTAATATACAAGAATTTTTAAATCTGGACTTAAAAAAAATTAATCTAAAAACTAAAAACAAACATTATGAAACTAACTAAACAACAAGAAATTCAAAATTTATTTGACCTCAATAATTTACAAGTTGACGTTCTAAATTTATCCTTTGAGCAAAGGGATGAAAACACGCCTTTTGATCATATAGAACTATTTGATGAAATACAAAGCCAAAACGGCTTTATAGTTGAAATAATTTACTACTATAAAGGTATAAAATACCTCCAAGGATTTGATCCCTCTTTAAATGAATCTTTAGAACTTGCTTCTGAATTAGGTTATGAATTGAAAGATGTTAATTCTGAGTTACTCGCTTCATTGTTAGCAACTAAATACAACGAATCTAAATTTTGGGAACTAGAAAAACAAATTAATTTAATCTTAAAAAAATAATAGCTATGTATAAATACAAAGTAAAACAAACCGAAAAGAGAATGTACTTTTTTAGTCTTATCAAAAAAGACGTTACAAAAGTATATTCATTTAATACTTACAATGATGCTTTAATATTTGCTTTAAGCGAAGAGATAAAGCAATTTACTTGCATTGTGTCTAATAAGGTGCAAACTACACGTAAAACGTTTGAAAATTACTATACCTTGAAGGAATTTAAAAAACATTGTGTAAATAATCCAATGCACTTTCTAAACACTCAAAGATGTAGATTAGACGAAAAACAAATTGAAAACTATTATTTTTATTTGATTGGATCAAACAAATTAACTAAACTCAAAAAACACTAGAAAAATGATTTTAACTATTTTAAATTTCAACAACGGTAAAGTGTATCAAATAAATAATTTGCCTAAACATATTTTAAACTGTTCTGAAACTTTGGAAACTTATTTATTTAAAAATGGTTATCCTATCAAATATTGTGACTATATGGTATCTAAAAATTTAGAAATAATATACATAGATTAAGTATATTAAAATAATATTAAAGCTCGTATATTAATTTATACGAGTTTTTTTTTGCGTTATACATTTTTTTTCATCCCAGATATAAAACAGAGCTTTAGAGCTCTTTTTTTTATGGCTTGTATATAAATACATTACTAATCTATTTAAGTAGCTTAGACACGTCTTAAAATGGCTTATATCGTATTATATTAAATGTAGTCTATTGTTCTGTATATAATTATACAACCAATACAAAAGTATATTAATACGCTTAAATAAAAATAATTTTAATTTTTTTTTGTGTCAATAACATCGAAACACGTCGAGCAAATTTGTACAGCTTAGGCTATATATTTTTAATGATATAGGGGTATCTAAATCACAAAATAAAAAACACAGGAAACCAACGCCGGCTTCTT
>Ga0181392_1001049_pt1 | contig 10595 bp, 13 predicted proteins | sample 15SPOviralmetaG_FD_130083 | JGI IMG/M metagenome (GOLD analysis project Ga0181392, IMG submission 130083) | Marine viral communities from the oligotrophic San Pedro Time Series (SPOT) site, San Pedro Channel, CA, USA - 15 SPOT_SRF_2010-09-15 | ecosystem: Environmental > Aquatic > Marine > Strait... | reverse complement strand
CCTTCTAATGCGTAAAGATAAAGGGTTTTAACTCTTCGTGAAGAAGGAAACTCGGTACTTTCATCGGGGAACTCATCTTTGGTATCCCAACCATATTTTTCTTCCATTCATACCCATTCAGGTTTGCGATTTGGCAAGCTTAAGGAGGTATCGCACACCCATTGTTTAGAAGCAATGTACAGCTTATACGCTTCGATAGTACTTATATTCATATCAAACTTAAACTCTTCGGGCATTGCACGAACAAAAGGAGTAAGTTTTGAACGATGAATAGCATCTAATGGGAAGATTTTATTTGCATGTGCAAGAGTATGAAGACATGAATGAATTTTTCCATAACGATTAGAATACTCTTCACATAAGGAAAGACCATGCCTAATTAACCATCTAGCATTTGCTACCGTCTCATTTGCCCATACGGTGCAGGGGTGATTGCGGAAAGCACCTTTATCGGTCGCATACGGCGTTCCATCGATCTTAGGAAGAGTTCCATACCCGTGCCCCCATTTGTCTGAGGCAACGATAGAGAGCATCTGACAGCACTCTAGAGGCATCTTGACGATGTGCTTATCAGGAAGAACTTGAGCAGACTTGACTGGACTTTCGTCGGTCACAAAGATATTCATGTTAATAGTTTACTAAAACTGATTGCCAAAAGGAACCCTAACATTAAAACAATATCCCATGATTTCGTTTTAATGAAATATGGGATTGACATGGTATCCGCAATTGTATTCATAATGACACCAAAAGTCAGATTTACATGAAGAACAACAAAGTAAGCAGCAATTACCATAACACTACCTACAATTCTCATTGTCGTTAATGTTTTCATCCGAATGTTGAATCGGGTTCCAGAGCAATATAATACTTGAGATTGTGTTGCGTATTCGTGAATTGTGACAAAAGTTTAGAGGACACTACTACCTCATAGGCACCAGGAATAATCTTGATGTTTTCTACCTTAAAGTTAAACTCAAAATCATCACTGGTCTCACCAACAACAATGGCATACTCATTGGAAGTATCGTTCTTCTTATCACGAACCACTAGTTTGATGACACCATTCTCACCAATCGCAGACATATCAGGAAGTTGATATACTGCTGCCGCCTTTACAAGTTTATCAAGTGTTACACTATCCAACTGGAAGCATACATCTTGTGATGGTAATGTAATCTCTTTCTCTGGAGGAGAAATAATTACATTTGGGTCGGCAAAGAAATACTTCACACGACGTTTGCCTTCTTTGATACTCAAGAAACTATCCTGATTAAAATCAAGGTCAGGATCCTGATGAAGACTCAATCCATTCAAAAACTGATTGAGATCATAGATCGCAAAGTCCCGTGGAAAATCTTCTTTGATTTCTGCTTCGGCAAGAATGTTTTTTGCCACAGAGATAGTGCGAAGTTTATTGCCTTGCTTTACAAGAATAGAATTGTTGATACCCGCAAAGTTCTTAAGGATAGCAAGTGCATTGTCAGACAGTTTCATTGTTTGATCTTCGAGTTTCATTATTATTGAGGATACGTTTCGCGATTTGTATTCTTATCATTGAAATACATGAGAAGAACAGCATAGTGAAGTATCTTCATTATATCACGACGTGGTGTTCCTTTCTTGTCATATCGAGATACATATTTCATAATATTATCTCTAGAACATGATTCACCATCATTATGTGCTGCTTCAATAAAATCTAAAGTTTGGAGATTTTGATCGTTAGCAGCATAGTGTTGTTTGTATGTTCCCCTAATGTATTCAAGAAGTTCTTTTACGATCTCTTCTTCATTATATTTCCAGGGTGTTGAAGATGTATAGATGGCATCAGGATCAGGATTAATACAAAAGTCACGATCATTTGTTCCTGCTATCCAGGTGCCATCTGTTGCCCAATTGCCATCTGTCGAATTCAAGTTAGTATTAGTGTAATTATCCATTTTTAAAATTTCATCATAGAGCATAGTCCAAGAGTTAGTCATAACTTATTATATCAAGAAAAGTTGTGAGAGTCAAGAGATTCTTTTTGCTGCTCTTCAGTAGGCAACACAAAGTCCGAGTCAACCTTGTCATAAAGTTCCAAGAATGATTGTTTGGTCTCATCATCAAAACGATTTACACAAACTTTAATTGCTTTTGCCTTATCTTTGAAGATACTGAAAGCACGGATGATGTGAACCAAACGACGGGTGCTGATGATTTCATCAATACCACCATCATAGAAAGTTTTGCGAATGATGTCTGCCCAGTCAACAAGACGTTTGCAGAAGTCACGATCTTCCACTCCAAGATCCAAAGCAATACCCTCAAGGATTTTCTGTTCAGTTGCAGGAGTTGGATATGACTGCTCAAAGGTTACTGGGAAACGTTCCAAGAATGCCTCGTTGAGAACATTAGTGCCAATGAATCGACCATCATCAGAACCTTTACCTTTAGTATTGGCAGTGGCAAATACATTGAAACCTTTTGATGGTTTTACATACTTACCAATTTTCTTCAAGAACACACCTTTACCTTCAAGGATGGACTGGAGACAGAGGATTTTGTTAGAAGCAAGGTCAACTTCATCGAGTAGCAAGATTGCTCCCCTTTCAAGTGCTTCAACGACAGGTCCGTTATGCCAAACAGTTGCCCCATCGACAAGACGGAAACCACCAATAAGATCGTCTTCATCAGTCTCAATAGTAATGTTTACACGAATCAGTTCACGTCCAAGTTGAGCACACGCTTGCTCCACAGATAACGTTTTACCATTACCCGAAAGACCCGTAATGAACGTTGGATAAAAAAGATTGGACTGAATAATTTTTTTAAGATCACCAAAGTTACCAAACTTGACGAAAGTATCATCTTTATCAGGAATCAAATTTTTCTCAATAGTAGGCATGGCAGGAGGTGCCTGATAAGTTTGCTCAAGTTTTTCCTGAACAGTCAGGTTCCACTTACCACGTCCAACTTTATAATTAACAATTTTATTTGCAACTGTCTGGTAGTTGGATCCATTCATCGCACACCATCCACGAATATCAGAACTAGTTACGGACTCTCCATAAAGTTCCTGTAATGAAGTGACGATGTATTCAGCAGAAAGAGACATGATCTTGTTTTGTTGGTTTCAACTGAAGTTATTATACAATAAAAAAGGGGTCTTGACGACCCCCAGTAGACAGTTTAAGAATTGGTCAGATGCTCTTTCAACTCTCGGATCAATTTTCTACGAGAGTGCCTTCTATCCAACTCAATACCAACCGTTCTACCATACTCTTCAAGTTCACCCTTACTCATTTCATCGATAGAAACATCACTCTCAAAAACCTCTTGAGTAGATTCAGGAGCAATTGCTTCTACAGGTTCTGAAGGAACTACAACTGGAGTAGGTTGTGCAGGTGCTGCTGGAGCTGGTGCCGGAGTTTTTCCTCCTAATAAATCTCCAAATTTAGACATTCTTGATACCTATTAATATAAAAATATTTATCAGGCAACAAGTCCCACAAACTCATTTAGAATTTTCTTATTCATTTTTTTGTTCTTCAGACTCTTCATAAAAGATTTTTTGATTTGAATTTTAGAAGCATCTTCTGATACCTCAAATTCAGATTCACCTGCAAGAGTTGTTGTCGAAAGTGCAATATAAGAATGGTAACCAGAATTTTTGATAGAAAATGATTTCTCTTTTTTCCACTGGTTTTGTATTTGCTCTTTTAATTTATATTCGCCCCAAGTGTAACGACTAATAAAACGATTATAATCACGAGACTCAAGAACACGAATACCAATAAAATTAGTGTCAGTAAAATTGTCTCTCAAATTTTGAATCAAAATGTCAGTATAGTCACCCCAAATAGAATCCAAAGAATAAGTGTTTCCCGTTTTACGATCACGAAGATAACAATTACCATCAATTCTTCCAAGTCCAATAAAAGGTTCATACTCCCAAGATCTTTGAATCTCACGATGATAAGTAAGTCCACAACCCTCACCATCAGTCAATACGACACACTGAACTTTTTGAACTTTAGTATTTTTCTTAAACTGTGGAATGATTTGGTGAAGTGCAATCATCGTTTCATTCAATGGTGTTCCAGACAATCTCATTCCGACAGGTATAGAATACCTTCCTCCAAAAGCAACATATTGTGCAATACGGAACATATTTTTTAGTTGTTTTTCTAAAGTTTTAGAATTAACTTTATGCGACAAAATGTTCATCAAAGAAAACTGTTCTATGACCTGCATCAAACCATCTTTTTTCTCATATGAGCTTTTATCATAAAGATGTTCTCCATCAGCACTCATCTTTGGATAATCATACGTAAATGCATATACTTCAAATGGAATAGAAACTTTCTTGCAGAACCACACAAGATTGAATAACTGCTTAATAGTATCCATCATCACTCCACTCATTGAACCAGACCAATCGAGAATGAAAATCAATCCATGGTTTTTACCATCGGCAAGTGTGGTTACTTTCTTGAACAAGTCTTCATTATATTTGTAAGTGTGGAGTTTAGAGCAGTCCAAAACTCCAGTGCGACTAGTAGTAGCACGAGCATAACTATTAGCAGATTTTCTACACTCAAATTCTTTGACAAGATAATTTACCTCTTTCTGTGCCGATTTTTTAAATTTCAGAAACTTATCATCAACACAATCAAACAGATAAGGATCATTTGGATTATCCCATAATTCATTACATCTCTCATGAATCTCTCCATTTGGAATAATAATATCACCAAGATTGACTTGAGGAAGTTCTACATAAACATTCTCAATTCCATCCATTGATGCAAGTTTTTTAATCGCATCATCCAATGAATCCATAGTATCGACTTTAGGTTCAGGATTGGTTTCTCCACCCTGACAAACATGCTCGGTGTCTTGCTCGGTATCAGCATTATCTTCAGATTCTCCAGGTTGCTGTTGTTGCTCCATAGAGTTATCAGACTGCTCTTCGGATGAACCAGAACTTTGAGATTCCAATGAATCCATATTGGTTTCTCCACCCTGACAAACATGCTCGGTGTCTTGCTCGGTGTCTTGCTCGGTATCAGCAGTATCTTCAGATTCTCCAGGTTGCTGTTGTTGCTCCATAGAGTTATCAGACTGCTCTTCGGATGAACCAGAACTTTGAGATTCCAATGAATCCATATCAGTCTTAGTATCAGTATTCATCTGATCCTGACAATACTTATAGAGTGCCTGTGCCGCAATCAAAACATCATCAAAGTCTTCACAACCCTCAATCATGCGAACGATAGGCATCTCTACATATTCACCAAAAGGAATATCAACAAAGTTACCAATCTTAAAGTGAAGATTTACACGGTCGGCAAGATTCATCTTACTTACATCTTCACACTCAACACCAAAGAAGTCCTCATCGGCAAGAACATTATATCCTTTATAAAAAGTCTTTGAGATGCCAGCATAACGACGCTTCATCATTTTCTCAATGCGAACATCCTCCACCACATTCACAAACTGTGGAGGAATCTTATATTCTTTTATCCAATCACGATCTGGTGTATAAAGTGCATGTCCCACTTCATGTGCCACCAACATATCATATATCTCATTACCTGCCTTATCCCAGTTCGGCAGTGTCAGAACACGAGTATGAACATTGAAACATGCAGTCTCAACATTCTTGTTCTCAACCACAAGGTCTTCTTGTGCAAGAAGTTTAGCAAGTTGAGATTTGATTTCGTGCCTGACGGTCATTGGTTTGATTCGTATGAAGTCATCATACAATAAAAAACCACCCCTGTGAAGAGGTGGTGTGTCAGTTTAGAAATTGTTTATTTCATACCACAATAGAAGCATTATGACGAACTTCATCAAAATTATATTTTTTGATAATTTCACCATTTTCAAATACAGTTTCAAGGACTTCTACCGCATTAGTATTCCCTTCAATATCAGTAAAATGACCTGTATCATTACGATATAGTGTTACTCTACCTTTTTTGGATTCTTTACCCATATCAGTAATAGGTTTTTTGAACACATCTCGATTAACACCATTCACAGTGATCGAAGAACACTTCATCGCAAACTGTTGAGTGTCGCGAGTAATACCTTGAAGAAGTTTACCTCCTTGCCCAAAAACAATGTTATCTGCAGAATAAAACCTAATCATTGCCCTATAAAGAATTCGATCAATAGTATCTTGATCAATACCATCACCCTGAATAATTCTTACATTATTCAGAACTTTGAATCCTTTATCATTTAGAGTGTGTCCATAATAAGTATCGAGAATTTCAAGACAATTCACAACAACCTCTGATGGATCTCCACTATCGGGACGCACCACTAAAGTAGCACCCGATTTAATTACATCATCTTTAAGAACTGTACCCCAGTTTTCACATGCTTTGTAAATGTCATAACTGTCACTTACACACGCAAATAAACTTCCAGGTTTACCATAAAGGTTAATCATGTTTCTAAATGATTCAACCTCATTATCTTCACCCCAAGATGTTACTGTGCTGTGTTCCATCGCAGGAATAGAAAAACCAGCAGTATCGATATTATAATATTCTTTACCATACAGTAGAGAAGTTACAGTATCTGTTCCCTTAAAGTTTACTAGGTGGGCAAGTCCACCAATACCAGCAGATTCAAAAGAAGAAACTCCTCTAGAACCAAAATCATGCAATTTAAATTCAATCAAACTGGGATCACCAGTTTGATTTAAGTAATCGAGAATAATTCTTTTACTTTCATAAGAGTTGGATGCTACCGTCGTAGGATACCAAATTGCCCTCAAAAGTGCAGTCTCAATGTAACTTGTTAACCAGAAGCATTTTGAATCTGTATTTTCTACGGTTAAAAGAACATTCTTCACAGGTACTACATTACCTTCAGGAACTGCTTTGATTCGAAGAGGAAGTTTACCTCCGTGCTCCTTAAGAATATACTCCCAACCCTCACGATTGAAAGGTTCTCCATGTGAGGTTGCAACAATTTCTGTAGTATCAATGTCTTCCTGTGTGATTTTCTTAGAAAGATACTCTTTCAGAAAGATTTGAAGACCAAAGAAAACGGTTTGATTCCAAGTACCTCCACGACTTTCAATATAAGAATAGACATTAGTAGTTCCTTCTGGATATTGATTATATTGCGAAAACTTATAAGAATCCGTATTGAGAATGATCGAATTGTTAATAGTCATTTTAAACTCCTTAAAATGTAAGTTGAATGCCTTCGGTCTATCCAAAGGACTTTTGTGTTTAGAGTCTTTACACCTGACTAAAATTAGTTTAACATCTAACCGTTGTATTATGAATATTACTTAGAACTTGTTGATGCTCAACAGTTCCTGCTTTGGAGTCAATGTCATGCTCAAAGACAAGAGCAAGATGTCTTTGAATTAAGTCAACTTGTTTTTTACTTAATCCTGCTTCTCCTACATCACCACTCAATTCAAAATAACCCTGTAACCAATAACAAAATTCAGTTGTTTTCATTAGAATAATACCAATTCATGTTTTCCTTCAAGATCTTCACGAAGTTGAGTCAATACTTGACCCAACCAATTAGTTCCTCTCCAATTTTTGGGGTCTTCAATTTCTTTATCATATAGACAAAGACCAACACCCCAAATAGTATCAGTTGGGGATCCTTCTACCAAATAATGATTTTTGGTTTCCATTAGGTAGTTGTAAGCATCTTCATTTTGAGTGAATTTATAATAACACCCATCATAAACAATCTGTCTTGCGTGATTGTCCCAAACTTTCTTATCAAAATTTTTGACATTTCTTCCCAGTCCTTTTTGATCTCCAGGAAAAGTTTTGTTCATAATCTTTTTAGCAATCTCAAGATCATCGAAAAGTAGTGCTTTCATATGCATCATATATTGTTCAGAACAGTTATATGAATTTCCATTCTTAGTTTCTAAGAAGGGAGTATCTGCCCAGTTGGAAAGATATCCACCATAGAAAAACACATATTGATTATATTTTTCAAGGAAATTTTGTTCTTTAAATTTATTCATTTTTTATACACCAGTAAAGTAATTTATAATTTCATAATGATCCTCATAACATTCACTAGAATCTACTTGTGAAATAGGGATCCATTCTGCAGATGCAGCATCACTACCATTTTTTACTTTAGGTAATTTTCCATCGGTAAGATTGATATAAAATGCATGAGTGATTGTTCTTCCTCTAGTGCTACGATTAATGGAATCAAAAACCTTAGAATTGGTAATATTACCACGCAAAACTGGATCTGGAACTTTTAAACAAGTTTCCTCTCTCAGTTCACGAATCATAGCATCTTCAATAGATTTGTCTGTTAATGCATTTAAAAATCCACCAGGAATAGCAAGAAGTCCTTTTCCGGGTTCTGCTCTGCGACGAATCATTAGAACATGTCCAGATTGAACCACAACCGCATCTACAGTTACAAATGTAGGTGGGTACGGAAAAGATATGTACTGGGATTTATATTTTTCAATAAATTCAACTTCTTTTATAATTTGAGTGTATTGTTCAGTTTTTAAAAATTTTAAAAGATAATCTAATACTATTGGCGGAACAACTCCACCGATAAAATTAGCATTGAAATCTTTTCTGAAGAATAGTTCTCTAATTTGAGAAGCATTAAGTTCTTCTACAAGGTCAACCTCAACCAGATCCCATTGAGGAAACATATCAAGATAGTATGAGGACTCATCTTTTTTGTGTCCAATAATACCTATTTTAGAGCCACTATCAGAATTTTGATTTACAATATTTTGAACTCTTGTGACCCAAGAGTTTTCATTGTACATTGTATCGACAATAGGTTCTATTAAAATTTCACTCCCAATTGACTGAAAGATATTTGAATAGAGAGATATAGATTGAGTGATTAAATTTTTTCTTTCTTCGAAAGAGAAAGGATTTTTAAAAGTTCTTGGTAGATTTGATGATCCGACGATCACAATCACTTTTTTAGAAATTTTCATAGCATACTCAATAATTTTTAAATGAGCATTATGAAGTGGTTGAAATCTTCCGATGAAGACTAAAGTATCGTATTTTTTGTCCATCTAAACTCCTTAGATAAGATTTGAACGGGTACGTCTATCACACCCTGCGATTTACTATACACTAAAATTTATTTTTTGTCAATGAGGTGGTGTGACAGTTTATCGAATGATCGTTGCCTCAAAAATAAAAATTGGTGGCACTACGTCAATCCATACATTATTACAATAATTCGACAATTCAGATTTTGTTACATCAGTTTTATGAGTGATAATCTGCCCTGACCTAAGTTTCTCCTTTATGTTATAAAAATATAAAGGACTCAATCCCCTGATTGATTTATTAAGATCATCTAGAGTTTCAACTTCTATAAGATTATTCGTAAAGTTTATGGGATTATATTGCTGTGGATACATAAAATTCGTAATCCACTGTCCAAAACTCATGTTTTTAATTCAACTATATCCATCATACAATAAAAAACCACCCCCTGTGTGGAGGTGGTGTGACAGTTTGGGAGTGATCAGTCAATTGTCTGTCCAACATAACCCCAACAAAAGTTTCATAAAAAACCGAACAACCGCAGTAGGTTTCTCCTCAAGATGTAATTGAACATTTCCACTTAATGAATAAAATCCACACGCGTTTGCTACTCGGATCTGGTAACTATCGAAGCAGAGAGAATTACAATCCCCGGCTGTAATATAGAAAGATTCCCTTAAGGGGAACTTGCCGTTTTTATTTGCATACTCAAAGTCATCAAAAATCTTATCAAACTTATATTCGTATTTTTTTTCTGCAGTTACTTTATAACCATAAAATTTTTTCTTTGTTCTCTCAATCAGATCATCAATCTTCTCGTCAAGTTCTTGTGAGATTTCTTCCAGAGTTTTAGGTTTCTCTGGAATGTCCAGATAAGGTTTGATTTTATCAAAATACTCAAATTTTTCCGAAAATCCAAAACAAGTTAATATATAAGGAATAATCTCTTTAGGTGCTTTTTTTTAATTTATTTACATTGATTGGGTAGGTTGGTGAGGTTGGTGGGGGAATGAAAATATTGCTCATTGGTGGTGTCCGTTACTTAAGTCATTATACAAAAGAACCACCCTTTTTGGGGGAGGTCATGTGACGGTTCTTGAAGTGTCTCAGTGCTTCCTTTCGGGAACGCATTGCCTGAGGTTTCAGTTTTCGTTTCTGTTCTTTCTTAGAGTTATGTTGCCAGTTAGGAATTTTCACGACGTTTCAGGTCTTCAATCTTTTTCTGCATTCTAGCAGACTTGTCAATACTCGTTCTGATCAATGCATCAGATGCGTTTCCAACTAATTTTGCACCTTTATTAGCAGATTTAATATTTGCTTTTATTTCAGATTTTACTCCAGGTCTAAAATTTGCAAATGGTTTTTTACGCAATTCCTTAACTCTGGCAGTTTTAATCTGCACATCTCTAGCAAGTTCACCAACTCTATTCTTGACTTTTTTCTCTTTTTCTGGAGTTAGTTCTTTAAATGCTTCAAAAATAAAGTCTTTATATGTTTTCATTCGAAAAGATTCTTCTTTTTTCTATATTTATATTACTAAACGACTAAATCCCTTAATCT
>Ga0181392_1001048_pt1 | contig 10599 bp, 10 predicted proteins | sample 15SPOviralmetaG_FD_130083 | JGI IMG/M metagenome (GOLD analysis project Ga0181392, IMG submission 130083) | Marine viral communities from the oligotrophic San Pedro Time Series (SPOT) site, San Pedro Channel, CA, USA - 15 SPOT_SRF_2010-09-15 | ecosystem: Environmental > Aquatic > Marine > Strait... | reverse complement strand
GTTGTTTTACTTTCGATATCTGTTTCTGGATGCGCTTCTTTTCTTTTATCGTTCTTCTCCGTTCGTTTTCGTAATGCTTTTTGATTCTTTTCACTTGCTCTTTCCTCTCGTTCTGCCTCGATAAAATTCGGTTAGTTTGACCGAGATCTTGTTCAATCGAATCCAATTGATTTTTAAGTTGCGTCAAGGCGCCATCAAGTTGATTGTAAGCATTTCTGCTGATTTCTCTGCCTTGTGCGGCATCCTGTTGAACCTGGTTTGCGTTCATGCGACGCCGAGATTTTGTACTTTTTGACCGTTTTGCACGTCTTCTCGACCGTGACCGCTTTTTACTCCTCCTCTTGCTCTTGCGCCGCGTGCTTCGACTTCGCGTCCTACTTGGCATGTTTGACAATTGCAAACTTTTTTTTTCAAACGCCGGCTTGTTATTTAAAATGTTTGTCTTAAACAAAGATGCCAAGAAGAACAAGTCGTCGGCGGCGTAAAAGCCGGCGCAGATCGAGGATGAGCCGCCGGCGTAAAAGCCGGCGCAGGAGCCGGCGCAGGAGCCGCCGCCGCAGCCGGCGCAGGACAAAAACCCCGCTGGAAATAGCCGATTCGGAAGGATTTGAGTCAATAAAAAAGGTGCTGCAAAGACAAAAAAGCGCCATCGACCAAAAGACAAAAGATCTGTTTGACGGAATGCGACCAAAGATCATTAATTTGGCAAAAAGGAAAGGAAAACACGGCGACCTTTTGAAGGGACACAAAAAATTTGCAAAATACAGGAAGCATCCGAAAGGGCAAATAACGCTTTTGGAGAATTCGCCTGCTCATACGCGCTTAAAACATTTGGGCCAATTTGCAAACAATGCGGTTCGCGTGACAAAACTCGAAAATCCGATGTCCGCGTACGCTCTCGGCTGTTACTCGAACACAGAATTAGCGTCGGAAATCAATCCAAACCTGGAGCCAGTTTACGGATGGCGGTTTTACACAGACGAAAAGAGCAACGTGACGTGCGGGGACGGACACGCCGTCGTCCGTGACAAGCGATCGGGCAAGCTTTATTGCCTGACCGCAGATTATCCGGTTTGTGACTTTTATTTCATCATTGACCCGACTGCTAAAGGGCAGTCAAACAAGTGGGTCAGCGGACCTCGACATCCGCACTTTGCTCCGTTGCGACTTGGTAAAGGAGTCACTGATTCTGATCTTTATTCCAAAATGGCGATCGAGGAATCTTTGTCGTCGTATAAGTAGGCAATCGGTCGCATGCATGTTGTCGGGCAAGCGCATTTAAATTTTAGTGATTTCCGTCATGACACGCTTCACTTCATCTACATCGCGATCCGTGTGCTCTGGTCCACAAAGAGCGACCTCGCGCGCGACCGCGTCCTCAAACTTGGACATCTTGGCAGCGTACGAGTCGGCGAGATGATCCATCATGGACTGCAGCATCGCAATTTGCTTCTCCATGTTCTTCTTGTCCTCAGCAAACTCCTTCTTGAAGTGCACCAGGCGCAGCGGAACGAATTCGGTCAACAGGGCGCGGCGCTTGTCGAGGCCTTTCTCGGAATTGTCCACGTGGTGCTTTAGCGCTCGTGCAATGACGCGTACTGGGCGCGCTAATTCGGATTTGGTGGCGAGGTCTTCCGCGGTGACGAAGAAGTCGTCCTTGTAGTCGCTGTCGGTGAGAAATGTCTTGTGCTTTTTCGAGGCTGTCTGCTCTTCTGCACGGGTCTTGCGCTTCTTGGTGGACATGATGTCGAACAATAGTTGCTTGTCAGATCGGGCGTGAATGTTGTCGATAAAAAATACAGATGTCGAGGTTGGGCCGGGCTTTGTAAAAAAAAATTTAATTATTTTTGTTCATGGTTTTTTTTTAGTCGGCCAGGATGTCGACATCAACATTTTGAATTTTTTCCGCCGTACGCGAACTCGACGTACTCGCCGTTGAGCACGACGCTGCCGTTGGTGACGCTGTATGCAGGCTTGCCGGGCGGCGACGGACCGAATTTTTCCTTTTTTGTCGACTCGCGCATGAGCGCGAAGAGGTCGACCCCCGCCTTCTTGGAATCGTCAAGTATCGTGCAAGGTTGATTGCCTTTGTAGGCTTTGCCGTCAATGACGCCGGCGAAGCCGCATTTGCATGTCAGTCGCGAACAGATGAACGACATGTTGTCATGCATGGGCGATTGCGCATGCGCTTGCGGTCTGTACCCCGAGATCCCGGGATCGGTCATCGTTTGAAGAATTTTTTTATTTTTAATTGATAAATCATGCCAGTCACGATAAAGAATGTTTTGCCGGCTTTTGTACTACAGCCGCGCCCACGTGTGTCTACTGGTTTGCAAGATCGGTTTTCCCGGCCCAAGAAAGGACAGCGGCCAAGAATTTCTGTTTTGAGTTCAAAATTTGTTGCGTCAAGCAACCCACGCCCCCTGCGCTAGGTAATTCAATCGCGATTCTCGTCTTCGTCGCCATTGTGCTCTTCGATGAGGTCAAAGAAAACTTTAATGCAGCGTTTCTTTTCACCAGCCGTCAAGAGGCGCTTGAGCACAGTCATGACTTTTTCCCTCAGAGTTTTCTTGTGGATGCTATTGAGCGTGCCGTTGTCACGGATAGAGGAGAAGACTTTACGGACGGCATTGTCGAGCTCTTCATAGTCGCTCTCTTCGTCGGAGGATTCGTCATCGACTGCCTCGAGCTTGCTCGTCTCGGGATCGAATTCGGAGTCTTCGCTGTCGTCTTCGCTGTCGCCTTTGCTGTCGTCTTTGCTGCCGTCTTCGCTGTCGTCTTTGCTGTCGTCTTTGCTGCCGTCTTCGCTGTCGTCTTTGCTGATTTCGTTTCCGCCGTTGGTATCGTACAAAGTCGAACGGAAAATCTTCGGTAATGCTGTAGCCATGCTGTGGCAATAGACCTGGATGTCGACTTTTTGCAAAGTCTTGCGCTTTCCTACAAAAACTGCAGTTTCGTTTGCTTTTTGCAACACTTCGATGACGTGGTCCTCGGCCGCCCACTGTAGCGCCTCCAGAGCGTTGGCTGTCCACCTAACCCTACCGATTTGATTCTTTTCCGTGATTCCTTTGACGACACGAACGAACGGCGCCTTCGGCATGATCAGGTCCGTCCTGTTCTGCTGAGCGCGAATCTCGCGAACTGCTTTCGTTCCGGGTTTGCTGCGACGCTTCTTGCGCGGCTTCTTGATCTTGGCTGGGACGGGCTTGGAGGAAGAGGTGACGTCCTTCCTTTTTTTGTTCTTGGTTTTTTTCTTGGCGGTCTTCGCGGCGGGATTCGCGGGGCAAACAGCGAACAGCGAATCGTGGTATGTCGACAAACTCTTGATGTCATTTTCGTCCATGTTTTTCTCAAGTGCCTCCAGAATTACGGATTTGAATTTGTCAATGAGCGGGATGCCGTTGTCGTCTTTGAACTCCCCGAGACCGTCGATTTCTTGATAATAGCCGACGTACGCGTTCCACGTATCTTGGTGGGTCAAGAAGCCCTTGTGTACGTCGACCCCGAGTTTGTCGAGGCGTTCGGCTTCTTCGGTAGTCAAGATTGTCGAGGTGGACATGATGTCGAGTTGATGTTGGTTGAGAAATTTGGCGTCAAGTTGCTCGAAAAGTTTGACAATGTCGACATCAAGGGGGGGGTGTCGTATTTTTTTTCGGAAAATTTTTTCGCATGGTTTATTTTTTGCACAAAGTTGGCCAGTGAGTCGACATATATGGATCGACATCCAGTTGGTCGACACATATGAGTCGACATCCAGATGGTCGACACATATGAGTCAACATCCAGTTGGTCGACATATATGGATCGACACCAAGTTGGTCGACACCAAGTTGATCGACATATATGGATCGACATCCAGTTGGTCGACATAGTCGCATGGTTGGTCCGAGTCGAGATTATTAGTTTGACATTTGCATGTTGCATAATTCGTCATCACTCTCGTGATCGTCACCAGAATCATACTGAATTTTCCTAACACGAGGGCCATGCTTGGTCCGAAGCTCCAGATTGGCGCCCTTGTCGACAAGCGCACAGACGATGTCCTCTTTTCCAAGACTCGCAGCAATAATGAGAGCAGTGTATCCACGATTGTCCTGAAGGTCCAGATTCGCGCCCTTGGCAATCAGCGCCTTGACGATGTTCGTATGTCCCATGCGCGCAGCAATCATGAGTGCCGTATCTCCATCCTTGTTCTGAAAGTCCAGATTGACGCCCTTGGCAATGAGGGTCTTGGCGGTTTCTGTGTTTTGCTTTCTTAATGCATACATGAGAAACGTGTCTCCACGCATGGTTTGAATGTCCAGATTGGCTCCCCCGGCGATGAGCGCCTTGGCGATTTCTGTGCTTTTTGCACGAGTCTTCCTTAAAGAATACTCGAGAGCAGTGCGTCCACGATTGTTCTGAAGGTCCAGATTGGCCCCCTTGTCGATCAGCGCCTTGACGATATCCACGTGTTTATGAATCACAGCGAACATGAGCGCCGTATATCCATGCTTGGCCTGAATGTCCAGATTGGTGCTCCTGGCAATCAGCGCCATGGCGATGTCAGGGTTTCCCTTGAATTCGGATCTCTTCCCTACAGCGAGCATGAGAGCAGTAAGTCCATACTTGGTCTGAATGTCCGGATTAACTCCATCATTGTGTATTAGCGCATTCGCAGCCCAACCCAATTCCTCGTTGATAGACCAAGAGAGCGCTGTCCATCCTTTATTGTCCTTAATATTGACATCCGATTTGATGGCGATCATCTCGTTGAGTAGGTTTTCGTTAAAACCAAAGAGCGAGACCGCCCAGGCCGTCTTTCGATCGTTGTCCGAAACCAATTTTTTTAGCATCTTGTTCGCTTTGCTGGTTGTCTGAAGAATGACGCGGCTGCGCACGTCGAGAAAGCCTCCGATGTCGATGCCCAACTTTAGAACGTTGGTTAGAGGATCCGAGGATATGTTGATGGACTTTCGTTTTCCGAGCACAGACATGTCGATAAAAACTTGGTTGATAATTTGGGCAGCGGGTCGATATTTTTTTTTGTGATGTCGACATCAAGGGGGGGTATCGAACTTTTTTTCGGAAAAAAAAATCGCATGGGTTTTTTTTTGCACAAAGTTGGCCAGTGAGTCGACATATACGAGTCGACATACAATTGGTCGACATATATGAGTCGACATCCAGTTGGTCGACATATATGAGTCGACATCCAGTTGGTCGACATGTATGAGTCGACATCCAATCGGTCGACATGTATGAGTCGACATATATGAGTCGACATCCAGTTGGTCGACATCTAGTTGACTCGACATCCGGTTTGGTCGACATCTAGTTGGTGGGTCGACATTAGTCCGCGTAACGGTTCGTGTTGATTGTGACGAATCGGTTCGCTTTGTGCGCGAGAAAGTCCTTTTGGATGCGCTCGCGCTGTTTCCCAATCACGTCGAGGGTGCGTCCAGTCGTGCCAGAGTCGACCGGCTCCCACACAGTGCGGCCGAAATTGGTCTTGAATCTGCGCGTCCTGGAATTCAAAAAGAGCATGTAGCACTCCTTTTCGCGGAGCTCGGAGTCGTCGCGGCCTCTGTTGTCGCTAACTACGAGCACATTCTTTCCGTCCGTAGAAGAAGAGACGGCGGCAGGTGTTGCGGTTACAGGGGTATCCATTTCCTTTTTACTAACATTATTTTTGTCGGCGTGCCGTGCATGCGTGCATGTAATTCATGCATGTCGGGGCTGGGCCAATTAAAATCTTTTTTTAACATCATTGATTGATTGTCCCACTTTACGTCACCGTCATGGACCGTGCCAATGACTACATGTCCCCCCACCGTGTGACGCCTTTTTTTCATGCATGCATGTTTACAGACGCATCACCACAGCCGCCAGCCTCTTCTTCAATTCCTCATCCTTCTTCTTCAATTCCGCAATCTCCGCCAGGATCGTTTGCTTCTCCTTCTCCGCACTTTCCATGCGGCGCTTCTTCACATTCACAAGGTCCTCAATGTCCTTTTCCACCGTTTCGCGAACGTACTTGCGCTTACCCTTGTTTTTGTTGATCTCCCGGATGCGATCATTGAGTTTCTTGAGCTCTTCTTCGTCATCCTGCTCCGTCTTGTCAATTTGAACGAGGGAACCCTGCAAAGCGGAGATTTTCGCCTCAAGCTGTTCATAGGTCATGTTCTGTCCGCGGACAATGTTCTGTCGGCGGACATTGGCTCGGGCGATTTCGTCATTCTGATGCTGTTGAAGTGCCTCCTGCGACTCGCACTTGCCATGCTTCGCAGCGGTGACATGAGAGCTTTCGCTATCGACCGGGATGCACTTGGGTAGATGTTTGGGGTCTTCCTCGTCAACTCCCGCCGGCTCGTTATCATCTTTCTCGACCACCACCACCTTGTCATCTTTCTCGGCCACCACCACCTCGTGATTTTGATAAAGGTCTTTGAAAATACTCTTGCAGCGTTCCTTTTCGGTATCCGACCATTTGTGCCCGAGTACTTTATTGGCAAATTTCTTGAGTTGTTTGGTAGTGACGATGCCCTGCGTGCCGCTGGCAAAAAAAGGCAACAAAAATTGACGGACGGCTTTGTCGAGCTCGTCATAGTTAGTGGCGGTCTGGGACGCGGTTTTCTCGTTCTCCTCAATCATCAATAAATTGGTGTAGAACTCCATAAATTCTGCTTGTTCTGACCTTGTCACCTCCCTGCCGTATGCCTTCTTGAAATGCTTTTTCACATAAGAATCGATTCCTACTTTGCACAAGTCATTCGGGGGGTTTTTCCGCATCGAGCAGAAGAAGTCATTCGCAGTTTGTTTCATGTCGGGTTTAGGGCCGGGCTGCGTGGCCACCACTTCCTCCTCCTCCTCTGTTGATGATGCTTGAAAATCTGATTCATAGTCTTTATCCTTATCCTTCATCTTATCTAGGAGATCGTCCGAATGACTGCCAAGGCTAACCCCCCCATCTGACTCATCACCTGTAACGCCCCCATCTGACTCATCACCTGTCTCATCTTCTGACTCATCATCTGTCTCATCTTCTGACTCATCAGAAGTCGTGTGATGGATGAGTTCTTTGCTGGAGTTGCCCGCATTGCCCTTTTGCGTTTCCGTCAAATCGATAAGGTCTTCGGTCATGTTCGAGAGGAGATGAAGAGCAAATATTTTAAGCTTCAGTGCGTACTGTCTCTTCAATTTTCGCAGGTACTCATCTGGCATGTTATCGAGGTTCATGTAGTATTCCTTAAAGACGCCATTATCCTTGTTGTAGATGCCCAGTTTTTCGAGACCTTTCTTCATTTTTTCGGGGGTAGTCGGCTTCGTATTCCCGAAAATCTTTCCCATCTCAGTGGTGTGAATCGATTCGAAATGTTTGGGTGTTGTCGGTTTCCAATCAGGGAAAGGCGACGGCGAGAACATGTCTCTCTTTATCTTAGTCATTTTTGTCCACTCCATGTTGCCAAAGATTTCTTTGAAATAAATAGCCCACTCCTCGTTAGACCCTTCCATCTCATTCTTCAATTTGTCGAAATTTTCCTTGCCCTTCTTGCTTGCACGTTGGTTGAGCTTGTCCACCACAGTTTCACTGTCCTCCACTAGATCCTTCGCCATTTCAGCGACTTCGAAAAAATCCTCATGATGGAAATTTTCGAACTCTAGTTGGTTGCGAAAAACGTATGCTTTGGCCCTTTTCTTTTCACCCCTAATAACAATTTTTTCGGGAAAACCGTTTTGTTTGTCTTCACACGATTTGACCGGTTCTTTCAGAGGAGTCAGGCTCATTACGTTGTCTGCTGCGTGAGAAATGCGCAGGGCAGGGACGATGGAATAATTTTTGCGACAACCAAGACTGATGTAGAGCCAACATTTGTTTTTCTTCGGATCCTTATAGAGCAGGAGACAACCCGGCTTCATGCTCGAGTTCGTCGCTTTCAGCTGCAAATAAAATTCACCATTGGAATTGGCAGCAGCAGTGGAGGGCTGGGCTGCCTGACGCGCACGGCCTTTAATTGCAGCCCGACTCTTTTTTAGTCTATCCAGAAAGGCGGGGGTTGGGGGAGCGACTAGGAAAACGCCTTCCTTCATAGGTTTTAGCCCAAATTTTTTGACAGCCTTGCGCATGTCATTCATGATGCCGAACTCTGCGTGCGTTACAGTGATCAACTCTTCGTTGCCTTTGCCGTGAATGACATATTTGGCTTTGGATTTCTGGTACTTCAGTTCTTTCCTGGCGACAATTTCCTGAGCAACGACGATGTCACGAAAATACTCTCGCACTCCTTCGGTATTGTTGGGACAATCCGAAGGCTTCTGCTTCATCATTGGATTAAATTGCGACATACCTGGAGGACGTGTTTTTTGAATTATTAGAACATTTGGAATTTTTCGAATTTTTCGAATTTTACAATCTAGACCACATTCCTAGACTACATTCCTAGACAACCATTCTACAATCCAGACAATACAATCTTGCCTAGAGCGAGATGCGTGTTCTGGCTCAAAATTTTTGAAAAATCTATTTTTAGCGTGGATGTCGACAGACTGGCCGTGGGGAGGGGTTGTATGGGTTTTGGCTTTGCAAAAAACTTGACCAAAAAAAAATGTCGACGTCGCCGATCCCGGGTTCGACCACGTCGTGCATTGGGTGCACGTGATGTCGACGTCGTCTGCAGACTACGTGACAGGTCGATGGCGTCAGCAATGACGTCATCATACCGACAACGTCATTATGTCGACACGTGGCCGTCGGCGAATTGGACTAATATCCGACCGGCATAATATTATCCGATCGGCAAATTAAATTATCCGATCATAATTCTCCGACGGCAATTTTAATATCCGACGCCATTGTGCGCCCGGCGCCACTGTGCACCCGGCGCCACTGTGCACCCGGCGCCACTGTGCACCCGGCGCCACTGTGCACCCGGCGCGGGTGTCGACATCGCCGCCCCGCTCCCCCGACCTCCCCCAACCTCCCTGGCCTACCGCTACTTTATCCGCCGCCATATACCGCCGCCGCATCCGCCGCCGCATCCGCCGCCGCATCCGCCGCGTCCCAGCCCGAAACAGAACTAATTTTGTCTAAAAATAATTACGGATTTCTCCTGGATAACGCCGGAACCAAAAAACGCACAAAACGAAACGAAATTCCGGAACAAAAACGCCGTAAAATCTCCGTAAAAGTTACGGAGCACAAAAATCAGTCCAATCAGCCCAGCCCAGCCCAGCCCAGTAAAAAAACATCCATAATGAATAAACATGGCATTGAAAAGAAAAACACGGTCACGCAGACGCTCGCGCACACGGTCATGCAGACGCTCGCGTAAAAGTTCGCAGCGTAGAATGCTGTCTCGCCCCAAAAGAAAAAGAAAACGAGATCCGCGGGCGGATGCGTTTCGCCCCCCTCCAATGAGCCCTCGCACAAGGCGTAGGCTGAACCGAAAAGGGAGGAACAAAAACACAACATTCCACATGTACTCGCCGCGCTTCATGTCGAGAGCGTTCGTCGCTGTGCCTGGGGCAAACTATCACGTGTCCCCGGTGAGACAAAGCGCGCTTGTCAAGGCACAAATCCTTGCAAACATTGCGGCAATGGAAAGAAGCCAGCAAATTGACAGAATGGTTGACAGGGCAATGAATCAGCATGCATTTCAAGTACAGAGAGAAGACATGCTTAATGTCCTCGACAGACTGTCCATGTGAGCATGAGCCTTTTTCAAACCTATGACGCTTTCGGCCAGCTTTTTGTACGACTATGAATACCGAATCGACCTCTTCCAAACGATCGTTAGCGCCTTCCGGATAATCTCGGGAGGCCCTTTTTTAAAACAAGCAAGCCCGGCCCATTTAGGCAAACATATTGTACATGCCGCCGTACTGCACTGCATCCAAAACGCGATTTTGTCCTTGCAGCCGTCCAACACACTGATTGAACTCTCTTTTCCTTCGCGCCGACGCATTTTTTCCCGGTGCTTCGCCGCATTCCGCTTCAAATCGTCCAGCTCGCCACGACAACAGAATGTATAAATACAGGAAGATGAGCAGTATTCCGACAGCGAAGACAATGGCGTAGGCGAGCATGGTTTCATAGTCCTTTTTACCGTCTTCATCTTTTTTGTTAAAAGTGAACATAAAGACGAGCAGCACGATCGATGTGATGACGAGATATCCAAAAAAGAACAATTTGAACGAAGGTTTTGTGACAATGTTGCGCTCGATACCGACGTAGCCCTTTCCCATACGCTGAATGAAATTTCTTCGAGCTGAATTTCGTTTAGGCATTTACTTTGCGAAAACATTTTAATATATAACATGTCTGGAGAGCCCAAATGAAAAAGTGAAATAATAAATAAAAAAGTGAAATAATAAATAATAAATAGCGATTTTCAGGCACTCGCGCCGGGGGTGAGCTCGCCGAATTTTCCCGCCAAAAAAAATGAAAAATTTTTCGACGGAAAAAAATTTCAAAAATTTGAAATTTCAAATTTGAAATAAAATTTCAAAAATCCAAAATCGATCCCGGGATCGACATTCGATTGCATACATAGGACCGAATTTGTCGACATTTTCAAAATATTTTCGAGACTGAAATTCGCGAAAATGTCGACCAACAGC
>Ga0181392_1001044_pt1 | contig 10616 bp, 7 predicted proteins | sample 15SPOviralmetaG_FD_130083 | JGI IMG/M metagenome (GOLD analysis project Ga0181392, IMG submission 130083) | Marine viral communities from the oligotrophic San Pedro Time Series (SPOT) site, San Pedro Channel, CA, USA - 15 SPOT_SRF_2010-09-15 | ecosystem: Environmental > Aquatic > Marine > Strait... | reverse complement strand
CAGTTAAAAGAGTTAAAAGATTATAATAACTATTTAACGAAAAATTATACTAAAGAAAAACCTCTAAAATTAGAAAAAGCAAAAAACGCAACAAAAAGAGAACTAGAAATTGATTCAAGTGGTAATTTAAATATAAAAAAAGGCGAAGGTAGATTATCATTTGAATTTAAAAAGTTAGATGAAGATGAACTTAATAATACAAAAATAAAAATAACTAAGGATTCAGAAATATTTAAGGATAAAAATAATAATTCAATAAAACTAAGAAAAAATGAAAAGTTTATTGTAAAAAGTCTCATACCAAATACAGGTGAGCCTATTACTGAAAGTGATATTATGAAACATTTTTTTGAAGATCATGATAGTAACCCCATTGTATTAGAGAGAGAGAGAATATCTAAGAGAGAGAGAATATCTAATATGTGGGCGGGTACTATAAATTTAGACGAAGAAGAATTAGATAATGAAGAAGAATTAGATAATGAAGAAGAATTAGATGATGAACAAGAATTAGATGATGAACAAGAATTAGATAATGAACAAGAATTACATGATATAAACTCTGATAATAATGAAGATTTTGATAATGATGATTTAGATAATATAAATTCAGATAACAGTGAAGAAAATTATTCAGGAGGAGAATCTGACGATAGTTTGAAAATTTTTGGTGGTACTGGTAATACTAATTTTGGTATAAATAGTTATAGTGACAACCAAAAAAAATCAATAAGTTATGGTGAAGTCGCAGTAAAAGCATCTGCCCCTTTAACATATCCAGTGATAGGACTTTATAAGACTGGGAAAAAGTTATTTAAACCTACATCTTCTAATATAGTAGATACAATAAAAGATAAACTTTATACAGCTAAGACAGGTAAGTGTTTTGAACTTGGGAAAAAATTTAATAATACAGGTGATTCAAAATTAGAATTTGAAGATGCAAAAACATTTATTGATTTTATGCTTATAGCAACATTTCAATTTTATAAAAAATTAGAACATAACATGTCAAAAGAAGGCGAAGGAGAAGGCGAAGGAGAAGGCGAAGGAGAAGGCGAAGAAGAAGGAGGAGGAGGAGAAGGCGAAGAAGAAGGAGGAGGAGAAGAAGGAACAAAAGAAAATAATACATATGAAATAGATAAATTTTTCAGAGCATATTTGAAGCGTTTATATAAATTTGCGAAATTAAATATATATGTAATTGTAAATTGTAGTTCAATATTACAAGAATTGTCTAAAGCAATTCATATTTTAATAACAAAAAAATTAAAAAATGCTTTAAATGATGTATATATAGATGAACCAGGGAGAAACGAAATAGTTGAGCGAAAAAAGAGAGAAAAAAGAGGAGAACAAACATTAGCTGATTTAATGGATGATAAAAATATATTTGGAACAAGTAGTTATTTTAATATGCATTCATTAGCAATGATGAATTTTATTTTTGATGCATATAATACTGCTATTCCAAGAATTGAAGATATTATTAAATCAACACATAATACAGATGAACGTTTAGACCAAATATCAAAATATTTAACACTTAAATATGATATGACTATTTTGGGAAAAGATACATCTAACGAAGTAAATGAAAGATATGTAGAAGAGAATAATTATATAAATAATTTATTAAAAGATTTATTTCCTAAGATGGGTTTTATGGATAAATCTATAATGAGAAATTTAAAAAAAATAGATAAAATAATTGAAAATAATAGTGAGAACACACTTTTATTACAAAATGAATTACAAGATTTAATTAATATAACTTTTGAAAATGGAAATATTTTATTTGAAAATGAAAAAGTTTCAGAAATGAAAAAACAAGATAATAGTGATATGTTACAACAAGAAATAGATAATTTACAAAATGATATTCAAAAATTAAAAGAATTACAAGGACTACAAGAAAAATAAAAATTAGACTGAAATTAATTAATCAATAAATAATAATTTTTATAATATTATTATTTATTTAAAATTTAATAATATATTATATATAATATATTATTAAATGCAAGCATCAGCAGCATCTCGACCACCACCACCACAAGAAGAAGAAGAACAAGCAGAAACAATATCTATAAAAACTATAGTTGAACAAAAAATAAAAGAATTAGATACATTTCCATATAAAGATCAAATTCAACAATCTATAAAAGATCAAATTCAACAATCTATAATAAATGTAATACAATATAAATTAGATAATGCTAAAGAAAATGATCTAGAAGCTAAAAAACAATTATGGCACAATAAGTATATAGAACGTGGACAAATTTTAAAAGATGCTCCATCAGATGAAACTAGCGATAAACCAAAAAGTTGGGCCATGGGAAAAAATATGGCAACTACTATGGTGGCCCCTGTACGAGGTTTAAGACGAATGTATCGTTCTAAAGATAAATCGGCAAATTTAAATGATGTAATTTTAAATTCAATTAAACGTGCGAAAACAGGAGAATGTTTTACATTTGGTAAACATTTTAGAACTACTGGAACATCTAATTTAGACTTACATGATGCTAAAATTTTTACAGAATTTTGTATTTATGCTACATATTATTTGTATGAACAATTAACCAAAGAATTAAATACAGATATAAAGAGAGCGGATTCAGATAAATCAGATGAAAAACAAATAAGAGATGAAAATAACAATTCAATACAAGAAGAATTAATAGAACAAGTAAAAACAGATTTAAATGATCCTATCACAAACAAAATAGATCAAATTATAGAAGAATTAAAAAAAATTAATGATAAAAAACTAACAAATTTAATTACAACATTAAATACTTTAAAAACTAGATTAAAAAACAAAACTATATTGTCTCCAGAATTTTATAATTTTTTAAATATAATACTGGATCAAATAAAATTCTTAACAAAACAACGCGAAAATATAATATCTAAACAAAATGAAATAGGCGATGGTAGTACGGCCATAGAAGAAAAAATAAAAGAAATACAACAGGGCCTATTAAACAAAGAAAAAAATTCAATAGAAAACCAAATATTAGAAAAAGAAAAAGATTTTATAATCAATTTAGATAAAATAATAAGTAAAATAGAAAATTTTAATACAATATCACCCAATATTAAACGTGGAAGGGAGATTATCGAACTAGTTAAAAGTTACATGCAAAAAAACACTACAAAAACGCATGTAGTTTTAGATAAGATGAACGAGGCGTATGAAAAAAAATTATTAGCAGAGCAAATACTAGATACTGATACTGCAACAGTTGAAGAAAAACAACAGGCACAAAATGAATATAATCTGGCTGCTGCTGCTGCGGTGGCGGCCAAAAATTTACTGGATAAAGAGGAGAATGACGGGGATATGCAATTTCAGGCGGCTATGGTGGGCTTGGAGGCGATGGGTGACGAGGTGGTGGGGGCGGCGGCGAGGGTGGCGTTGGAGGAGGCGACGAGGGCGGGGGTCAATAAAGTAAAGACAGACAAAAAAGGTCCAGATACAATAGAATATGAAATAGACAAATTTTGTAATAAATATTTTCAATATTTCTTTGAGTTTGCCAGAATTAATATATATGTAATAGTAAATTGTAGTTCAATATTAAATGATTTGGCTAAAGCATTAGCTTTATTAATTGGATTACAATTAAAAAAATCAATTGGAACAGCTAATCAAGATAAATTAGTAAAAGATGGAGTATTAAAAGATGAATCCAATAAAGCAAATGAAAGTTTAACTCAAGATATGAAAAAGGCAAATTTATTTGGTTCTGGTGCTTTTTTTAATATGTATTCATTATCTATTATAAAATATATAGGATTTATATATGAAAATAGTATTCCAGAAATAGAAAGATTAATTGGTTCAGTAAATGATAAATATACCCGTTTAAAAATACTTGATAATTATTTAACAAGTAAATATGAAAAAATGGTTTTAGGTAAAGAGAGTCATCAAAAAGATAATGAAAAATATGAAATAGATAATCCTTTTATAAAAAATTTATTACAAGATATATTTCCAGATATGGGATTTTCAGATGGTTTAATAAGAAAAAATATACAAAATATAGATAGAGCGATTGAAGAACATAGTGATAATATAGATTTATTACAAGCTGAATTAGAAAAATTTCTTCCTATTAATTTTCAAGAAAATGGATTGTTATTTGCTAATAAAAAAATACAAGAAATTATGTTTCAAGAAAATGATATAAAAAAATTAAAAGAAATAATTGACGAAAAAACAGATAAAAAAGAACAATTAACTAGATTATTGGCACAAGCACAAGTAAAATCAGCCGCACCAGCACCAGCACCAGCACCAGCACCAGCACCAGAACAAGCAACAGCAGCACAATGAGCAGCAGCACCACCAGCATCATAATAAAATGAATAATAATTTAAATCAATTAATAAAAATAATAATTATAATTAATTATTATTTTTAAATATATAATTAATATAATTAGTATTTAAATGAATAAATTATGCTTGTCAGATGAAAGTGAAAAATTATTATTAAATTATAAAAATTTAAAAAAAAAATTAAATTTTAATTATAGAGATTCGGAAAAAACATCTAAAAATGCGTTTTATTTTCAATTTCAAAAATTCATTTTAAATAGATTACTTATTGTACATAATGAAGTTTCTAAAACATATTTACAAAGTGAATTGTCTAATTATAGAAATATATATATAGATAGTTCAAAAATATATAATCAAACTATTGGTAATGTTTTAAATGAACATTTAAAAAATAATAGATATATAGATAATAATATAATAAATTATATTAAAAAATTTCAATTATTAAATGAAACTAAAAAAATAGATAAAAAGCGAGAGAAATCATATTTATTAAAATACGAAATACCATATGAAAAAACTTTTATAAATATTAATTTTATTTTATATGAAAAAGATGCTCTTTCAAAGCAATTAGTTGAAAAATATGATAATAAAGCATATGATATATTAAAAATAATTCATTTAATTATAATATTATCAAATAATAATTTGATAAATAAAAAAGATTTTGAAATATGTTCGAGAGATGGATTAAATATTTTTATTTTTTTAACACCGTTTTTACGAGAGATTAATATAAATAGTAATGATATTTTAGGTGCTAGAAATGCTAATGGTGGATTTTGTTATGGCTGTAATAATAAAGGAAATATAATAGTATATAGAAGTCAAGAATATTTTAAAGTATTAATACATGAATTGATACATAACTTTGGAATAGATAGTTATATATTTGATTTTAGAAAAGAAATATATAAGACTAATAGTAATGAAAATAAATTATATAAAAATTTTATAAATAATTTTAATTTAAGTCGAGAGATTAATGATGGGACATTTGATATAGATATACAAGAATGTATTGTTGAATTTTGGGCAAAATTTTTAAATAATTCTCTCTTTTCTTTTAATTATATTTTAAAAAATTTAACACATACAGATAATATAAATAATATTCCATTAAATATTAAAAACTCAGGACAATTTAACAAAATATATAAGATATATATATCTATATTTACAAATGTATTTGAATTAGAAATATTACATAATAGTTTACAATGCGTTAAAATATTAAAAAAAAATAAATTAAATTATTTAAATATTCTCTCAACAAAAGATGAAAAAATAAATAATTATAAAGAAGAAACACATATATTTTCTTATTTTATATTACAAACAATATTATTATATAATTATAAAAATTTCATAAATTTTAAAATAATGATTAATTTTGAGAGAAATTATAATAAATTTAATATTATTTTTCCAAAATCTCTCGAAAAAATAAGTCAATTATTTAAATTTATTATTATTAATTCAAGAAATAATAATTTTATAAATAATATTCAATTACTTGAAAAGATAAAATATAATAAATTATTGCAAACTAATTTGCGTATGTCTCTCATAGAATATTAATATTTATTTTATTAGGAAAAATATATGTATATAATTAATTATTATATAAATATATGAATACAAAATATGAAATATCTTATAAAAAACGAAAAAAAAAATATAAATACAATAATATAATTAATATAGATACTATGTCTATTACAAATGATAATATTAATGAAAATATTAATGAAAATATTAATGAAAATATTAATGAAAATATAAATAAAAAACATATAATGGAATATGTTTTAGATAAATCTCTCCCTAATAGCTATAAAAAAACTAAAATAAATGATGACAATTTTACTATTATTAATATAAATGATTATAATTATTTATTAAAAATAAATTATAATATGACACAATTAAAAAAAATAGCAAAATATTATAATCTAAAAACAGGTGGTAACAAACCAGAATTAACCAAGTTTTTATATAACAGTTTATTAATAAAAAGTAAAAGTATATATATACAAAAAATTTATAGAAAATGTTTAATAAAAAATTTTTTATATTTACATGGACCTTGTATTAAATATTCATCTGTTAATGATACTGATTTTGGAACTTTGGATGAAATAAAAAAAATTAAATTTGGAAAATTAATAAGTTTTAAAGATGATGACAATTTTATATATGGGTTTGATATTCAATCATTATATAATCTATATTTAAGAAATAATAAAAAAAATAATAATATAATAGAAAATCCATATACTACTAAAAATATAAATAAAAATGTATATAATCAAATGATATTATATTTAAAATATTGTAATATATTTTGTTTAACAACAAATATAGATCTAGATGAACTAAGTATATTTAATGAAAAACAACAATTACAAATGAAATTATTATCATTATTTCAAATAATGGATTCATATGGACATTATACAAATATAAATTGGATATTAAATTTAAATAAATATGATTTAGTAAAATTTATAAGAGAATTATATGATATATGGAATTATAGAGCTAATTTATCATTAAAAGTAAAAAGTGATATATGTTATCCAAATGGAAAACCTTTTGATAAAATAAATATAAATACAATTGATTTATGTAATTATGAACACGTATTTAAAACAACAATAAATATAATTGAAAAATTTATAACACGAGGAATAAATGATGAAAATAAAATTTTGGGTTGCATGTATGTTTTAACTGGTTTAACATTAGTTAATAGCGATGTTGCCGAAGCACTACCTCATTTATATTTATCAGTAATTTAATTAAATAATTAAATAATTATTTTTTTGTTCGTTTAAATTTTAATTATTATGATTTAGCAAGTAATTATATTATATAATATAAAATTAAATATATATTATATAAAATAACTTAAAAAAGACTTAGTACTATGTATTATAAAAAAATGCCCGCCAAATCCAAAAAAGTCGATACCCCCGCTCCTGTTGTTCTAGAAGAACCCAAACAGAAAGCCAAAACTGAAGACTCCAAAAAAGTAACCAAATCTAAATCTAAAACACAAGATGTTGTTGAAGCCACACCTGTTCCCGTTCCTGTTCCGGAACCAGTTGTTTTAGAAAATGTTGTTGTAAAAACCGATTCAGATGAAACCGCTGTAGTTGATAGTTTTGGTGAATTTTTAACTAAATTCCAAACCTTAATGTCGGGTTTTTCGTCCCTTAAAACAGAATTAAAACTACTTGAAAAATCCACAATTAAACAACTTAAAGTAGTTAAAAAACTATCTGGAAAAAAAAAACGTAAAGGTACACGCGCACCAAGCGGATTCGTAACACAATCACCTATTAGTGATGAAATAGACGCTTTTCTAGGCAAAGATAAAGGTGTAGAAATGGCACGTACTGATGTTACTCGTGAGATTAATAACTATATTAAAGCAAACAGCCTACAAGATAAAGAAAATGGTAGAAAAATTAATCCCGATACAGCTCTATGTAAGCTATTAAATATTACAGATGAAGTAAATCTAACATATTTCAACCTTCAGCGTTATATGGGTCCACATTTCCAAAAACCAGAAAAAAATTTAGCGGCAACCGCAACAAAAAAAAAAAAAAAAAAAAAAAATAAAAATAAAAATAAAAAAAAAAAATAAAAATAAAAAAATAATATTAGTATTATAAAGTATAATAATAATATTATGTCTTCTGCTTTTATCGCCGGTATTAAATTTGATTCCACTGTTGATGTTATGTATACGAAATCTAAGGTAAATCCTAATGGACGTAAATCTGTTGGAATCTTAAATAAGCATACTAAAAAATCACTATATCTTAGCACCCCTACTATGCTTACATGGGGTGTAAATGAATATGTTGATGAAAAATCAGGAACTAAAACTTACGATCTAGCATTACAGTTCCCAAATGAAGAATATTCCAACGAAGAAGTAGATAAATTTCTTAAAAATATGCAAACACTTGAAGAAAAATTAAAAAAAGATGCGATTGAAAATTCTAAAGATTGGCTTAATAAACCAAAACTTACAGAAGATGCCGTTGATGCGTTATGGAGTCCTATGTTAAAATATCCTAAAGATAAAGTATCAGGTGATTTTGATTATAGTCGTGCTCCATCCCTAAAACTAAAACTTCAGTATTGGGATGATGAATTTAAAAACATCGAAGTATATAATCAAGAACGTGTTATGATTTACCCATCTGATGATAATAGTGTTTTTGTTCCCGAACTTATTACAAAAGGTATGCAGGTTCCAGCAATTATTCAATGTGGTGGAATTTGGGTTGCTAATGGTAAGTTTGGGGTAACTTGGAAACTGTGTCAGGTAATTGTAAAACCAACCGAAAAAGTATTTGGAAAATGTCAAATTGAACTTAGTTCACTAGATAAAGAACAGCTTGAAAAAAAACTAGAACCTGAAATTGAAGTACTAGAAACCCCACGTGAAACAGTTGTAGAGGATAGTGATGATGAAGATACAATTCCTGAGCCAGTTCCAGAGCCAGTTCCAGAGCCAGTTCCAGAACAAAAAGAAGTGAAAGTTGAAGATGTTAAAAAACCAAAGAAAGTAGTAAAGAAGAAATCAGCAGCATCCGAATAAATAATAAATAATAATAAATAATAATAAATAATAAATAATAAATAATAAATAATAAATAATAAATAATAATAAATAATAATAAATAATAATAAAAAATAATAAATAATAATAAATAATAATAAATAATAAAATATTTATTTTTTTTATAAATATTTTATGTCTATTGTTTTATTTTAAATAATAAAATATGAACCTATACTAACTAATATTATACCAAACAAATTTTTTTTTGTTAAACTTCCATTATATAGATAATACGAAACCAATGAAACAATAGGTAAATAAATTACAGTTGATAAACTTTCAATTCTTCCAAAATTTATATTGTTTTTACAAGCTATTATTGTAAAAAAATTAGTAGATATCATTGTACATGCTAATAAAAAAACATAAATATAATTTTTATTATAATTATTTATAGATTTTATAAAACTTTTATGAAATAAAGTTAAAACAATTAACGCGGAAAATACATATACATTTACAAGTATATCATTATTAGAAATTGTTTTTAATGCGGATTTCATAAATATGTAATAAAAAACATATCCTATAGACAAAATAGTTGATAATATAATTAATAAAAAATTCATATATATATAACTATTCTAAAAATATATGAATATTAATATTAGATTTTATATTTGTATCAAAAATATTTTCATTATTTATTTTTGAAATTCCTTTGTTTTTTACTTGATATATTTGATAATTACGAAAATATAATTCATATATTGGTATATTTATTATTAAATTATGTATTGTTACTATGATATCTATTATATTTTTTTCTATTTTATCAATAATCTCTCTATATTTTAAATAATAATTATAATTTAATATATTATCATTATCTATATATAAATTTTCTTCTAATGAAGGTTGTATCTTAATTAAATTGTCATCATAAATCAATTCACGATGCCATAATGGAATATAAATTATTTCATTATTTATATTTAATTTATATAAATCATTTTCAAATAAATTTTTTAAATTAGGATGCAATATAAAAATATTATATTTTTCAAGTTTTTTAATCAATATATCTTTTAAAATCTCTCGAAATTTATCATTTATATTAATTTTATTATTAATTAAAAAATTATATAAATCTTCAATAATATTAATATTTAATTTATCTATTAAATTTATTAAAATATTATTACTATAATCAATACAGTCACTTTTGAATTTATTGAAATTATTTATAATATTATTATCATTGGTTTCACTTATTGATAATAAATTTATAAATGATAATAATAATGTAACAAAATTTAAATCATTATCTATATTAATATCGTCATTTTTTAGATCGTTTTTTATATTATTTTTTTCTATATATAATTTTAAATATGAATAAGCATCATTTATTTCTTTAAATATATCACTTGTATCATTATCTATATTTTTATCAGGATGGTAATTTAAGGCAGCAATATAATAATATTTTTTTAATTCGTGAATATCAAGATTTTCTATATTATAAATATTATATTTTTTGCTCAAATTTAATATTTTTAAAGCATTACTTAAATTTAACATACTTTAATAAACATTGTTATTTTAACTATTTTTTATAATTATTAAAAATAGTTATAATATATTGTATAAATATATTATTTAT
>Ga0181392_1001031_pt1 | contig 10657 bp, 9 predicted proteins | sample 15SPOviralmetaG_FD_130083 | JGI IMG/M metagenome (GOLD analysis project Ga0181392, IMG submission 130083) | Marine viral communities from the oligotrophic San Pedro Time Series (SPOT) site, San Pedro Channel, CA, USA - 15 SPOT_SRF_2010-09-15 | ecosystem: Environmental > Aquatic > Marine > Strait... | reverse complement strand
GTATCCACCGCGGCCACTGCCGCTTCTGCGCAAACGCGATTGGAGAACAGAAACTCCAAGTCGACGCCATACGGCACACTTCGTAGGAAGCCAACCGATCGCTGTTGCTCGAGGAAGACGCGGGAGTTTGCGAGGCAAGGCACCAACGAATCGGCAACAATCCGCCGCAGCGCCAGCAAGAACACCATGTTGCTCTCCTGCAAAATCTTGCCGGTGCTGGCCGGGCCACCAAACGAGCTATCGCACATCGCCGTAATCTCGAGACGAGATTGCATGGGAGGGCGGTAGTACGGGTGCAGATTGGAGTGCAGTCCGGTGAGGAGGATCTGGAGTGAGTTCTGCACGGCAAATAGGATGCATGGGTTCTTCAAAAGGTCGTCCATCCCACGAAAAAAGACCTTTGTCACCTCCTCGTCGCCACACGATCTCAGCAAGGCGTTGAGAAGCCCACACGAATGCTCGTTGAGAGTGTGGCTCGACCCTGCGCCTCCACCAAGAGATGCAGGGTTGAAGGCGTTTGCAATCAGGCTGGCGTTGTGAGCATGCTGCGTGTTGCTCGAAATGACCTCGGTGTGCGCAAACGTCCCGGTCAAACTCTCGTCCTTAAGCAGGCTTTTGTCGAGATCTGACTTGGCGCCGATCCGTGCGTCGAGCCACGCAGGAGCGCACATCAAAAGCTCGTCGTACGAAGCCTCGGAGAGGGCAGAGTGGCACGCCGCGGTCGTAATGTTTGGCACCTCCGATAGATTGGTCTCGTCGCAAAAGGAGACGAGCGTGTTAAGAGCCGCAGAGGCAAAGGTGGACACCAGAAACGAATCGTTCCACGACTGTAGGTCGCGTCTGAACACGGGTTCGAGTTGTGGCACGTATGTTGAGGTGGGCTTCAGCCAGGTCAAACTCCGCAGCGAGTCGTCCAGCGTCTCGGATTCGAGCAACCAAGCGGCGCCTTGCTTCTTTTGCGCGTCGGTGCCCCAATCCGGGTGAGACTTGGCGCTGGAGACTCGGAGCGACGCCTCGAAGAGCACGAGCTCCGCAATCTGCCCGGTGAGCAGAGCAATGCTGAAAAGCTTGACCCGCAAGTGCTTCAGCTTTGCTTGGCTCGGACTTACCACTTTGACCTCTTCGCCCAACTTTACAGCTCCCGAGCTCCCAATCCTCGCGATGTTCTCCTCCTCGACGTCCTCTTGGTCAAACATGGTTGTCTTGACGCCCGGCTCTTTGGGGAAGCAAGCGTTGACTTCGAATGCCTTGATGCGTCCTTTGACCCTAGATCGTAGAGCGTCCGTGCGCCTGGACGCAAGCCCCAGCGCCTCAAAGATCTCAAGACTGTCAAAAAGGGCTTGTAGCTGCGTGTCCACCTCGTCGTTTAACGCCTCGTTGCCTACCATGTCGTTTGCGGTGACTTCAACGTTACACAGAAAAAGTCCATCCGAATTCACACGCTGAAGCGCATGCGCCAAGTCGCGTCGACCCTCTTGGCACAAGAAAACCGAGGCGGTCCGCAAGGCGCGGTTGATGGAGGAGACAGCCCCGGCCTCGCGGAACGAGAGAAACCTGCTCACGTTGCGGTCGGCATTGGATCGTCCACTTCGCAGAACTCGCGGCTCTCTCCATGGTCGATCTCCTCGTGCTGTGATGTCTTCTTCTTTTTCTTCTTCTTCTTCTTCTTCTTCTTCTCCGGATCCTCTGATACACCCGCCGAGTCGAGGAGGTTGCTCGACGGGTTGTGAAAATCTTGGTAGACGTCGACGCGTTCTCCCACGACACTGAACGAGTAGTCGGTGCTGTTGAAACGAACGACTGGTTGGAAGAGCAACGATCCGATGACAGAGCGCGTTGGTAAGTTCAGCACGTGCTCGTCCACGGCTAGCAGCGCGGACTTTGGGTACCCGGTCGACGTTTCGACGTCGTTGCAAAACCGGAAGTCGCCATTCGCCAAACGGTCGCGTACGCTGCTCAGGTCACTTGCCGCCTCGCTCGCCTCATGTGTCGTTTTCTCAACCAAGGACTTTTTTGCCTTTTCCGTCAGTTGCTTGAAATCGAACTTTGCAGCGTTGGTGAACAGGCTTGCCGTCGCCGAGTGAGCGCTGACGCTGTACTCGGGAGTCGTGCGAGCCAAAAAGTAAATGTACGAGACCATGTACCGCATGCAAAGTAAGCAGGGCTGTCTCGCGCCCGGGAGAGCGCCTGTCTTTTGAAACGACTTTAGCTCGCTTGGCGTCAGGAACTCCTTTAGCACGACCCTGCTCTCGGCAGAATTGCTGCCATGCCTCACGAGGGCAATGAACTTGGCAATGCAGCTAGCCTCGTTGGCGCATTCGCGCTCGCCAGCCGCCTGGTTTGGCGCGCACAAGAACGCCTCGTCGTGGCAGCGCGTGCATACCTCGATGTCATTCAGGGTCACAAGCGGCTCCACGCTTGCAGACGAGAGCAGGCGTAGCGTCTCGGGTTGGGTCGCAAGCGACGAGCTGAGTGGATGCGTTTTCAAGAACGCGTTGAGCGCAACCTCGTGGTCGCTGTAGACTTCATCCGGGGACGCTTGCCCTAGGTCTTGATACACCGACAGGCGCCGTGGCGGCGGCTGGCTGATCTCGCATCGCTGCCTCTTCTTGCCCTCGAAGAGATCAACGTCTTCGCCAAACTCGGCGTCCATGCTGCGTGTCTGTCTTGTTCGTTCTCGCAAACGGTTTTTGAGTGTTAGCGCGTGAAGCGAGCGTGCATTTGAGATTTTTCACGACGCCCGCCGCTGGCTGCTCACTCAACCTTTGGCAAAATTTCATGGGAATGCACGACCGGATGACAGTCGACACTCGATTTTTGATCGTCTCTCGTCCCTTTTTTGATGGCGAAGTTGCGCTGCAGAGATTCAACAACGCGTCGGGTGTTGTCGTGAACGAAGTCGAGCGGTTGATTGACCAGAGCAGATTGCCAAAGCTGGCGTGGGTGTGCTGCTTGGCGTCGATTGTGATGTGGGTGGCAAAAACGTGCGCGTTGTTCTTTTTCGCGCGCCGCGTCGTGTCGAGATTGGAAGCGAAGCGTGTTGTTTTGAAAAAAAGAGATTAGATCAATCGAACTCACCACTGACAAATTGTCACTGAACACCCAGCCAAACGCACCCTCGAGTGCCACTGGGCGAGCAGAATCCCCACTCACTTACCACGCTCGCACACGAATCACCGACGGTGCAACGCGAGATGCCGGCCGACGAAAAGTAGCACACGTGCAAGCAAAATGGGGCTCTACTCGTGCTGCAATGCAGCAGCGTGGTCTATGAGATCGTCGTTCACGGGCCGAAGAAGCGGCTCGTCGTGCAACAAACGTCTCAAGTTCAACCCGATGTTGTAAGCAGCGTTCGAGTCTCTGTTGAGACACCTGTTGCACGAAACGCAGAACCTTAGGCCCCGTATGTCCTTGTGTTTCCGCTTTGTTGTTGGGTGCGCCACGCACTCGCCTGTGCAAACACTGCAAGTACGAGAGGTGTAAAACTCGGGCGTGATCACGACAAGAAAGAATCGAGCAATCATTCGCAGCAATCCAACGCCAATGCATGGAGGAATCCCTTTGCTATGCAGGGTGTTGCGACCTGCGACCGCGCCAAAGGCGCCATACGCGATCACCGGCTTGCGTCCGTCGTTTGCACACAACGACCTTAAACGATTCACAAAGGAGGACTCGCTTTTTTGCCGCGAGATCTGTCGCTTTCTTGCCCTCACGCGGTGCTCGTTCTTGCCGTAGTAGTCCATCAGCGTCTCCATGTTCCTCTCCCTCACCTCAAGGTACTGCTTAAGGCTGTCTAAGCCGATGCTTCGCTTGATTGTCGAGAGATTACGCTCGATGACTTTGACTTGTGTGGGCCTCTCCTGATTGCGAGTGATGCGATAGTCCACGCTCCTGTAGTCTCTGTCTCGTTGCGCTCGAGTATACCTGGCCTTTCTTCTCGTTTGCAAGTTAACCGCAACTGCCAGTTCGACTTGTCCGGGGTCAATTCCAATGATCTCGAGGTTGTTCAGGTCCATGTTTCGTTTGATCTGGTCAACTGTAACAATTCCGCTGCAAGGCATTTCGTCTCGTCGCTCGTCTTCCCTGGCGCGTTTCTTTCCCTTCCCTCTGTAGTTGAGATTCACTCGCTTGAACTCGGTCACGTCCCGCTTGTTGCCCTTGAGCTGATTCACGATGCAGTCCACTCCGTTGGTAGAAAACCCACCAAGCACACGCCAGCCCTGGTTCACACACGCCAAGTCCCACTCGTCTTCAATGCTCACTTCACCGTCTTCTACCGGGTCGAAGGCGGTATTGATGCACCGTCTGCGGATCTTCCTCCCAAGCGCCTCGTTCCTCATCCCCTGAACCAGTCTCCCAAACGAGCTCCGGTAAATCTGGATGTGACCCGGCACCAGCGACCTCTTCAAGGGCATGGTGGCGTAGAGCTTCCCCGTGGTATTGGAGATGAAGCCGTTCATGTGGTGAAAGCCACGCAAGAACTTTTCGGGGGTCGCTTTCAGAAAGTACGACAGGGGACATTCGGCAAAGTCTGGGACGATGTCGTCGATTTCGAGAACGGCACGAATGCTTTCCGCAAGATCTTCATCTTCCTCTGCAAGTTCGATGTCCTCGGTGTTGGGGTTGCTGCAAACACGCCGTGCGATTTTCGCACTTGTGCGTTTGTGTTGCCGTCGCTCTGGTAATGTCATGGCAGCATACTCGTCCGTGGATTTCCTCCTCTTCTCTCTGACGTACGCAAGCACGCGTCGACGGTAGTGCTCCGCAATGTTGTTCTTCGCGTTCGTCAGCAAACACTTTGCGCCGTCCAAGAGCACATGGAGAATGCCATCGCGACTGACCGGCTCAAACTCGGGCATGTGAAGTGTCATTGTTTCGACGATCTCGTCGCGAACGCGTGCACCTTTTGGGATGGACGCCTTTGTGCACGCCGTCACGCACTCTCGATAAAAATCTTCATCCAGAACATGCTCGGCGCTGCGCCCTTGCTGGAGCAACCGAAGCGTGTGAAGATGCACGAGTGCGGAGACGCGAAGCATCGCCAAATGCACACGATGAACCGATGTTTGTATGTACCCTTGGATGGTTTCGTTTGGAATCAGCCGATGGAGGGGTACATGCACGCTTCGCAGAGGAGGTTCCATGTCACATTGCCACGACGACGGCCCGTCGCAAAAGTGACCGAAGGGGTAAGCACGCAACGCGTGCGGAAAAAGTAGGATTTTTTATTACATTTGACCGATCGACTATCAGAAGAATGACGCGGAGATGTTTTTCTTCCGCCATCGGATGGAAGCGAATGGGAGAAAGCCGACGTACATGTTGTTTTTTTTCTTTCAAATGGACTCTAAAATTAATGAACATGCCACCTCCAGCGCAGTGAACCCGGTACCATAAGACAAGAGACGAATGCCGGCATCTTGTGCACCCCGAATCCTCTTCTTTGATTGTTCGTAGCAAAATACCTGGCGACCATGGAGGAAAAGACGCCGCTGTCCCGCGACGAGGTCAAAACTCTTCAGAAACGGCGCGTCAACCCTACCCGCAAACGCGTGATCATTCCCAGCAGCCGCACTCAGCTGTATCGTCATCGCCGTGAGCAACGCCGCCATGCGAGACAACTCGTCCCTTTCGACCGCGTAGGAATCGGTTGGCCCGTTCATTGCAATGGAATGTGCTCGATTCTGATGCGATTGGTACAAGGCAGACGACGAAAGGACCTGGTTTTGCGCTCGCTGCAGCAGCGCCGACGTCCTTGTGTGCGATAAGGACAGCTCCAACGGCATGGTCAAGGAGAGCACAATGTCTCGAAGTACGGCTTGGCCGACTGCCGACTCGGAGTTGGTTACAATGCTCTTTAGCATACTGCTGCCTGCACCCTGACTTTCACTGTATGCGACCGAGTTCAGGTCCGCCAAGTTTATCACATTCGAAACGCAGCTGTGTTGCACGCCATTTTCGGTTTGCGTTTCCGCCAGCTTGGTCAAAAAGTCTCTGCGCAGAGTGTAGCGGAGCAAGCAAAAGTAAATCTTTGACGTTGTCCGCAACTGCTCTTCAGACTTGCACCGTCGTCCTCGTTCAATCAAAAACTCGAGGGCGTCTGCGCAATCGATGGCGTCGTCGCTGGACATGTGGAGTGCTGAACTTGAGAGAAACTCTTGAAGCCGCGCCTCGTGTGGGCTGTCCACGTCTTCCGACGCAGGGTCGGTCAACCGAACAATCATTGCGAACGCAATCGCAAGCGCGCTCGCGTAGCAAGTGTCCGTGGAGAGCTCGCTCAAATTCAAAAGACCAGATCCGATGTTGATGATGAAGGCCTTAATCACGGCCCGTGACGATTCCGACAGCAACGAAATGCCATCCTCGTCTTTGACGACATTGTACAGCTGCACGATGAGCTCGAAGAGGTCGCGCTGAGTCCGCCGGTTTGGTGTTTCTGTTGCGAGGAGGATGTCGAGTCGCTTTTTGACGCGTTCGCACAGCTTTAGAGCAATCTTGCGCGAAGAATGCGAGCCGCTGGTCGATCCAGAGGAACTCGCACTACTGGAAGACCCAGAACTTGGCAGGGTGTCGTGGTTTTCGTCCTGCATGCAAACGTGCAGCGAGTGTCTGCTTTTTTACTAAATTTTTCACAAAAATTAGCGCGCCAAGGACGTCGCGAGCTGCGGGTTTTTCTTCGCCATCAGCGACATAAGAGCGGAGTCTGCATTGTCGGGCGAGCTGACACGCAAGGTTTCAAAATCCTCTGCCAGGTCGTCCGGCTCCAGCGCTTCGCCAACCGTTCCCAACCCGGCTGCTGCATTTTGCGCAAGCCGCGCGGCCGTGCCATCGCCTATCCCCTCAAACGAGCACAAAAACTTGCTCGCCATTCTGTTGTAAGCCTCGTGGCCATGGACGATCTCCTCTTTGTTGAGCACGATGGTGTCCTTCTGGTCAATGCACAGGCGCGGAACTCCCTTCAAGTGATCGCCACAGGAGTAGCCGGTCTCGACGAGCTCACCGTCGTCCTCGCTCTCGGACAAGATGGTGAAAAAGGCGACATTGTCCACGGAAACGCTGGTCACCAAGGACTGATTGTCCACCGTTTTGCGTAGCAGACGCAGACACTGCGTGACCGCCGACGCAAACGCGTGCTTTTGAGAATCCGTGTCGAGCTCTTGTGCGCGCTGGGCCATGGTGAAGGAGATGGAGGGAGTGACGACAAAGGTCGAAGTGGCAGTAGAGAAGCTGGCCACGACGGGAGGGCCGATCTCAGACGCGGCCAGACGGTGCGCCAAAACCTGAACGCGCTTGCTTGATACCGAGTTGAGAGGGCTGTCTGATACATGCACCGCAAGCCCCGCAAGAGTGACGCAATCCATTGCGTTCGATGCGCTCGTGAACGCGCTATCTGGCGCCGTAGTCGGTGCCTCCTCGCCAAACAGCTCGACCGCGCTGGGGATCCATGCGTTTTCTTCCATGGACGCCACGTGCATGACATCGGGCGTGTCCCCTGCCCCTTCCGTCTCCACTGCCTTGCTCAAACGTCGCAGCCATGCCTTTGCAGACAGCTTGGTTTGCGTCTGTGTCGGCATCGCCAATGAGGGAATCGTCGTCAGAACGTAGCTACATGGCTGCGCATACTGTTTGAGCGCCACATACGATCCCGAAATGCTTTGTTTTGCGAGCGACATTTTTTTCTATTCCTGTCCAACTTGTTTAAGTTGTTCATCTAAAATCTGAGCGGCATTGTTGGTGCCATCCTGAGCACTCTCTATGAAAACTTGCGCAGCAAGAAGCTTCATGTCTTCGCTAAATTGAAAACCTTGACTTCTCTCAGTGATGTATACTTCTATGTTGTCCAGAAGTTTACTGTCGTTGGAATACGCTTTTGCCAATTCCAGCGTCATGTCGAGTGTGAGTTGAAAGTCACTGTCTTTACCGAAGATGATGTCGTTCAGCCGCACGGTGACATCATTAAATTCATCACTGTCCATGAGTGTTTGCACTGGATCTGAACAGGCGGTGCGTCGCAGCTTTGTAAACGAAAGGAAGCCTATCATTCTTAGTCCCCTTTTTTCACAAACTCTCATTGCCTCAAATTCGCCCAGCACGCACTGCTAAACGCTTGTCGGAGCAAAAAATAACACGAGGCCACCGCAGTGGAGTTGAACGCTTTGACGTGCGCCCCGGTTTCGGACACATACGACAAACTCACAACCGACGGCACGTCCATCAATCTGACATGTCTGTGCACGGAGTCGTGGCCAACCGTTAAGACGTCAATCGTGTGGTTTTCACCCGCCACATTCACCGCCTCTGGGACAACGAACGCTTTCATTTCGCCCTCGTGGAAGACAAAGAACGTGGGGACGCTGAGTCCGATCTCAGGTCCGACGACACACTCAAACCCAGTCTTGCGCGCACACGCAGACGCCCTCAGCACACCCCTCTTTGCGATCGCCGGCGCCAGCTTGCTCGCCGCAGCTCTGTTGCAGGCTGTATCAGACTCGTACTTGATCGAGTGATTGGACAGAAAGCTACACGGAGCGTCTGCAAACCCCTCCATCACCAACTCCAGTTCCCCTTCCCATGTCTCGAATAGACGGCTCGCGTCAAACTTCACACTGATCGACGTGTCGTCAAACTCGTTCAAGTCATGCACGTTTTTGACCACCACCTCGTCCGACCGGAAGAACAAGGACCCTCCAAAGATGGCCGCCGCGATGCTGGCGAGCTTGGACATGTGAGCCTTGTCAATTTTCAGGGGAACGCTTTGACAGCTCAGCGGCTGGAGTGGCGATTGATTTTGGAGTGGGCGAGGACGTCACGATGCGTGTGTCGACCCCCGTTGGCGTCGTGGCCCTCGACGCTGGCCCAAGCATGGCGCGCAAGAGCTCGGCACGGGTCGTCTCGATCATGTCCACCAACAGCACGTCGCGTCGCTTCTCGTCGGCCACGTCCTCGTCCTCCTCGCTCTCTTCGTGGTCCGTCTTGTCCTTACTAGCCCTCTTGTTGCGACGCTCCCTCTTGTCCTCCAACTCCTCCTCGGCCCGCTTGGCCTTGATGGCGTCGATCTGCCGCTTGCGTGCGTCCGATATGGCGAGGGGGCTTTGCGACGCCAACGCCATGGCAAGACTGGGGATCTCCTTTGCGCTTTTCGGCACCGGGTTTTGCATCGCCTGGACGTGTTCGATGGTAGGCCTCCCGAGCTTGCTCGGGGACGAGGCGAGGGGGGACGACGCGTACAGGGCCCTCCGCTTCTGCATGACGGGAAGGTCGTGCTGCTTGCGACGGTCGAGCTTGTCCTCGTGGCGGTCAAACACCATGCCGCGGCGCCTGGACGCGGGGGAAGGCATCACCTTCAGGAACTTGATGGACGGCTTAGGATCCCAAAAGTCAATGTCCAGCTGGGGCGTGTTTGCAAAGACCCAGAGAAGGTAAGACACCGCCCCGGCCCTATTCAGGAACTCGATCTCGGTGCTTGTCTGCTCGCAGGCCTTCGAGTCCCGCATGCGGCAGCAAGGGACGAGCTTCGGCAAGTGAACCGGGTACGGCTTTGGGTTGACCCTCGCGTCCCCGATCACCAAGGTCGGCTCATGAGACCTGCAGAGAGAGAAATACGCGTTGAGGGCGTCAAAGCTATACCGTGCGCGCACATGCTCCGCCTCGAGGTCGTTGGAGACTGCGATCGCGTGACGGGCCTCGACCGCTTGGTAGATAAGAATGGCGGCCAAGAGTATCGGCGAGCAGCCAAAGAGCAGCACCTTTGCATTGTACAGCAGCAGCGCTTCTCCCGCAAGCCGAACGCGGTTGTTGATCGTCGCGTGGTCACCCGACTGCTGGGCGACCTTGAGGATATGCGCGTGCAAATCGTTACACGTGGCCAGCCCCTGTGAATGGAGGTCGTTCACACCGCCATATGCGCGAGTGGTGCGTTCGGCGCCGATCAGGATCCTTGTCAACTTTCCCTTGGCGGCAACGGCCTCCTCCTCGGTCAAAAGGGCGTACGCCGTGTAGTTCGCCTCGTGTGCGGCCGTCAGAAACCATAAAGTCTGGCTGGCCATCCACACGCGACGCTGCTCATCGTCATGCTCCTTCAGCGCCTTTATGATGTCACCTTCTTTTTGCGGCGGCGCCGGCAGGCGCACCAGGCGGTCGTCGGGGTCGTCGTGCGTTGGCAGCTCGAGAAGATTCATGCCGACAAAGATGCTCGTGCGCAAATGACGCCGATCCGCGCGACGGGGCCGGCTGCACGGCAAGGGGGAACAAGAGAGAAAGATGCGCAAACGTCGCCTGCGGGCCCGAGGCCAGAAAAATGCTGCGAGGTTCGCGCGGGAAAACATTTGATTGCGTGCGATTGCCGAAACATGCAAAATTGTGTAGGGGGGAAAAGTTAAGCAAAAAAAACACGGTCCGAAACTCATTTGTTGCCTTTGACAAAATGAGCCCGCCGCGCAAAAAACGCTATCTCGCGGCGGGCGAATTGCGACTGATGAAAAAATCTCGCGACCCGCCGTGTTTTGCACGTCTTGTTCTCCCCGCGCATCCATGGACTGTCAGGCAGCCCTCGCCCTGCTCAGCCTCGCCGACCAGACACTCGTGCATGCCGCCGACAAGGCGGACGCTCTCGCCTCGCACATCTCGGATCACACCAAGAGCCTCGCGGCCCTGCTTG
>Ga0181392_1001026_pt1 | contig 10674 bp, 20 predicted proteins | sample 15SPOviralmetaG_FD_130083 | JGI IMG/M metagenome (GOLD analysis project Ga0181392, IMG submission 130083) | Marine viral communities from the oligotrophic San Pedro Time Series (SPOT) site, San Pedro Channel, CA, USA - 15 SPOT_SRF_2010-09-15 | ecosystem: Environmental > Aquatic > Marine > Strait... | reverse complement strand
TTTTCTTCTTCGTTTCCTTGGTATTCATGAGTTAAAGCTATATCATTAGATTTCATACAATAAAGTCGTTCACCTTCTATAATAAACTCAAACTCAGAGTTAGGTGTAAACGTAATAAGTGTTTCAGGTGTGATTCCTAGAGCTTCTAAGGACTTGTTAGAGTATTTTACTATTCCAACATTAGGTTGTTCTTTTCTGTTCTCTAAGATGCTTTGGTTTTTAAGTGGTTTTATAAAGCAATAATCTAAATGTGGTTTTAAATTGTACATATAGATTTGTTCAGGTGCAACAAAATAAAGATCATCTTTAAAATGAGTTGAGCTATTTCGTTCTTTACCTTTTTGATCATACCATCTTCTAAATATATTATGGTGAATATATAATTCATCTCCTATATTTATTTTAGTATTATAAGCTGCAGGAGTAGAAACTACTACAGCTTTTTTACTAATAAATCTATGATCTTCAATACCAGTATTGATAATAAGGTTATTACCATCAACTTGTCGTGTATTGTCATACCTATCTTCAAAAGGTTTAACAATAAAGTAATATAAGCTTTTCACTAATACTTAAGATCGTACTCTACAGATATTGACATATTAGCATTAAACTTTTTCCAAGGCAAGACTTCATTATTTTTAGTTATAAAAATATTATATGATTGGTCTTTGTCCTCAAATAGAATATCACTAATAGTATGTCCGCCATATACTTCTTGACCAGTTGAATAATGCATTGCATCGTTCTTGTAGTCAGAACCTATACTAATCTTTCTTATTACCTTCGACATCTTCTTTTATCTCAGTATAAGAACCATCTTCAAGATCAATATTAATAGCACCGTATTCAGTTTCTAATACTTCCTTGTAATCTTCTATTTCTTTATTAACTCCAGCTATTTCATGAAGCAGTCCATGTTTCTGGCTTTCTAATAATCCTATGTTATGAACTAGCTCGTTAAGCTTTTTTTGCTGTTCTTGAATTAATTTTAATTCTTCTTTTTTAATTTTCATTTGATTTAATTTAATTGTTTGTTACTTATATATTTACTTGTATAAGTAACTTTTTACTCTATAGGTTCTGGCTCTGACCAAGCTGAAGTTGCCATTAAAGCTAAAGTTTCTGTTTGGTTCATTACATCACCTACTATTGGTAAAACACCTTCTGTAACAAAACTTGGAGTCACTCTATAACTTAATAACCCTTGAGTGTTTGCTAAATTTCTTCTCACTGATTGTGCACTTTGCTGGTCAACTTGAGAAAATAAAACTAAGTCAGTATTACTTAACTCAATTACTATATAACTTTTATTGTTCATTTTGTTGTTTTGTTTTTTTAAGTTTTTTTTCTACTAATTTTTCAATATGTTGTTTTCTTTTTGAATTAGCTATTAAATGTGTGTAGCCTAATTTTGTTGCTAGTTCATCCCAAACGTGATTAAAACCTATAGTTTCTACTTTAAAATTATAATACGTACATAAACCATATATTAAAAACTGCTCAAAAAATATAGGTTTTGATAGTTGGTTTTTTGAACTGTTTTCTATGTAGTCTAAAGATAAGTTATACCATTTATTAATAATAGACAAGTCATTAAACAAAATTATACCACAGTTATAAGCTCTTAAAATATTTAAATTACAATATTTTTTTAGCTTTAATTTTTCTGATTTTGCATTATGCATTAATGGCTTATAAAAACCATGATACATAGGATCATTCTCTATGTTTTGAAAAGCAGCTTGAGCTTTTAAAATTCTATAAGGTGGTTTTTTAAACCATATAACGTCAAAATCTTGGTGCATAAAAGGTTCTTTTTGTATTTTGCAAGAATATATTTTACCTATTGACCAATTTTCACTTGGTATATGGTTTAATTTATCTAACTCAACCTTTACACTTGTAAAAGGTATTTTTAAATCATCTATTAAAAACTTGTACCCTTTTTCATCAGTTACAAGTTCTACTTTGTCAAACCACTTTCTACTATTTAAAACAGAAAGCTCTGCACAATTCGCAAAAGCTTCTTTAGATCTAAAACCTACAAATTCACCTTTTGAAGGCTTTGACCATTGACTATAAACTACTTTATTCAATTTATTAAATTTTTTATACCTATTATCCAAGTATTTTTATAAGTTTTATTATTATTTTTTTTAGGTTTAAAAAAACATTTGATATTATTATATATATATTTAAAATATTTCATTTTTTTATTTTAATATTTTAACTAATATTTCCCAGTCCTACAGCGTCAGCTCCATAACCATATCCAGGTTGTGGTGCTAATTGAGCCGGTTGAGGCGGTTGATCTTTTGTTGGTGATTCCTTTACTCTATCTAACACGTCCATACCTTGAGATAATCCATTTACCTCACTATAAGGAGCATTGTTTGCTATATCTATCGAACTTGTTCCTAAACCACTTGCTGAATATCCAGGGCCATCTACAATATCACTATTTGTCATATTACCATAACTTGTAGCATTGTTAGTTCCAATTTCATCTAAACAAGTCCAAGCTCCTGAGTTGTAAGAACTATTACTTCCTAATTGCCACCAACTAACTGGTGTAGTTCCTGAGAAATTATGTAAGTTACCTGGTACACTTTCATTATAAATTTCCGTTACTTCTGTAAAACTTAAATCTGTATTCCATATTGAAACATTAGAAATTTGACCGTCAATCTTACAACAAGGTCTATAACCAATCACAAAGTCATTGCCAGCAGCGTGCTGTGAAGATGGGATGTTAGATGTTTCATTTTTTGATAATTGTCCATCTATGTAAATTTTCATTGATACACTTGGTGTGTACACCCCTACTATATGATGCCATTCAGTAGTCGTTATTTGTTGAGTAGAATCTACTTTTTTTATACTTGAACCTGTGTCAGCTAAGATAAAAGAAACTAATCCACTAGAATTAGGACCAAATATGTAACCTGGACTATTTATGGAGTCGAATGTGCTAACTCCAGAAGCTCCATTAGTACACGCTCCCTTTACCCAATAACTAATTGTCATAGCTCCAGTAATTTGTAAACTACTATCATTACCACAATTTAAACGATCATCAATCCCATCAAAATCTAATGCGTAAGGACTATAACCAGATGTTTGCTGTAAGTCGCTTACAACTAAATTTGCTGAATTCATACCTAAGCTTTCACCAGCTAATTCATTAACAAAGCCAGCATATTCTGTAGCTCCGTTATTAGTTCCATTGTTAGAACTAGCAGAATCTTGGATACCTGTAGTAGTGTTATCAAGTTTCCACCACGACACAGGTGAATGACTTATTGAAGCCTCTGGGGTTCCATTGTTGTAGAGAGTTTCTATATTTGGTGTTGATAAAGCTGTATTAAAAACAGATATATTTGAAAGTTCACCATTGAAAAAAGAAAGTGAAGAAAGAGTATATCTACCTATTATAAAGTTATTACCTATTTCAGAAGTTGGGGCTGTTATAGTGTAAGAATTTTGTTTAACACCATCTAAATAAATATGTAAAAGAGTTCCATCGTGTACTGTTGCAAGATGATGCCAACTCCCATCTGCAATGTTAGATACTGTCGTGTCTTTATTAGTACCAGCACTATTATATCTTATACTAGTTGAATTTACAATTTGAATATAAAACAAATTAGTTCCTGAACTACCACCGTTTAAAATAACAGGAGAACTTGAAAGTGGTGTAGTACATTTAAACCAAGATGAAGTTGAAAAAGCATTTTGGCTGTTTAACGCAGTTATATTACCACAATCTATATAATTACTACTTCCATTAAAATTTAAAGAACTTTTATAAACTGAAGGATATGCGTTGTTGTCTACACTCCACTCTGCACTTGTACTATTAAAAATTTCACTTGAATCTAGTTTATACCAAGCTACAGGACTTAATGAAGACATGCCCGTTGATGGACTTCCGTTGTTGTAGAGAGTTTCTACTTGTGGAGAGCTTAATTCTGTATTAAAAATAGACACATTCGATAATTTGCCATTTACCCCACTTGCTCCACTCCTATCTCTTCCAGATATTTGAAAAGGTACATTTGAATCTAACAAATAGCCAGTTATACTTGTATTACCAAGATTAGTTAAAGATTGATTAACACCGTTAAAATATAGTTTAACACCAGCACTTGTAGAACTACCATCATAAGTAAATGCTAAATGAGTCCAAGCATTGTTTAATACAGTAGAGTTAGTTCTTATTAAAATTCTATTGGTTGCGGATGAAGCTATATATAAAATTAAATACCTACTTACATTTACATAAAGCAAATAACCTTTAAATGTGCTATTGTTTTGTTTTGATAAAATAAATTCATTATCGCTACCAGTGAGATTAACCCAGCAAGACGCACTAAAAGCATCTGTTCTATCAAAATTATTAACATCTCCAAAATCTATATAATCATTATTCCCGTCAAAATTAAATACATAGTCACTTAAACTATTATTTGGTACTAAATAATTTGCTCCGTTATCTACTGATTGGTCACCTAATTGATAGTAAGCTATTGGCTTTGGTGATAATGACATTGGGTTTGCTACAAGCTCTCCATTTATATTACTTGCAACTAAATTAGATGCATCCATACCTACAGATGTTCCATTATTTGAATTAGTACTAGCATCAGGAATAGTCCAAACACTTGTGCCAGAATTAAAAGTAGCTGTATCATCTAACTTATACCATCCTACAGGATTTAAAGAAGATATATCACTAGGTTTTCCGTTATTGTAAATAGTAGCTACTTGAGTACCTGTTAAAGCTGTATTCCAAAGAGATATATTTGACAATTCACCATTCCAGTAATAACCAGGAGAAATATTGTATCGTCCTATCGTAAAATCATCACCTATATTAGCATTTGGAGCCACTACAGTAACTGGAGAACTATTTTGTTTAACACCGTCTAAATAAATGTCTAAAGATGTTCCGTCATGTACTGTTACAATATTATGCCAACTTCCACTACTAATGCTTGTTATTGATATATTATCAAAATTAGAACCAGAACCGTATCTTATTTGGGTAGAGCTTAATAATTGAATATAAAACCTATTGCTTAACGAAGTGCCACCGGATAAAAATATGTGTGATGTAGTAACTGGTGTTCCTGAATAATTAATCCAAGTTGACGTTGAAAAGGCAGTTAAGTTGTTTAAATCTGTTATATTATTAAAATCTATATAATCATTAGGTATAAAATTAAAAGCATAACCCTCTGCTCCAAGTTGAGTCACTTGGTCTTGTGAAAGTGCATAATCAAAAACAGTTACTTGGTCTATTTGGCCTACAAAGGGGTTAAATCTAAATCTACCAATTCCACCTGAATAAGCACCAGAATAACCTACAGCACCACCAGAACCTCCTACAGACATAGTGCCTGCAACACCGTTTATATATATTTGCCAAGTATTTTCATTACCAGAAGGCAATACAAATGTAGCGTGAGTCCAAGCATTAATAGGCACAGTTTCTGCTGTGATTGCACTTCTAACATCTGCAGAAAATCTACCAGTCCCATCACCCTTACGTATTCTTAGAGTTCGGGTTGTATTAATACTAAATTCTATTCCATAAACTCTTCCAGTCTGTGGTATACCGTCATTTGCAAAAATACCAGCTTCACTTGTAGGACTCGAATCTATTTTAATCCACGCTGAAACTGAATAGCCATTAGCATTTAACTCCGCTTCACTAGGTTGTAAAAACGCGTTACTAGGTGGCGGCCCAATTTGCACATATTCATTATTAGCTCCATCAAACTTCATAGAATAGTTAGAAACCTTATTTTGGTTTTCGTTACTTGGTATACGCCATTGGTCGTTAAAAAATTCTGTACTCATATTAATCTCCCATTCTATACCACTTTATTGGTGGTGTTGTTAAATCGTTTAAATCTGCTGTTTTACCTGGCTCTGTAGCGTTGTAAACGCTTTGTATTTCTTGTGATGCTAGCTCTACATTAAAAAATGATACTTCATCAATAAGCCCGTTAAACCCAGCATTATCATCGCCATTAGTGTTTAACCCATTGCCAATACGTGTAATATTGGGAGCAGGATGCTTAGGTTGGTGAATAGGAGGAGTATCTGTTGATTCAAGTTGTCCATTTATGTAAGTTTTCACATTAGTATCATTTTTAGTAATTACTAAATGATACCAAATATCAGGTGAATAAAGAACTTGGGTGTAGCTAGTTATAGTTAGATAAGGAGTTTGAATTCTACTAAAGATTTTATTATCAGGCCCCCACACACCTACAAGAGGGCTTTTTTCTTGATAAATTTCTCCAGCGCAAAGATGTGAGAATAAAGTCGAATCAAAGCTTTTAAACCAAATAGAAATAGAAAAATGATCATTAAGTGAAAATGATATTGTTGGGATTAGTACTTTATTATCTGCCCCATCAAACTGCATAGAATAAACGTTGTCTAATTGAGCTAGCCCAGGTGGAACAGGTGGCCCCTCTCCAGACTGGCCGGGTAAATTAACTATTTTTGGAATAGTATATCCTACACCTATTTTCATATTCTAATATAAAGCTAGTATATCATTGTCTGCTAGTGTAGCTACACCTGCTGCTGCTGTGACAGAAGTAACTAATATAGGTAAGAATGATCCAGCTGACACTCCTTTGAATATAACTGAGCTTCCGCTTTCCATAGTAACTGTTATTGAAGTCATAGCAGCTCCAACATATAGACAAACGCCTCTATCTTCGGTTCCTGGTATAACATGAGTTCCAGATGCTATTTGAGCAGCTGTTAATCCTACAGCGTCGTGAGCAAATACTCTTGGTTGGGCCATTTCATTACCCGCTAATCCTTTTACTGCCATTTTATTTATTTTTATTATTTGTAATCTTTTCAGCGCCTCTTGATCCAAAGTACGCTACATATACTGTAATTAGTAAAGTTTTTAATAATTCAACCCAAGCTATGTCTACATCGAACATAGTATGGAAAGAATCAATTATTATTAATATCGTTGAAGCTAGTGTTAAATACATAAGGGTTAAAGGACGAGTGTTCTTTGACAACCAAGAATCAGATTTCATATCTGAATCCCAACGCTTAGATACGTTTTCCATCTCTACAAGATCTTGTTCTATAAGCTTCATTGCTTGTTCTTTGTCAACAGCTTTAATCTTAGTATCACTTGTTATGAGATTTTTTACTATTGCAAGACCACCTTTGTCAGGTAGTACTTCACCTATTTTATTGAGAAGTGCAGGAGCTTTACTAGCTAAAAAAGCCCCTACTTTAGTTTCTCTTAGTTTTTTCTTTTCAGACATTATTTCTTTTTACCGTATCTACCCATACCACACTTTGCTAATAAAGCAGGTGGCTGTACTTTTCCAGATATTTTTAAATATCCTTTAGCCATAACAGGCTCTGGTGTTCCGTATTTTTTAAAAGGTTCATTACTATAAGGCATAACTTTATTTTTTATAAGCTTCTTTTTCCCACCAGTTAATTGGGGAACCATCCACTTGTTTACTTCTTTTTTTAACTTTCCATTTACCTTTACCACTTTTTCTGTGGTAAATGTTATTATCATCATAAGCTAATCTACCGTCTTTTATTTGTTTAACGTGGACCATCTCATGATCTATAATTTCTTTTAATTGCTTTTGGTTTCTTATTTTATCGTTAATAGTAATAGTACAATTCATATTAGTTCTACCTAAAACACCATCTTCTTCCTTTACAAAATATATAGGAGTATTCATTAAATCCTTGTTGTACCAAGGTGGACTTGGCTTTAGTTTAAAACCCATATTACCATTTTACTTTATCTGCCCAGTAAGCAGCTGACATTTTACCTTTAGCAATGTTTTTAGCATGTCTAGCTTTAAAACTTTTACGTCTAGCTTTTTGTTTAGCTGATTCGTTTTTCTTTGGCTTACCAGCAGTTGTAACACCTTGCTGTCCAAATCTTATAATCTTTTCTTTACCACCAGAACAAGCTTTAACAATATGAGACTTAGTCTTATGACCACTAGTTCTTTTAGGTTTATTGCACTTTAAAGTTTTCTTATCTACAGCCATTACTTCTTTTTCTTTTTAGTTGATTCACCGCAAGGTCTACCTGTTTTAATGTTTATCCAGTTTTCTTTTTCAAACCAATCACGAAGCGTAGCGCCTTTCTTACGAGCACCTTTTACATTAGTCTTACTAGATCTTTTGTACTTACCAGACCTACCTGCAGATTCCTTAGCTCTAATTATTTTTTGCTTTTCAGCTTTACTTAAACTTCTAGCTTTTGCAGCTGGCAAACAAACTTTTTTAGTGCCTCCACCTTTTACTTTACTTTTTGGCATCTTTATTCAATTTTTTAGTAACTATGTTTCTAGTTCTTTTCATCTTAGCTACATAGCTTGGTCTATCTTTGTTAAATGCTATTTGTTGATTTAAACTACCTATAATCCTATTTAACTTGCTATTTCTAGTTCTAATCAACCAAGAAGCTAGTTTTGGCGCTGGTAACTCTTTAAACCTTCCTTCTGCATCAGGAGCATCAGAGTCTTTCCAAGTTAATTTATTTTTAGCCATTACTTACAATTATGCATGTTAATAAACCAATTAGCTAGCTGTATGTCTCTACTTGTTCTAGTTGGCCTTGATTTTAGCTTTTTAACTTTACCACAAGTAACACCGCCTCCGTACAGCTTGCTAACTCTAGCTTTTAAAGTGCCGCGGTATGCTCCACCTCTTTTTTTCACTTCTTTTTCTTTTTCTTTTTACCTATTTTACTAGGTCCACCAGCTTTAGTACATCTAACTCCCCAGCCACTAGCATAAGCACTTGGCCATACTTTAAACTTTCTTTTTGCTGCTGCCTTACAAGGTCCTGATATCTTTCCCATTACCACTTACGTTTTTTACTTACTTCAACCTCTTTAACTATTACAGTTGTTTTAGGTTTTCTTTTTTTCAACTCTTCTAGTTGTCTATTTAATTCATCAAGTTTACTATCACTTTCTGTACCATCTTTTATTAAAGTAGAAATAATGTCTATCTCTTCAAATATAACGTCGTCAACCTGCTCTAGCATTTCAACTCTTTCTTTGAGTTCAATAATCATTTTTTCGTTCCACTCTTCTTTGAGCTCATACTCTAAACGACTAACTTCTACTGGAGGTAGTGTCTTAGCTAGTTGTATATCTTCTTGTAAAGTATAATACATGCCAACTAAAGTTGTTGTTAGCATTATTATCCCAATTACAGTTTTTATATCAATCTTAAATTCAGTGTTTTCAGAGATCTTCATATTCTTTCGTCGCATCAAATGATGGGCATGCTTTATTAGCAAACTCATTATGTGAATAAATGGTAGCAAGCGGGAACATCGCCATTAATGTTTTAAGGACGTGTAACAAGCTTTCTTTTTGTACTTCTGTTCTAGTATCCTTCGGTGTCTTACCATCACTTTCTACACCACCGCAATAACAAACTCCTATAGAATTACGATTATGCCCTTTGCAATGAGCGCCTGATTTGTCTATATCTCTACCTTTTTTAATAGTACCATCTAGTTCTATGTAAAAATGATAACCTATATCTGTCCAACCTCTACCTTCTGTATGCCACTTCTTAATAGTTTCTACTGGTATGTGTTGTCCTTCTCTAGTAGCAGAGCAATGTATTATAATTTCGTTTATACTCCTCATTTCTTTTTATGTAATAACATCCATTTATGAATAGTGTATCCTATAGTTAAAGCTAACAATAGTATTTCTAAAGCTGGTTCTATCCAGTTTAAACTAGCTAATGTAAATGAAGATGCATTTAGTAAATACAGCTTCAGATCTTCAGTACCCATTACTTGTTAGCGTTAAGAACAGCGTTACCTTTGTAAGGTATGTTGTTCTCGATACCTGGTATATTCTTTTTAGTATGGCATCCACACATACTGTCACATCCACAAGATTTTAATACTCCTGCAGGCTTTTGATATTCTCCGTAACTTGGCATAATTATTTATTTTATTTTGTTTCCTTCTTTATCTATAACTCCTCTGCCTATTAAGACGTCTTTCATAGTAGTTTTATCATCTCCTGATAAATCTGCCATTTGCAACGTTGATTTACTAGGAAGTGTATTTGCTCCAGATATTTCTTGCATTTTTAAAGCATCGTTATGTTGCTTAGCACTCATATTGTGTGCTAAAGTTCCTTGCATTTGGGTTAATGCTTTAATTGGTTTTCCAGCCATAGGTATTCCGTATTTATTTACTAAGTCTTGATTAGGTAGTATTTCTTTTAAATTTTCATCATATTGGCTCATTACTTTTCTTTGAGCTAAAGGATCTATATATCCTTCTTCATTAGCTGGATCATAAGCTTGACCTTTTATCGCTTGACCAGCCATTGATGTAATTGAAGGCGGAACTCCAAGTAAACTTAAACCAGCAGATGCAACGCCTATTCCAGCATCCCACATTTGGCTTTTTGTTAGTTTGGCGATTGGACTATTTGTCTTTGTTGGCATAATCTATTGCTTTTGTTATTACTTTGTAACTATATCTATTACTTTTTTCTAATTTAGTTGTAGGCATGTTTTCCTCGCCTAGCATAATACGATACATTCTACTAATTAGCTGCTTGCACTTATAGGATACTTTATATATGTGATATTTTTGAGTGGT
>Ga0181392_1001024_pt1 | contig 10678 bp, 10 predicted proteins | sample 15SPOviralmetaG_FD_130083 | JGI IMG/M metagenome (GOLD analysis project Ga0181392, IMG submission 130083) | Marine viral communities from the oligotrophic San Pedro Time Series (SPOT) site, San Pedro Channel, CA, USA - 15 SPOT_SRF_2010-09-15 | ecosystem: Environmental > Aquatic > Marine > Strait... | reverse complement strand
TGCATCAGCAGTATTTTTTAAGAAGTTGAGAGGACTGAATCCCATCAAAATCTTATCAAGACCACCAAGTAATGGTTGAATAAATTTAGTTACTCCACCTATAATATGATTGATAATGGAACCGACTACTTGATCTGCAATACAGGATGCAAAGTTTGTTACGTTATCTACTACATTCTTAAGAACTCCATCAATCATACCAGAGAGTCCATTAATTACATTATTTGCAATACAGGGTATTGCATCAGATAATTTTTTAACTGGACCAATTAATAGTGCCTGTGCAACAGTTCCTGCTTTTGTTGCAATAGGATCGCTTCCTGTTGCAGCAAGAACTGTATTATACACACCATCATATAAGACTTGTAATCCACCATTCAATACTGGAACCATAGCAGCACTAAGGTTCTTTGTCATATCCTGAACCATACGAGTAGCACCCTTTTGGATACTCGCAGTCATATTACTAATTTCTCGATATAGATTTTGCTTTACATTCCCAATTGCTTGATCAACATTACTCATAAATCCAGTTACACCATCAGTGATATCCTGAATCTTCTTTACAAAGTTATCAACATCATTTTTAATAGTCTTAACTGCACTATCTTTTCCACTGTCAGCAGCAGTTACTTTTTGACCAATAGCACTAGATGCTGATATTTCTGCATTTGGATTTGCAGGATCTCCTCCAGTTCCATTTGATTTATTTAACTTCTTAGCGGTAGCATTATCTATAGATCGTACATGCTTTTGCGAAGTAGTATTAGACTCATTCGATTCATTTCTTGGAATATTTGCGCCATCATTCTTAACAGCACCAGTATATCCAGTAAATGCTTCAAAAGGTCCTTTATAATCGGTTGATGGAACCATATTGGTTCTACCAAATATACCGATAATTACAGGTTGTTGAGCATTATCACCATCAAGAAAGAATCCAAAAACAGAATCACCAGGAGAAATCTTTACCGATGTTGCTCTATTCTGAGCACCAGAACCATCAGTACAACCTAGAAGTGCTTGTGCCCAAGGAAGTTTATCATCAGGAAGATCAATTACACTATAGGGGTGATATCCAAGAATACGAACTCTGAATCTATTGCCCCATCCACCACCATTGATCTGTTTGCCCTGTGCTATCTCCGGAGCAATCTGACCAATCCACCAACGGAATCCGTCTCTTCCTATAAAATTTGTTTTAAGTAAAGACTCCTCTAACATTTGTTTTACTTGTTATTTTTTCCGTATTGACCAAAAGTGTCTCTGATCAATTTTAATGAAGTATATGATCCTTCAGCATCAAAGTGATGGCAAAGTTCCTTTATCATATATAGACCACTAATTTCAGTATCGAATTCTCCACCTTTTGAAACTGTCGTAGATGGGAAAAGACATTGAATAAGATTTCCTGCTCTCAAATTTGTATTAGATGGAATAGTTATGGTCATTGCTTGAGTGAACATAAGATTATATCTCATAATTGATTGAGACTGATACTTAAAAGCATCCGCATTTTCTTCATAAGATACGCCATCTTCAAGTGTTCCAATATCTACAATTCCAGTGACTAATCTACTTGGAATGTCTGCAAGAGTAAGTTCAGAACCTTCATTTATTGGTGGCATTCCAAATGATCTACCAAGATTCTTAGACTTACCTGCATAATTTTCTAATTTGAATAGTCCCTTTTCTGGTCGAGTGTACTCAAATGAAAGAGGATTAAAGTAACTTCTCTGTGTAGAAAACTGACCTAAACGAAGTTTTTCCAGAAGATTATTATTTCTAGTTGTCACATGATTAAGTATTTGAAAGTCTTGCTTATTATTAGGATCAGAAATCTCAGTAGCAGTATAAACTTCAGAAACCTTTTGAGTGATTAAACTATCAACAGACTTAAAACAATAACCATCTTGTGTTTCATAGAAAAAATACCCAGCAGTTGCATCTTCACCAGATTCTGGCACACCTTTTGATGCCAACCAAGTCAGTAAGGTAAATGGTTTTTTCATATTACCAATAAAACCATACTTATTTGATGTCTGATCAATAAAGAGTTCTTTACTTGTTACCAAATATTTTTTTATAATTTCTTCCGCTGATACTGATATTGGAGATGATGTTGGAAATCTTATAGGAACTCTGGAAGTTTCATTAGTAATTGCTTCTCTTGAGCATAGATTTAATACAAAAGTCTCTTGCTTACTATCACGAATGACATTAGTAATACCAGAAACATATAATGAATTATTACCAGAAAAGTCTAATCCTGGATTATTATCAGTATTACCTTGAAGTTTGATGGATAGTCTTTCACCACCTCTCAGTGGAAGTCCCAAATATACACCAGCATTATCAATAACACTACCAGTTGTAGTTACCAGAATCTTAGCAGTAATAGTTGGAGAAAAAAGATCTTCATAATAATCTATAGACTGAACACCTGTTCGCAGATCTATAGTTCTATTCTTATCTGTAGTAGATTCTATAAGTATCTCATCATACTGTGAACTATCTGTTGCTGACATTATGTATTTCCTAGTTCTGTTAACAGTAAAGTAGTCATAAATCTATTTAACGGATCAGATGATGAAATATTCAGAGGTTTACTTGCTGGTGGACCGCCGCCTGTTGGTTGTTGAGATCCAGCAGGTGGTGGTGCTGCTGGATTTATTGGCACTGTAATGTTTCTAGATTTATTTACAGGTGCCAAACTTGGTGGTGTTGATGTGCCAGAAGATGTATTATTTGATTGTGCCGATACTTGTGCTGGTGGCACTGGTGGTGTAGTGCCAGTAATTTGCACACTTGTAAGTTGAATCAAAGAAACATATGGATCTGGTGAAGTATTACTTCCATATGTTGTGCTTCCTTTGTTTGTATTTGCTTCAAAGTGAATATGTGATCCCGCAGGTCCTGGTGGATCAACAGTTCCAGAATATCCAGTGACTGTAAATGATGTGCCTGCGGGTATTTTACCAGAAGTAATAATGTGCCTGGTGCTATGTGCGAATCTTAATTGAACACCTAAAGATTCTACCCAAACATCAATAACTTCACCATAACCACCACCTCTTGCGCTACCCATAACTTCACAATCTACTTTCAAAGAAACAAATAATCCAGGATCGCAACCGATATCAATACCACCGTGTGGTCCATGCTTTCTAGATGCTCCTAAAAGACTGGTAATAGATGCATTTTTCCCAAGAAGACTGGTTACATTCTGACCTTTAGTATATCTTTTACCTGAATCTATCGTAGGTGGAGGTGTTGTTTGTGCAGGTGACGGTGACTGTGGTTCTTGATAGTTTTTGAACTGCTCAAATGCCGCTTCGACTTTATCTGGAGTAATCGTTGCTCGATTTCCATTAAAGTTTCTGTAATAACTTTGACCCCTCTTAACAAGTTGTTTGTACCCCTGAGTGTCTTCTAAAACAGGGATTCCAGCAAATTCCATTGCAAGTCTTTTTGCAGCTTCATTTGGATTATTAACGATCATATCTGCGGTAATTCCGCGTGCTTTAATCAATGCTATAGCAATCTTATCCTGATTTGCTGGACTGAATAAATCTGTATTAACATCAAGACCTGCCAGTTCTGCTTGTTGTATTGGTGTTGTTAATTGATATCTACCAATCGCACCATTTCCACCATCAACTCCAACCGCTTTATTTGCCTCAGCGATTGTCATATTTGTAAGATTTGGATTCTCATCGTTTGGTGCGATAGATGTATATCCACCCTCAGCACTTCCAATCAGATTTAATATTGGAGAAAATCTACCAGCATTTGCTGCTCCGCCAGATGATGTTCCTGGTCCTGGTGGTTGTGATGGATCTATACCTGGTCTTTTTTCAAATGATCCGATAAAGTCATTATACCATGTACGAAGATCAAAATTTTGGAATGATCGAACCATTCTGAGAATATTATCTTCAAGTGAGTTAATACCTTTACGTAATTTTTTCTCATTGTCTTCTGCTTCTTTGACTTCATCTGGTCTTAATATGCCAGATATTTTTCCTAAGATTCCATCAAGTGCTGAAGTAAAGTCTTGGAAAAATTCAGTCGTATTATCAATCCAAGATTGTAAGATTTTTCTTGCTTCCTGTATTCTCCCAATAAGGGATTGAACTGCCTTAATAATTCCAGGTAAATTTGTCAGTAACCATCCAAGCATAACAGTACCAACAAAATCCATAATCCTTCCAAGAAATCCCTTGGTGCTTCCAGATATGGTTCTTTGTGCGCTAGAAATAATATTTGGAAGTTTTCCAGATTCAATTACACTCTCTCGTTCTTTTCTCTGTACTGCTTCTCTTCTTGTTCTGAATATTTCAGATTTTTTTAGAATTGCTCTCTGCTTTTCTCTATTGTTTACATTAAGACCTTTTTGAATACCAATACTAGTGGAGTTTGCGGTTTTTAAACCTTCGCCAAAAGATAGTAGAGAACTTCTAATGTTCCCTAAACTATCACTATTTTTTAGTAGAGATTTTTGTGCTTCTGCCATTATACTGAAGGTACGTTAAATGCAGAGACAGCTGCTAATCTGTACATATTGTCGGAATCACTAGTTGCATACAATGGAACATTTCCAACAGGACCAGATGCAGAAGGTGCAGATGCGGGTGCAGGTGCCTGTTGACTAGGAGCAGGTGGAATTGGTATTGGAATAACGTTTATTGGTTGCTCTGCTGGTGGTTGAGAAACTTTATCCGCAACTGTTTGTGCCTTTTGAATTGGCGTAAACATATTTGGTGGGAGTTTTCCAGTTTTGCCAATAAAATTCTCATCATCAATAAATCCTTGAACTTCTTTTGTACTAAATCCCATATCAGCAAGTGTCGTATCACCAGGAGTTATTTGTCCAGGTTCCAATCCTTGTGATGGATCTCCTGCAAGGGGAACATTTGCAGGTTCTGTTTTAGAATTGTCTGAAGCAGGAGTTGGTTCTAATTTTGCATCTAGTTGATCTTTATGACCTCCTTTCTCTGCATCATCAAGTTTCTCACCAGATATATTCTCCATTGGTTGCACTTGAGCAGCAGGAGAACTAATGTCTGGTGCGTTTGTTGCAAAGAGCGATTGACCAAGACGCATAGATTCCATAAAATCTACACCATAATTATTAACTATATTCTGTGGCATAACAAATTCCCCGTCAGTCAGCAGTGCGGGGATTTGATCAATACCTGATGTTCCTTCTACAGATCCGCCTTTATTGAATTGCTGTGGTGGTGGCGCATTTGCTCCCGTTCCCGGTGGTTCTGCCGGATTTATTGGATTTTGATTTTGGTTCGGATTTTGGTTCTGATTGTCAGGAATTTCTGGTAAAATTCGATCCGCAAAGGGAATATTATCTCGTATACCATTATAAAAATTCTTAGCAGTTTCTTTTATTATTTCTATAAAATCTCGTCCTGGTTGCGTAAATAATCCGGCAGCAGCAACGCCAGCAAGTAGAATAGCAATTCTACCAAAACTACCAGTTAAAAGAGTAAGTGCTAGTTTAGATGCAACAAAAACACCAGTTATAATACCAAGACCAGTTATAGTCTCAGTTTTTATTTCATTAAGTTTTTTCGTATTTCCTTCAGACCTAGCTTGAAGAGCTTCAACTATATTACTTCCCAACCATCCACCAATAAGTGTAAGGAAGAACGTTCCCAACTTACCTAAACTAAATGATGCTTTACTTGCCAGTTTCTGTGCAGGTGCAACGGCAGCAGCTTCAATTTTTTTCTCTATTACACTCTCTTTACCTTCACGCAATTGTTGTTGCGCTAATTTTGATTCTAGTGCTTGTTCTTGTTGTTCTTTCTGCCTTTCTAATGCTTGAGAAGTTGCTAAACTATTGCTAATTACTTGCAGTGATGTATTGAGAGAAGCAACATCTCTATTGAGACTGTTTATCTGTGTTGCAACCAATCCAAGTTGCAATGAGTTTTGGTTGAGTAACTTATTAGTTACTGGATCTGGTTGAGCAGGATCTGCCGTTCTTCCTGCAAATGCAAGGGGTGATATCAGTGATCTTCTACTTCCAGGGGTACTAACCATTCATTTGTTGCGCTTTTAAATTTTCTTCTTCAATGTATTGTTGGAGGAAAGCAAGATAAATTTCTTTCTCCCAAGGTATCATATTTTCCAATTCTGTTAATGAGTATTTATGATGTTGCATCAAAGCAAAATTAATTCTAAAGTATGACTCAATATTAGTATGAGCCATACTTACCCGAAAAAACTTGCTAATCCCTCCAAAACAACCTCATTATCAACTTCAGTGTTTGGATTCGTCACTGTCATAGTATGAGATAATTTAGGCATTGTTAGATAAAAGTTCTCAATTTCTTTAAACTGCTTAGAACTCAGTTGCTCCACAAATTCACGAAGTTCTTTCTTAGTGCAATCTTTAGTGGACCAAGATTCTTCTTCACTATAAATCTGCTCAATGGACGACATAATGACATTGAAAGTTTCATCAAGATTGATTTCACTAACCGCAAAGTTATTCTTGACAAATTCTTCCATTGATGGATATTTCATTCTTAATGTCAAACTATCATCAAGTTTAATATCTTTAGAGTGAGTATCATCAAACTGCACTTGAATCTCATCAAGACTAATAAGTACAGGAACTTTTGTTACGCCATCATCTGGACAGGTAACCAAAACTTCAACTTCTTCACCAACAGACTTACCACGAATGTTGAGGAACAAATATTCAATATCAAATGTAGAAAGTTCTTCTACTTTTACACCTCTTGTCAGAATACAAGATTTAATTACGTCTTTAACCGCATTGACAATTTGTGAAAGATCTTCACTCTCCATTGCAATAACAAGAACTTTTTCTTCTTTAACTAGAAATGGTCTATACCTGATCTTTTTTCCAGTAGAAGGGATCGCCAACTCATAAGTTGGTGTAGAAATTTTTGGTAAAGGCATTACAATTCATGCACGTCAGTAAAATTATTTAGAGGGGTTATCAGAGGAACTTAAATTCTGAAGACCAGGAGGAATTTATGATATCATCATTCAATATACTACTACCCGATTTAAAGAATTCTCCACTATTACTCAATCCAGTAAATCTGGGAATGGCAGCATCAGATAAAAAGTCAGTACCTGATGAAGAATTACTATTAGAATTATTAAAACCGTTTGCCAATTTCTGTTGCGCTCGTTGTGACTGATTTCCAGTTCCAGTTCCAGAATCAAGTCCATCTTTATTACTAGTTGTCCCTAAGAAACTTGCAAGAGAACTTGATTGTCCAGAGACATATCTGTCATATTGAAATGTTGCTGAAGCCTTCAAGATATTAGAACCTTCATATGAAACTGTAGTAGAATCTAAAGAAAGTGGATATAGACCATAAAATCTATACTCAACATATTTCTTATAATCTTTTTCAAATTTTGTAATTACAGTTTGATCACATTTATATTGCTTCGGATAATTCATTCTATAATAATATCCTGGCGTTAAATTACTTACTCCATCAGTAAATTCAGTTCCTGAAGCAATAAACTCCATCCAATGCTCAATAAACTTTAAAGATCTATATGAATTATCAACATAAAACTCCATAGTCATTGGAGTGAATATTCTGGTATGTGCAAATTTCTCTGCAACACCCATAAAATTTCCCACAACATCTGCTGTAGCAAATCCACTACCAGGTAGGATTGCTCTACTGCATAAAAGTCCAATTGTCTCAGTAATATATCTACTATCAATACCCCTCTGACCCAGGTATTTTCTTAAAGTACCAGCAAGACCACCAAACTGCACCATATAGTGTGAGGTTAGTGCAACATTTCCTATGACTGGTTTTATTTGAGATATTTTTTTCGGTAATGGTCTAGGCACTCTAAATATATTATAGGTGATTGTTTAGTTATTTAGATGTCATATAAGGGAAAATACAAACCATCTTATCCTAAAAAATATAAGGGAGATCCTACTAATATAATATACCGTTCTCTTTGGGAACGCAAGTTTATGGTTTACTGTGACAATAATACAAATATTATAGAGTGGCAGTCAGAAGAATTTTGTATTCCATACCGATCTCCTATTGATAATCGAGTTCATAGATATTTTCCAGACTTCTTTATCAAGTATAAAGATATCAATGGTAGAGTTAGATCGTCTCTTATTGAAGTAAAACCTTTAAGGCAATGTTCACCTCCTCCTAAACCTAAGAGACAGACAAAAAAATACCTGAACGAAGCATATGAGTATGCTAAGAATCAGGCAAAATGGAAAGCAGCAAAAGATTTCTGTGAAGACAGAATGTGGGATTTTAAGGTAATGACGGAGAAAGAACTCGGTATCAAGTAATGGCAAAGAGACCAACACAAACAGATAGTAATGTAAACAGGATCCGTGAACTTGTCGATAATATGACAGGTCTAAAAGATCCTGACGATAGAATGCTTGAAGTTTTAGACATGTTGACTGCCTCTTCTGCAAGATCTGTTGAACCTGGAAAATTGTATCTCTTTGTATATAATGCCAAAACACCCAATATTACATACGATCAGAATCCATTTATAGCAGTCACAGATGTATTTCAGTGGGGATTCCGTGGATTTAGTGCTCATTGGAGAGAACCTAGACAATATACTTGGAATGAAGTAGGAACTGATGTGTATGAGATTTTCCGTTCTGAAGTAAATGATGTGCTAAGACTGTCACTTATGAATAAGCGTCTAAATACTTAAAAATCTCTCTGTAGATGGCTGATCCTAAGAAAGATGAAATTAAACCACTAAGATATCCCCGAAAAAGTATGGGGGGTACTGGTGATAATAAACAAGATATGTTGTATATAAAAATCTTCAGTCCTAAGAGATCTGAAGATATTTATTCGTTAGATAGCATGTTTGAGACTAGGAAAGTCAAAGAACTTAAGGATGGTAAGCAAGTAGAAAATGAATATGTAACTGGTTTTAAACCAATAAGAACAAGAGATGATATTTTTAATGAGGTTGGTGCTCAGACAGCAGAGATAGAATCAAATGCTCGATATATCTACCTACCAATACCTCAACAGGTAACAGATAATATATCTGTTGATTATGCACAGGATACTCTGAATCCGCTACAAGCTGCAGGTCTTTCTGCAGCTTCTGGTCTGATTGGAGACCCCAGTGATACTTTAGCAACTGCAATGCAGATAATGCAGACTGCTGCAGGAACATCAATTGGACCAGATACTAAGAAGATGCTTTCAACCATCTTAGGTGGTAAAGCAATCAATCAACTTGGTGCAAACGTTAATGCACAATCATTGATTACCAGAGCAAGTGGTCAAGTTCTACAGTCAAATATGGAACTCCTATTCAATGGTCCTACATTAAGATCATTCCCATTTGTCTTTGACTTTGCTCCACATGATGAGTTTGAAGCAGCAGAAGTGATGCAAATTATTAGAGTAATGAAAGAAGCAATTGTACCAAAGAAAGGTACTAACGCTGGATTGTTCATCAATTCTCCAGATTTATTCCAACTTGAATATATTACTGCCGATGGTCGAGAGCATCCATTTTTAAATAAATTTAAGGTTGGTGCTGTTAGTGATATTAGTGTAAACTATACAGCATCTGGAACTTATGCAACTTATGGTGGAAATTTGAGAGCACCAGTTCACATACAAATGTCATTTACATTTAAAGAACTCAACCCAATCTATCATGAAGATTATCATATGATAGATGTTGATGGTAAACCAATCGGAGGTGTAGGATTCTAATGGGATATTTTCAAGAACTACCTGATCTTTTATATCAGTCAAATTTATTAACTAAGACTTCATCTCAAGAATACCTTAGAGTAAAGAATTTATTTCGTAGAGTAAAACTTACAGATCAAGTAAAAGAGTCTGCAACATTTTTTCAGAAGTATGTAATAGAACAGGGCGATAGACCTGATGTTGTTGCTGAAAAAATTTATGGTGATGCTAGAAAAGATTGGGTTGTAGTTCTAACTGCAGGGATAACAAACATTAGGGATGAGTGGCCACTTGATAATAATCAATTATATAAATTTGTTGAGAATAAATATGGATTAACTAAAATCAATGAGATTCATCATTACGAAACTGTTGAAGTTAGAGATAACAGAGATAGATTAATACTTCCTGCTGGTCAGAGAGTTGATTCAACTTTCACAATTCCAACTCCATATGATGCTTCAGACACTAACTTTTATATCACAACTAGACCTGATTCAAGCAATATTTCACATAAAGGTGTCAATCAACCTATTAGTCCGATAACTGGAGTATCTAATTTTTCTTATGAAACTAAAAAGAATGAATCTAAGAGATCAATTGATTTAATGAGACCAAGATATATGCAACAGTTCATGAATGATATGAGAGATGTTATGAACTACAAAGAAGGTCCTCTAGTTATAAACAATAAACTAATTTCAACTGAAAATACTAGACTTATCGGTCCATAAAAGATCTAAACTTTTATCAAAAGTCATTACATAACGATGTTTGCGAGAACGATCTCTCCATTCACCTTCGGCGTCTCCAATTTTACCCCTCGAATGTTTGGAACCATCGTTGAAGTAAAAGTCTTTTTTTGGATCTGATAAACCGCAGTACCTAAAATTGCAAGCACGATAAATTGTGCCACCATGATGATCACTATCAGC
>Ga0181392_1001019_pt1 | contig 10721 bp, 17 predicted proteins | sample 15SPOviralmetaG_FD_130083 | JGI IMG/M metagenome (GOLD analysis project Ga0181392, IMG submission 130083) | Marine viral communities from the oligotrophic San Pedro Time Series (SPOT) site, San Pedro Channel, CA, USA - 15 SPOT_SRF_2010-09-15 | ecosystem: Environmental > Aquatic > Marine > Strait... | reverse complement strand
CCTAAGTCCCAGCTTGTTACTACTTGTTTAGCCGGGTCATAAGGGACTTTCCCCACTCGGTCTTCTTCATAAGCAGTTTCAATCTCTTTAGCATAATACGCACCTCTAAGTGCAGCAGACCAAGAACACTCGTATTCTTGTTCAAATTCAGTCTCTGCCATATCTTGTTTCGCAAGTTCCAATTCCTCATCATCTAATATCCCTGTTTCACTCGCCTTGTATAAGAATCTAGCCCATCCCTTCTTCTCTGGTGCTGAGTGGTATAAATCATAAAAATCATTCTTTCCTTTAGGTGTACCAATAAATATGGCATAACCTTTTCTGTCTGACAGTGCTGGCCTTACTACCTCAGAAAACATCTTTGGATTCATCTGAGCAAATTCATCGAGCACAACCCCATCTAAATAAATTCCCCTGAGAGTGTCGTAATTGTCTGCCCCATAGAGCTGTATTCTAGCTCCCATGAAGTCAGCTCTCAATTCTGCTTCATTAAACTTAACATCTGGAAATACAGCACATAACCTTTTTAACTCATCCCAAGCAACTGTTTTAGCCTGCTTAAACAATGGTGCTATGTATGCATACCTTGGTGCTCTCTTGCCATCCTGCATACTTTCAACACAACTCTTAATAAGTTGGTTAATAGCAAACACAGTCTTACCAAATCGCCTATGACATACAACTACATTAAATCTATCTAAATTAGTGTGTAAATGTTTCTGTAATTCCCTAGGGGTATAGGGTATTACTATAGGTTTCCTCTCCTCTTGCATAAAGTTTAGTGCACCTTACTGTCTTTGTCCCTTAACATTTGATTAGCGTCTGCAATGTCGGTCTCATCCTTAGCCCATTGTATATCAAACTGTCTATCTTCTACAACAACATGGTGTTTCGGAGACCAGCCTGCTTGTGTCTTTAGCCAGAATGTAGTCATGCTAGGAGATTCTCCACTGACTGCCATTTCGTAAGCAACACCAGCAACTCTTGCTGTACGCTTCTCTTTACCTACTAATAAATTATGTGCAAAATATTTTGTTAGGGTGGCATTACTAACACCCATGATTTTAGCTATAGTATGCTGGTCTAATCCTATTGTAACCATCTCTTCAACTTTAGAATAGTCATCATTAGTAGGTTTATATGTCTGACCACGCTTAATTCTAGACTTTTTGCCACCTGCTTTCTTAGATTCTGCACTAAGTCCACCTGTTGGTCTGCCTTTTTTGCGTTCAATCTTTAATACAGCATCAGCAGGTACTATACCTTTAGCAGATGCCACTGCATATCTTAGCTCTTCCTCTAGTTCTTTCTCTATTTCCCTGATTTCATCCTCAGAGTCTGCTTTAATTGTGCCTTTATTTGCCATATGTAAGTATTATACCAGAATTCAAATATTGTTTATACTGTAACCTAGAATATTCTAGTGATTGTTGTATATATAAATTATATATAGTATAACATCACTAGCAGTCTAGGTATGTTTAAGCATTTAACCTAAAGTAAAACAATATTATACCATATGAGGTATAGTATACTAATTATATTTACCTGTGCCGAAATTCGTATCCCCGAATCCGGGCTGAAACTTATATACACTACCACTAAGTTGAAAAAATAATAATTTTACATGCAGCATGGTTCGGCTCTGGGGGATTTTTTTTGTTTTGGGTGGGGGCATACCTTGCTTTCTTGGCTTTTTCTTGGCTTTTTCCCCGTTAATAACTTGTGCATAACTTGTTAGTAACCCTGTGGATAACCTGTTGGTAACATGTGGATAACCCTGTTAATAACTTGTGGATAACTCTGTGGATAACTTCAAACATATATATGAATACATGCATACCTATTGATACATAGCAATTCATATGCATCTAAGTCAATCATCTATATGAATACATACGCATTAATTCATAGCAATCAATTCATAAGCATCAAATCATATATACCAATTTAATAATGAAAGTTTGACAGGTTTTATTGTTTGGAAAATCTCACGCAATTAAATGCGTGGAAAAACCCTTATAAATCAAGGCATTTCAAAATGATTTGACATAGTCTCAAAAACAAGGATAATAGGAACTATTCCAGATACATTGTTTCAAGTGGCATGGATAACCACTGCTAAGGCTTACACAGTAATTAGATACAGGCTTACACGCAATTAAATGCGTGAACAATTAGGAAAATTTACTGCATTATTACTGGCATAAGTTAGTATTAATGCCAGTATTAAGGCTTTGAATTTTCTTTATTTTTTATAAATAATGGAGAATAAAATGAAAGACTTAATACCAAATGATGTAGTAGAACTTAGCAAGAGTGAGATTAACGCAAGCATTAAAAAGAACGCTGAAAGCCTTGCAATTTACAACGCTGTTAAGGCTGTTGGAACTAAGAAAAAAACAATGCGTAACAAAGTTAGAACAACATTGTCAACGCTTAGTGCTGATGGTAAGAGCCTTGCAAAATTGCATGAAATTGAGTTAGTAATGAATGCTTTAAAAGTTAATAAGTTAATCGATGACATGAAGTCATTAAAATCATGCATAGAATGGGTTTTTAATGATTTAGTCAAGGATGATAGCCAGCCATTTTTTCAAAAAGAAAATAGGCAGTCTATGAAAAATGTTGAAATCAACACTTTACAGCCTTGTGTTATGTCAATTGTTGGAACTTCTAAAGGTGGCAATAAAAAGAAAAATGCCACTATTATTGAGACAGCAACCGATGACATTATTGTTAATTTAATCGCTGATGATAACAATGAATTCCAGCCTAAAAACAGGATTTTATTTGAAACATTCACAGCCCTTGATGATAACAATGAGTTAATTGTCACAGACAGTGAACTTGAATACACATTAAGTTTATTTGACAAATTTACTAAGGAACTCATAAAAGCAAGATTAGATAAACTTAATCAAGCCTTAATTGAGGAAACTGACGAAATTGTCAATGCTGAGTAATACTACAAGCCCTGCTGAAATATGCAGGGCTTTTTTTACGCTTGTTAAAAGTGAATAAATGAGTAAATACAGGGTTATTTATTGATTTATTTGTTTTTTTAAGCATTTTTAATGCATTTTTAAGCATTTTTCAGCAAAATCCACGCTTATTAGTGGGATAGGCTGAATTATAAGTTTATAGGCTGTGCGTTAGAGTGTGTGAGTAGTGAGGGATATACCAAACTGAAGGTATATATATCCTATGACCTGCAGAGGGGGGAGTAAGAAACGACTCTTACCCATCAAACACATGAGCAATCTATACAGACTGGCTGGACAGCAGCGAACTTTGCAAAGAGTCTGTATAGTAAGCCTACCAATTTGACAAGTGAGTTTTTATATGGATAATTGTATATAGAAATTCAAAACAACCCACGCAATTAAATGCGTGACAATATAAGGAGATGTAAGTATGACAAGTAAAAACAATTCGATGTATGACAACTGGAAAGAATATATGACTGATATGTATATTGATGACTATGATATGAAACTAGGTGAGCCTGTTTTGTATTATGTTGCTGATGATACTGGTCTAGTCATGTTGGATAATGTAGATTTTGAAACTGCACATAAATATGCCAGCAAAATTGAAGGCTGTGGTGCATACAGAAAAATATAGGAGATAGTATTATGTTGAGTAATTTGCTATTTGATTTCTTTGTGTTTATACTGGTGTTAGTGGGATTAAGTTGTGTCTTTGTTCCATTTTTCATGGATATGAATGACAAAATAAATGACAAGTTTATTGACAGTTAATGTAACAATGCCTTAAATGGTACAAGGTGGCAAATGCCCTGTTAATGTTTGACAGACAGGGAAATGGTCGGTTACACTGTCTCTCACAAGCCCCGAGCATGGCTAGGTGGAAGTCCTGTAAACTGCTCACTTGTAAGGTATTGTGTAAGTAATTGCACATTAAACATGACAGAAGATTGGGATATGGATTTGCTACGACCTTTCATGTGCCTTACATCTTATTAAAGGCACTAGGGTGAATATCCTAGTGAGGGTTCGAATCCCTCTACATGGTGCATGAGGAGAATTTCTCATGAGGGGGTTCGATTCCCCCTTTTACATTCAGTTGTAAACAGTATAGGCTATTGCTATTTACTCTAGAGGGCGATAGTCTATACTCTTTATAACTAAAGTGGAGGTTTGCCTATGCAAACAATTAAAATTGGTGAGTTTGAATACTCAAGAACTAAGATAAAGAATAATATTCTTAGAGTGTATGCTGATAGCCTAGAATCAGAGAAAAATGACTGGTATAGAGAGGCAAATCAGTGGGCAGTTGATGTTTCTAATTTTTTACTCAGTTTTAAGAGGTTAAATGTTAGTGTTAAGCAGGTATTAGGCATAACATCAGCACTTTCACCCCTTAAAGAGTGGGAAAAGAACAAGGAATTGACTGTTGATTTTATTCTTAGTGGCGATTGTGGTCATATGAAGAACAATAAAATCAAGGCTTGGAGAATATTACATCATTGTGAAACTGATGATGATATTCTTAAGGTTCTCAATGGGCCAAAGACATCAAGATTCTATATGAATATGATGTATTCCAATGATGCAACCAGTGTTACTGTTGATAGGCATGCAATTGCGATTGCGATAGGCAGGACTGCAACAGATGTAGAGCAGGTGTTAACAATTCCTAAGTATACTTTTATTGAGAATTGTTATAAAATAAGTGCTGATGTGTTGGGATTAACACCCTTACACCTTCAGTCTATAACATGGCAAGCGTGGAAACGCATGAAAGCCAGCAAATAAGGAGATGTATATATGTATAAATGTAATAAATGTTACCATGCTCCGGATGAGCGAGAGGGATGTTTTACTACTGATGTAACTAGATTCATCATGGAAAATATGCCACCTTGTTTGGATGGAACATGGCATGTATTTAAACCAGAGTTTAATTTAATTAATATAGGAGAAAATGAATGAGTTTTAGAGAACTTTTTGAGCAAGCAATTGCTAAACCTAGCATAGATGTTACTACTTTAAAGAAAGATGAGTGGTATATTATTGACATGATGGGATATAGCGTAAGAGCCAAGCTAATGAGCTCACCAAAGCAGGGCAAGGGATGGAAAAAAACTGTCATGATGGATGTGCGTGGCTCTGATGTGGGTATGTATGATGAGATGGGCAGTGTATATGTGTCCAACATTATAGAGCACTACCCCGGTGGTGCAGGTGGTTACTCTAGTGTATGACCTAGAAGAAAGGATAACCCGACAGATGATGAAGGGATGGGCTGCAACCTACGCTGAGGCTATTGATGCCTTGATGTGGGTTGCTAATGATGGATATGACCAAGAAGATTTGGTTGAGTCCATTGAAATATTTTATGATGAGGAGATGGGTAATGATTGAAGGCATCTATGAGAAAGAAGGTTATTACAATGGGATAAAAAATGTAATAATCACAGGGCTAGAGCATGGTTGGTTTAGACCTGAGGAAGCCAGTAGAGTAGCTAGATTTTATGGTCTAAGCAGGCATAATGTACTGGTCTATGATGAAATGGAATTGGGATACTACAGTGAACGCAGTGCTCATGAGATTGATGAGTTAATGGGTGCTGAAAGTACATACTACTCAGACGAGGAGGAGTAATGAAAAGTAGATTGTATAGGCTTACATCAGGCAGATATGTAACTGCTCGTGAGGTAATGGATGCTACTGGGCTGTCAAAGCCCGGTGCATACAGAAGATTAGCCATGAACAGGGATGATGAAGATGTTTTTGCTAAGTCTGGACTACATGTAGGCAGGAAAGGTATTAAAATAGATTGGGAAAGTGAGCCAGTCAAGGTAGTGATGGGAATACCTATTAATCCTGAGTATTTGGATGGGCAAATCAAGGGCTGTGCGTCTTATGATAGGGATGGTAACAAACTTACCTATACACAGAGAACTGCATTAGCTAGGTATAGGCGTAAACTAAGAAAGGAATGGCGTAACACTAGTGATTCTATAATGAATAGGAGTAGCTATAATGGCTGATGCATATTTAAAATTGTATGATGAGTGCAATAAAATTAGGACTGAACTTGACCAAGACTTAGAGGGTGTCAATGATGATAAAACATTAGAGGTATTCCTTGATAAAGTTGAGCGATTGAAAAGTAAATATAATAAATTAAAAGAGATGGAGGATAATGTATGGACATAACAATTTATGCAAGTGATGTAAGAAACTTCGATGAGGAAGTTGAAAAAAGTTTCAATGTTCAAGAGATGTATGGGCATGGTTTGTTTGATGATGATTACAGGCTTGATGCAAGTGACTATGATTATGCACTTGAACCTTATACATATTTAAGTATAATGGTAGATATGCAGGAGCAAATCCATGACCTGCGTAAGCAAGTAGAACTACAAAAGAAATGGATTAAAACAATGAAGGAGAAAGAAGAATGGAATGGTTCAATGTTAAAGTGAAGCTAACACAGGAGTCAGTCTTTACTGTAGATGTAGAGGCTCATAGCTGTGAGGATGCAGAGCAGATAGTTAAGGACAGTGTATGGGATGATGATTACACTGATGAGATAAGGTCAACGCTTGAGATTACTGATGAAGAGTATGATGCTGATGAGTGGTGTCGAGAGTGTGACAAGCCTATTGATTACTGTGAGTGTGATGAAGATGAATCCTAATAACAACATGAATGCTTACAAACAGGCATTACAAATCAACAGGGATTTGAAAAAAGAAAATGATAGGCTAAGGGATGTTATTAAAGAAGTAGATAACTTCCTTATAGGTTATAATGTAACCAACTCTGAAGAAGACAGAGAGATTGGTAGACTACAACAATTAATAGGAGATGTTTTATGAGCAAGATTGGTGAGTATGTAATATGGTGTCAAGAAGAGGGATATACCAATGAGCATGGTGAGGTAGACAGCATGGAATATGTTGATGAATACATGAAGACTCAGGAATATTTCAAAGAACATATAACTTATAGTAAATTTTTAGCAGATAATGAGGATACTGCTAAGAGTATACAATGAAAAGTATGTTATAATTAATACTTAGTATATATGCTAGGTATTCCTATGATGTTACTAGTAGTAATTATATATAGTATATATTCTAGGTGTACCTAGTTTAGTATCTCTAGATGTGTCACAGTTTTTCCTTCCATTTTTTCTGTGGCACTTCTAGTGGTATTAATACTGCTAATAAGAGCTACGCATTTAATTGCGTGGCATTGATGTTAACTATAAAGGAGATATATATGTCAGAAACAATGGCACTAACTGGTAAGGTTGTATTTAATCATGTAACTATACCCGACAACTTCAAGGGTTCAGAGAGATACGCTCTGACTATTGCGTTGGATAAGGCTGGTAAGAAGACTGCTGAGAAAGCAGGTCTTAAGACTAGTGAGTATGATGGTAATGTACAAATTACTAGTCGCAGAAAGGTAGACTTTGACCGACCTAAGATTTACAATAAAGACAAGTCGTTGGTTGATGTTGGACACCTGTCACTGTATGGAGATAAGGTGACTGTGGCTGTTAAGCAGGGTAAGGGAGACTTCAGCGAATACACCTATCTTGAGGCTATTCGTGTGGAAGAGAAGGCAGAAGGGGTGGAGGATTTTGACCCATCTGAATTCTAATTCTGACTAGGCTGTTAAACATGGGGCATCTTCGGATGCCCTTTATAATTTAAGTAAGGGAGAAAACATGGAAAATAAGTTACTCCGTAAGGAGCAGTGCCCCGATTGTGCTGAGTCCGGTGGTGATACAAGCAAGGATAACATGGCTGTCTACTCAGATGGACAGACACATTGCTTTGCATGTAACAAGCATGGATTTGTAGAGCACAAGGAAAAGGTACAGGTGGTTGAGAATAACACCAAGAAAGATTGGATGGTTGATTACCATAGAGGTGATTACTATGCACTGCCTGATAGAAAGATAAGAGCCGAGACACTTGAGAAGTATAAGGTCAAGGCAGAGAAAGATGGCAAGGGCAACATCATCAAGCACCATTATCCTAATCATAATAAGAAGGGTGAGATGGTGGGTATAAAGACTAGGATTGTAGCCAACAAGAGTTTCTTTGGTGGTGGAAAGACTAGTGCAGTCAATCAGTTGTTCGGTCAAAGTTTGTTCAGAGCAGGTGGTAAGTTTGTTACTGTATGTGAGGGTGAGTTAGATGCGATGGCTACCTATGAGATGTTTGGTTCTAAGTGGCCTGCTGTTAGTGTAATCAATGGTGCTAATTGTATTGATAACATTAAGTCTAACTTGGAATGGTTGGACTCATTTGAGACTGTAGTATTGTGCTTTGATAGTGATGAGGCAGGAAGAAAAGCTGCGAAACTAGTAGCACCTATACTTGGCCCTAACAAATGTAAGATACTGACACTAGCCAAGCATAAGGATGCAGGTGATTACCTATCTAAAGGTGATGGTAAATTATTCTATGATGAGTGGTGGAATGATGCCAAGCCATACACTGTGAGTGGTGTTGCCACTGTCGAGGATATGCGTAATGCCATGATGAGTTACAGGGATACAGAACTAATACCTCTGCCCGATTCGTTTGGTAATCTCAATGAGATGATGCGAGGTGGTGTAGCTAGAGGTGAGTTAGTAAGTATCATTGCACACACCAGTATAGGTAAGACCACTATACTTAATGAACTAATCTACCACTTTGCTTTCAATACGAAAGAGAAGATAGGTTGTTTCATGGTCGAGGATAATATTGATGAGACCATTAGAAAGGTGGTGAGTGTACACACTGGTGAGAACATGCAGTTGACTAAGCCTAATGATTTAGATGTTGATAACATAATGGACAACGCTATTGACATAGGGTTTGGTTCTCAGATACAACTACATAATGATGGTGGTGGTAGTATAGACTTGGAAGAAATGTTTGCTAAGATTAGATACTTTATTAAAGGAGTGGGTTGTTCTGTTATACTTGTTGACCCATTACATACTGCTATTAAGAATCTAAGCAATGAGAATATTGAGGAAGTTATGGATAGGTTTATTAAACTGTGCAAGGAGACAAAGGCTACAGTGATACTGTCTACCCATACTAGAAAGCCAGATGATGGCTCGCACCCTCATAAGATTAGTGAGTATGATGTCAAGGGTAGTGGTGCTATACCTCAGGCATGTCATACAAACATACTGTTCTCAAGAGACAAGTTAGCAGAGGATGAGTACACTAAGAACTCTACCAGAATAAGAGTACCTAAGATGAGAAGAACTGGACAGACTGGTGAAGCAGGATGGGCATTCTTTAATGGTATAACAGGTAGACTAGAGAAAGGACATAATCCTATAGCCGAGGGAGGTGGCGATGCAGACTTTTAGTTGTGACATAGAGACAGATGGACTCGACCCCAGTGTTGTATGGTGTATAGCTGTACAGAATGTAGACTCGGGACAGGTCATTACCTTTTCAGGTACTACCCTTGGTTTGTTTAAGCCTTGGATGGCATCAGAGGTAGACTGTCTCGTGTTTCATAATGGCATTGGTTTCGATGTTCCAGTCCTGACTCGCTTGTGTGACATAGACTTCAGTGATGTCCTAATCATGGACACATTGGTGATGAGTCAGTTAGATGAGCCACGCAGAGATGGTGGTCACTCACTAGCTAGTTGGGGTGAGCGTCTAGGTTTTGACAAGGGAGACCATGAAGACTGGTCTAAGTTTAGTGAAGAGATGTTGACTTATTGTATAAGAGACACTGAGATTACAACCAAGTTATATAGACACCTCAACCTAAAGCAACTTAGTCAAGATGCACTGGAACTTGAGTATGCTACAAAGAAACACTGCACACAACAGGAGGTCAATGGCTGGTGCTTTGACTTACATGGTGCAATACTATTGTTACAGGATATTAATGAAGACTTGCGTAATCTAGAAGATGAAGTACATAAAACATTCACACCACTGGCTGTATGGAAAAGCAAGACACCAGTCAAGAACAGATGGAAGAAAGGTGGTGGTCGCACCATGGCATACCAAGCAGAGGTAGACCTTGAGTGTCATACCAATGATGATGATGACTATGGTTACTGGTACTACCCCGAGTTTAATCTAGGCAGTAGACAGCAAGTAGGAAGATACCTTATACACTATGGATGGAAACCTACTGAGTTTACTGCAACTGGATTACCTAAGGTAGATGAGGGTACACTAAAGGATGTTGAAATACCTGAGGCTAAGATGATAGCTAAGTATTTGATGTTACAGAAGAGACAAGGACAGGTGAGCAGTTGGATAGATGTGTACAATCACAAGACAGGAAGGATACACAGCAGAGTACATACTATGGGCACTGTCACACACCGAATGTCTAGTAGCAATCCTAACTTACAGCAGGTAACTGCAAGTAACAAGGAGTATGGACAGGAGATGCGTGGTTTGTTTACTGTGCCTGATGGTAAGGTAATTGTAGGTGCTGACCTTAGTGGACTGGAGTTGAGATGCCTCGCCCACTACATGAAAGATGACAACTATACAGAAGAGATACTAAGTGGTGACATACATACAGCAAATCAAAAAGCTGCTGGTCTTGCCACTCGTGATGAGTCTAAGCGATTCATCTATGCCTACCTCTATGGTGGAGGTGACTTCTTGATAGGTAACATATGTGGTGGTGGTAGAGATTTAGGTAAGAAAGTTAAGGAACAATTCTTATCTAACACACCTGCTCTT
>Ga0181392_1001014_pt1 | contig 10741 bp, 9 predicted proteins | sample 15SPOviralmetaG_FD_130083 | JGI IMG/M metagenome (GOLD analysis project Ga0181392, IMG submission 130083) | Marine viral communities from the oligotrophic San Pedro Time Series (SPOT) site, San Pedro Channel, CA, USA - 15 SPOT_SRF_2010-09-15 | ecosystem: Environmental > Aquatic > Marine > Strait... | reverse complement strand
TGGTGACCACTCTATCCCAATAGCTCCAAGACTAGGTGGTGCAACTGCACAAGCAACTGCTACAGCTACTCCTTTACAGGTTATAGCTAGAATGGGCAGATTGTTAGACACTCAGTTTGTAGATGCTGATGGTAGATGGCTTGTTTTACATCCAACATTTATTGAAGTCCTAAAAGATGAAGATTCTCGTCTTCTAAATGGTGACTTTGGTGAATCAGGTGGATTGAGATCAGGTTTATCTGTTGGAAAGATACATGGCTTTGATGTGTATATGTCCAATAACCTACCTGCAGCAGGTACAGGTCCGGGAACATCTGGAACTGCCAACCAAAATACAAACTTTGGTGTTATCGTTGCAGGACATAGTTCAGCAGTAGCTACTGCCGAGCAAATCAACAAGACAGAGACTTATAGAGACCCTGATTCTTTTGCTGATATTGTTCGTGGTATGCATATGTATGGTAGAAAGATTCTTCGCCCTGAAGCAATCGTTACTGCCAAGTATAACGTAGGGTAAGGGAGGTATAAATGGCAACTTATGATTTAACTTCTAAAGATACAACTGGTGTAGAATCAGATGTAATCGCTGCATACCCTTCGGCTAAGAATACTAACGTAGTTAAAACTTTAGAAACTTACGTTGACTTTGATGCCTTAATTGCAGGTGGTTTAACATTTGCAGATGGTGACATTCTACAAGCTCTTGAAATACAGGCAGGTAGTTTAATCCTTAACGCAGGTGTTGAAGTAATGAAAGTTACTAACTCAGGTGTAACTATTGACGTTGACTTTGCAGCAGGTGATGACATCATTGATGGTGGTGACACTACTTCTGCTGGTTACTTAGCAAAAGGTACTAATGGTCAAACTAACATTATAGGTACAGGCTCTGCTCCTACCTATACTCAATTTATCGGAACTACCGATACTATTGATGTCAAGTTAGTTGCGGCAGCTACAGCAGGTAGAATTAGAGTCTATGCTACAATCATTGATTGTAATGGGCATGGATTACTAGACAAGCCTGATGAAGTTGATAGAGACCAATTAGCTTAATTTTTCTAGGGGAGCAGGGTAACTTGCTCTCCTACACTTATAGGAATTATAATGTCAGGAACATTTCTCTCACTTACAAATACAACTTTGGCTAGATTAAATGAAGTGCAATTAACTTCATCTAACTTTACTAGTGCTAGGGGAATACAAATTCAGGCACAAAATGCAGTAAATGACTCTGTAAGATACATAAATCAAAGAGAGTTTAATTATCCATTTAATCATGCTACAGAAACAAAAACACTAACTGCAGGTGTTGTTAGATATAGCATACCGACATCTGCTAAGACTGTAGACTACAATACATTTAGAATCGTCAAAGATAGTGATTTAGGTAACTCAGGATATAGATTATCACAATTAGACTACAACGAATACATAAATTCTGTTAGCGATCAAGAAGATGAAATTCAGACAACAACAACTAGCACAACACACACAGACAGTGTAACAACAATAACAGTGACTAGTACAACAGGGTTTGACTCTGCAGGTACACTGCACATAGGCAATGAAGAAATTACATACACTGCTATAGGCAGTAGCACAACATTCACAGGATGTACAAGAGGTGCAGGTGGCACTACGGCAGCTTCTATAGCTAGTGGTGTAACAGTAGCACAGTTTGACCAAGGGGGTGTTCCTGAACACGTAATTAGAACACCTGATAACAATTACTTATTGTACCCTTTCCCCAACAGATCATATGCTGTAAAGTTTGATCATTTTACTTTTCCATCAGACATGTCTGCTCATGACGATACAACAAGTATACCTGAAAGATTTGATGCTATTATTGTAGACGGAGCAACTGCTTTTGTTTATCAGTATAGAGGTGAAACAACACAATATCAATTAAACTTTCAAAGATTTGAACAGGGTATAAAAAACATACAAACATTACTAGTAAATAAATATCAATATGTTCGTTCTACATACATACCTAGAGCAGGAACTTATGGAGCAAATACGTTAAATGCAAGGCTTAACTAATGGCAGATTTATCACAGACAACTGCCTTACCTTTTAACTGTGAAGGTGGTTTAATATTAAATAAATCTACCTTTATGATGCAACCGGGAGAAGCATTAGAGTTAGAAAACTTTGAGCCTGACATTGAGGGTGGCTACAGAAGAATAAATGGTTTCTCTAAATATGTAACAGCAGTTGTGCCACAGACTGCTTCTGCTTCAGAGAAAGTTTTAATGGTAGCTACTTTTGGTAGTAAAGTATTAGCAGCTAGAGGGACTAGTATATATAGTGCTAACCCCGGAGGATCATCTTGGACTAGCATTGATAGTGGTAGAACAGGTGCATTAAAGTATAGATTTGAAAGATTTAACTTTGATGGCACAGATAAAATAGTCGTAGTAGATGGTGTAAATGCACCAACAGTATTTAACTCAAGCCTATCTGCGACAGATATAAGTGAAAGCTCAGTAGCAGGTTCTAAGTTTGTTGTATCGTTTAAAAACCATATGTTTTATGCAGGTAAATCAACCACTAAGCAAGAAGTAATATTTAGTCAACCTTTTGATGAAGATGCCTTTAGCAGTGGTTCAGGTGCAGGTAGTTTTAAAGTTGACGATGAAATAACAGGACTTAAAGTATTCCGTGAAGATTTATTTGTATTTTGTGAAACTAGAATATTTAAACTGTCAGGTAGCTCAAGTTCAAACTTTGCAGTTACAGATGTAACAAGAGATATAGGGTGTATAAATGGTGACACTATTCAAGAATTTGCAGGTGATCTTATATTCCTTGGTCCTGATGGGTTGCGTACCATCGCAGGTACAGCTAGAATCGGTGACGTGGAGTTGGGTACTATAAGCTCTAATGTGCAGTCCATATTTAATGACAATATAGCTAGTGCGTCAGAATTTGATAGCATAGTAATACCTGATAAAACACAGTATAGAATATTCTTTACTAAAGCTAACACAGATGAAACTTTAACAAAAGGGATTATATGTGTTATGCGAGGACAAAGATTTGAGTTTGCAGAAATACGTGGTATTAAACCTGCAAGTACAGACCACTTTGTATCAGAAGGTAATGTTATAGTTTTACATGGTGCATATTCTAATGGTTATATATATAGACAAGAATCAGGCAACGACTTTGATGGAACAGTTATATCAGGAAAATATAGAAGTCCTGATTTAACTTTTAATGATCCCGGAATAAGAAAGCATATGCAAAGGGTTATTGTGAATTATAAACCTGAAGCAGCCATAGATGCAGATTTATTTGTAAGATACGATTATGAGGCAGCTTCATCTGCAAGACCTGCAGCGTATCCCTTAGATTCAGGAGACATTGTTGCTGTATATGGTACTGCAGTTTATGGTGTACCTACATATGGTGGTGCTTCACAACCACTAGTTAGACAGGCAGTAGAAGGTTCAGGATTTGCTGTAGCATTAAGAGTGAATGATGGTGGTTCAACTGCACCATATTCACTTAAAGGATTTCAGTTAGAATATCAGTTAGGAGCTAGACGATAAATGGGAGCTACATATACAAGACAGTCCTCGTATACAGATGGAGATGTGATAACTGCTGCTCATACTAATAATGAGTTTAATCAGTTATTAGCAGCTTTCCAAGCAAGTACAGGACACACCCACGATGGCACAGCCAATGAAGGTGGTGCTATAACTAAACTATTAGGTAACACACTTACCTTTGGTGCAGGAACTGCAGGAACAGATATAACAATAACATTTGATGGTGAAACATCAGATGGTGTTTTACTATGGAAAGAAGACGAGGATTATTTTGAATTTAGTGATGACATACTTATTGCTTCTACAGAGAAGCTACAATTCAGAGACACAGCTATATACATCAATTCAAGTGCCGATGGACAACTTGACCTTGTAGCTGATACAGAAATACAACTTGCAGCAACTACAGTAGACTTAAATGGTAACTTAGATGTATCAGGGTCTATAACATTAGGTGGCACTGCAATTACATCTACGGCAGCAGAATTAAACATATTAGACGGAGTTACGTCTACTGCTACAGAACTAAATGCATTAGACGGAATAACATCTACAGTAACAGAACTAAACATAATTGATGGAGACACAAGTGCTTCATCTGTAACAGTAGCAGATGCAGACAGAGTTGTACTCAACGATGGTGGTACAATGAAACAGGTAGCAGTCACTGACTTGTCGGCTTACTTTGATGATGAAATAACTGCAATGCCTAACCTTGTAACTACTGCAGCGACAACAGTAGGTGCATTGAATAGTGGTAGTATCACAAGTGGATTTGGTACTATTGATACAGGCTCATCTACAATTACAACTACAGGTTTAATTACAGGTGGTTCTTTAGATATAGATGATGTTGTTATAAACGGAGCAACTATAGGTCACACAGACGATACAGACTTAATAACACTAGCAAGTGGTTCTGTAACAATAGCAGGTGATTTAACAGTATCAGGTGATGATATCACTATGGGTACTAATACTTCAGGTAACTTACTTATTGCAGACGGAACAAACTTTAACTCTGTAGCAGTAGGGTCTTTATCAGAGATATCTACAGTAGCTAACGATGATGTATTCTTAGCAGTAGATACTTCAGGTGGTGGTCTAAAGAAAGTAACAAGAAGTACAATCGTATCAGGATTAGCTGTTGGTGGTGTTGCCTTATCTAACATAGTAGAAGATACTACTCCACAGCTAGGTGGTGACTTAGATGTAAATGGTAATGGTCTAGTATCTACATCCAATGGTAACATCGCACTTACACCAAACGGAACAGGTGTTGTAAGATTAGATGGTAATGTAGATATACAAAGTGGACTGATTGACCTAAAGAACAGTGGTGCAGTTTCTAAGATTAAGTTCTACTGTGAATCAAGTAATGCACACGCACAGACAGTACAAGGTGCTCCACACTCAGAGAGTGCATCTAATACATTAACACTACCAAGTACAGGTGGTGATGCTCGTTTAGTATCAACAAGCTCAACTGCTACACTAACAAACAAAACATTAACAACTCCTATTATAGCAGAGATAGATTCAGGTTCTACTATAACATTAGATGCTACTACAGACATTGTGCTAGATGCAGATGGTGGCGATATATTCTTTAAGGATGGTGGCACAACATTTGGTAGTGCAACTAATACTAGTGGCAACTTAATAATTAAATCAGGCACTACAACTGCAATGACCTTTGATGGTGCTAACGTAGCACTAGCAGGTAACTTAACAGTCAATGGTACTACTAGTACAGTAAACAGTACAACAGTCACTGTAGATGACCCTATCTTCACTCTAGGGGGTGATTCTGCTCCGGGGTCAGATGATAACAAAGACAGAGGTATAGAGTTTAGATATCACACAGGTTCTGCAGCTAAAGTAGGTTTCTTTGGATTTGATGACAGTGCAGGTAAGTTTACATTCATACCTGATGCAACTAACTCTTCTGAAGTATTTAGTGGTACAGCAGGTACAATAGTCGCTAACATTGAAGGTAATGTAACAGGTAACGTGACAGGTAACACAAGTGGTACTGCTGCTACAGTTACAGGTGCTGCTCAGTCTAATATAACATCACTAGGTACACTAACAACACTAACTGTTGACAATGTAATAGTTAATGGCACTACCATAGGTCATACAGATGACACAGATTTAATAACACTCGCTGATGGTATAGCAACAGTTGCAGGAGAGATATCTGTAACTACACTTGATATAGGGGGTACAAATGTTACCTCAACTGCTGCAGAACTTAACATACTTGATGGTGTTACATCTACAGCAACCGAGTTGAATATCTTAGATGGTGTAACATCAACTACTGCTGAATTAAACATTCTTGATGGTGTAACTTCAACAGCAACAGAATTAAACATCATGGATGGTGATACATCTGCTTCTTCTACAACACTAGTAGATGCAGATAGAGTGGTAACAAATGATAATGGTACAATGAAGCAAGTGGCATTGACAGATGTTAAGACATATTTAACTAGTGCAGGATTTACTTCTGATGACCCAACTGCATTAGCGATTGCCCTCGGTTGATTTTACTTGACAAATCTAGTAAAACCGAGTATAATTATATAAAAGGAAAAAGGGATGGCAAATACATTTAAAGTAAGCACGAGGGATGTTGCACCTGCAAGTGCAGGAACTTTTGAGGAGATATATGATTGTCCAGATAACACCACTGCTGTTATCATAGGATTAAGTCTTGCAAATGTTCACACAGCACAAGTTACAGCTTCTGTTAAATTAGTAAGTACAACAAATCAATCAGGCTCAACACAAAACACTACAGCACATCTTGTAAAGGACATACCCATACCTGTAGGTTCTACAGTAGAGATTATGTCAGGCAACAAGATTATCTTAAATGCTGATGACAGAATAAGTGTAGACTGTTCTGTAGCAGACAAAGTTTCAGTTATACTAAGCTATATGGAGATAACATAAGATGCCATACATAGGTAATGCTTCAGCGAATAGATTCGTAGCATCTAAAGCTGCCACACAGTTTTCAGGTGATGGGTCTACAACTGCTTTTACACTTGACCATTCAGTAGCTTCAGATGAAGATATACTTGTATCGGTGGATGGTGTTATACAAGAACCATCTGTAGCATATGCAGTAAGCAGTGGAACAACATTAACATTTACTGCTGCACCATCAACTAACTCTGGTAATAATATATTTGTTTATTATTTGTTTAGAACAGTTGGTACAGTAGACCATCCTGCAACAAGTGCTTTGACTGCAACAAGTGGTACGTTTAGTACAGACTTAACAGTAGATACAGATACGTTAAAAGTAGATTCTACTAATGACCAAGTTGGAATTAACACAACTGCTATGAGTAGCTATTATGCAAAAGATTTGGTTATTTCAGCAGCTAATCAAGGTGGCATAACGCTTGTTGGAGCTACAGACGATACTGGTCAATATTTAATGTTTGCCGATGGTACTTCTGGTGCTGATAGGTACAGAGGTTATATACAATATAGTCATTCTACAAATAATATGTCTATAGCTACAAATGGCACGACTAGATTACTAATAGATAGCAATGGTCATGTAACTAACACCTTTCAACCTGCTTTTAGTGTTAATAAAGGTGGTACTGACCAAAGTAGTTTTGCAGTTGGTTCAGATGTAGTCATAACCTTTTCTACCGAAGTATTTGATAATAATAGTGATTTTGCATCAAACACATTTACTGCACCAGTTACAGGTAAATATTTTTTAAGTGCAAGCCTAAGACTTGGTAGCTTTGATACTGCTTCAAGTTATTATATATTATTTTTAGCTACATCTAATAGAACTTATAGAACTATTATAGACCCAAATTTTACTGCTGATTTAGTTTATTTCACACAAACAATAACAGTTGTTGCAGACATGGATGCTAATGACACTTGTACTTTAGCAATTAATCAAGGTAGTGGGTCACAACAAACAGATATTAATGGTAATGCTGAATATACATATTTTACAGGCTACTTATTAGGGTAGCATAAGCCAAGAGTGAAACAACTCAATCATAAAGGAGATAAAAAATGGCAAATCACACAAAGACAATAACATTAACAGATTTACAACAAAAGATTCTGTCTAATGATTTATACAATGATGTATCAGACAATGCAGGTGTAGATGCTTGGATTGATGGTGCAATCAATGGCAAGTTAAACAACTGTTGGAAGCGTATGCAGACAGAGTGGACTACAAAGTTAATGAATGACGATAGTTTTACAGATGCAATACCAAGTAACCAAGCAGACTTTGTTGCTCTTGTAACTGCGAGAAGTGACTATAAAACTCGTAAAGAAAGAGATGATGCAAGTAGCATAGGCTAGGAGTAAAGAATGGCATTAACAAAAGTAATAGGTGATGGTACAGGTTCACTAGATACTGTTATTATCGGTGATGGTGACGCAGGTTCAGTGACAGCAAATACTAACGGTGACGAACTTGTAGTAGAATGTAGTGCTAGAGGTGGTATATCAATACTAACTCCAGATGCCAACGAAGGTAATATTCTGTTTGGTAGTCCATCTGATAATCTTGGTGGTTTTATAACATACAAGCAATCTAATACTACAATGGAAGTAGGTACTAGTATATCAAGTGGTAACTTGCTTTTGTATTCAGGAGATGGTGCATTAGCTCAAAAAATTGATGGAAATGGTCACATAACCAAACCACTACAACCTGCTTTTTTAGTTCAACCTACTTCTGCTCAAAATGATATAACTCATGGTGCAAATCAAACTATAATATTTAATAATGAAAGATTTGACCAAAATTCAGATTTTAATAGTTCAAACTATACATTTACTGCACCTGTAACAGGCAAATATTTTTTAAGCTACTCTTTATGGGTTTCTAATATAGATAATCAACCTAGTTATTGGGAAACGTATATTATAACAAGTAACAGAAACTACTTATACACTATTGACCCTAGAGCTTTTGACCAAGATGCAGCTAGTTTTACTTTTAACAATTCTCTTATTGCCGACATGGATTCAGGTGATACTGCAAAAATACAAATACTACAACAGAATAGTGGAACAGAACAAGCTGATATTCAGAATTATTCATTTTTTAGTGGAGCTTTGATATGTTAGGAAATAAACAATGCCATATATAGGAACATCTCCTTCCAACGGAGTAAGACGAAAGCATACATACACTGCCACTGCATCCCAAACCTCATTCAGTGGTGCAGGAGCAGAAGGTGCTACCCTAAGTTACAACGACAGTAACTTTGTTGACGTATATCAAAATGGTGTCAAGCTAAGTGAAGCTGACTACACATCTACAAGTGGTACAGCTATTGTACTTGCTACAGGTGCTACTGTAAGTGACATGATTGAGATTATAGTCTATGATGTATTCTCTGTGGCAGACACTGTAAGTAAAGCAGATGGTGGTACGTTTGATGGCAATGTTACTATGGCAGGTACACTTGCTACAACAGGTAATGCTACATTTAGTGGTGACATCATAAAGAGTACAGCAGGTACAAGCAACTTTGCAGCAGGTGTCAATGCAGGTAACTCTATTACAAGTGGTGGTAACTTTAACACTGTAGTTGGAGATGAAGCAGGTACAGCTTTAACCACTGGAGATGACAACACAGCATTAGGTTATGGTGCTTTATATTCAGAAGATGCACACGGAAAGAACACAGCAATCGGTACTAATTCTCTGTTAACACTTAATGCAGGTGCAGATGGTAACAACACAGCAGTCGGATATTTCTCAGGTAAATTAATAACAACAGGAATTGATAATTCTATTTTAGGTTCAGGTGCAGGTGATGCTCTGACCGATGCTGATTACAACACTGCTATTGGTGCTTTTGCTTTAACTACTGATACATTAGGTAGTAAATCAACTGCTGTTGGTAGTAGTGCTTTGTTCACTCAAAACTTTACTAGCGCTACAGATTCTTTTAATACAGCAGTTGGATTTAATGCAGGTGCTTATATTACAACAGGGAAACAAAATGATTTATTTGGTGGACTTTCTGGAGATGCATTGACAGACGCAGACTACAATGTAGGTATAGGTTATGCCACACTAAGTTCAGACACGCAAGGCAGTAGGTCTACAGCAATAGGACATTCTGCACTAGCATTACAAAACTTTACTTCAGCTACAAATACTAATAATACTGCTGTAGGTTTTTATGCAGGTGTTTCAGTATCAACAGGAATTGATAACACTTTAATTGGTTCAAGTGCAGGTCTTGATTTAACTACTGGTGAAAGAAATGTATGTATAGGTAGTATAGCAGGAGAAGAAATAACTACAGCAGATGATATTATAGCTATTGGCTATAGGTCTGGTGGGGGAAATGCTAGTTCTGCAACAACAGGGCATGATAATATTTCTATAGGAACAGATGCAGGAGAGGCTTTAACGACTGGAGCTAGTAATTGTTTTATAGGTAAAGACGCAGGAAATGTTTATACTACAGGCTATAGTAATATATGTATAGGACACAATTCAGATGGTAGTGCTGTTGACAGATACTTAGAATACGTTATTGGTATTAATTGTACATCAGCAGGATATGATGGTCTTATTACAATTGGTGTAGATAGTGGTTCTGACAGAATTTATAATAATTTTAAGAGCAATGCTACTTGGACAAGAATTTCTGATGAAAGATATAAAAAAGATATAACAGACAATACAGATTGTGGTTTAGATTTTATAAATGATTTAAGACCAAGAACATTTAAATGGAAACCTTTAGCAGATGTAGATGAAACATTACCTGATTATGACCCTACCAAAACCACTCATAGTTATCCAAACAAACATTATGGATTGATTGCACAAGAAGTTAAAGCAACTCTTGAAGCACATAATATAACAGATTTTGGTGGGCATGATATAATTGAAGATAGTGGTATTCAAGCCATATCAGAGCAAATGTTTATACACCCATTGATAAAAGCAATTCAAGAACTATCAGCTAAGAATGATGCACTTGAAGCACGAATTAAAACTTTGGAAGGAGGTTAATATGTCAAGAACAGCAGAAGAAATAGCACAAGCACATAAGGCTTGTTTAGATGGAGCAGATACAATCAATGTTGTAATTGCTACCCATGCAAAAGGCAGTGATGCAACAAATGCAGACTTTGGG
>Ga0181392_1001010_pt1 | contig 10784 bp, 13 predicted proteins | sample 15SPOviralmetaG_FD_130083 | JGI IMG/M metagenome (GOLD analysis project Ga0181392, IMG submission 130083) | Marine viral communities from the oligotrophic San Pedro Time Series (SPOT) site, San Pedro Channel, CA, USA - 15 SPOT_SRF_2010-09-15 | ecosystem: Environmental > Aquatic > Marine > Strait... | reverse complement strand
TGGGATCAAGTGCAATGTGAAGATGATTTTGAACAATACAAAAATGATGATTATAGTTTGATGTTCACAATAGATCGTTGCAATAGATTCACACGTTCATGGCGTGGTACAAACTACTATGATATGAAACCATATGCCAACAATCCCATAGAAGCACACAAAGAATGCAGTCAAACCTATTGTCCGTTGCTGTACAATGGTAGATTGTACAAGTGTAGCAGTGTTGCATTACTACAACAGGTGCTAGGTGATCACTATTTGTTAGATGATGCTGATTGGCAACCTTATTTACAATACAATGGTGTGGGCATTGAAGACAGTGACAAAGACATACAGGCTTGGATCAACAACTATGCAAAGCCACACAGCATTTGTAGAATGTGTCCTACATTTGAAGATCAACCTTTTTACACACATTGGGATAAGGTACAAACTAAATAAATACAGTATAGGAGTTTGAAATGCGACTAAATGAATTTGTTGAAGATAATACAGAACTTACTTTCGAAGATGATGATCAGTTTTTCGAGGAGTTTGGATATCTTGGATACAGCATTGACGAAGCAGAGACGTTTGAGGCAGAGTATCAAGGTCGCAAAGTAAAACTAAACAAACCTATGCAAGGCGATGTTAAGAAGTTTAAAGTTTATGTTAAAGATCCTAAAACTGGCAACGTTAAAAAAGTCAACTTTGGCCATGGCGGTAGCAGCGTCAAAGGCAAAGCAATGAGAATCCGTAAATCTAATCCAGCGGCTCGTAAGAGTTTCAGAGCTAGACACAATTGCGACAATCCAGGACCGAAGACTAAAGCACGTTATTGGTCATGCCGTAAATGGTAAAAGGATTTGTTTGATGTCTATGTTTCTTCGCTGGTGGCTAATATTTTGTATTAGTATTGCAGCATTTTTTACTTTGTATATCTTTGGTTTTATTGATGCATTAATAGCAAAAGATACCACACGACTAAGTTTTGGTATTATTACAATTTATTTTATTGCTAGTGGATTTACAGGTTGGATCACATACAATAAAACCAAAGGCAAAAAACAAGGTGCTAACATCAATATAGGTTGGTTTATCACAGAACTATTGCTTGCAATGGGCATGATTGGTACTGTGATTGGATTTATTCTCATGCTCGGAGGTAGTTTTGAAAGTCTCAACGTAGCAGACACTGGCAGTGTAAAAACTGCACTTACAGACATGGCATTGGGCATGAGCACAGCATTGTACACAACACTTGTGGGTTTGGTGTGCAGTCAGTTGTTAAAGGTTCAATTGGTCAATGTCGAAGAAGGATAAACAAAAATTTAAAAGCAGCATAGGCTTTACTGACTTACTGTTCAATCTTGTGATTGGATTTGTGTATCTTTTTGTGATTGCTTTCATACTGATAAATCCTATATCCAAAAAAGGTGATGTTGAAAAAAAAGCAGACTTTTTGATCAGCATTGAATGGGATCACTATCTCAATGATGACATTGATCTGTGGGTTAGAGATCCTGCAGGCAACACAGTTGCATTTATAAACAAACAAGCAGGATTAATGAATCTAGAGAAAGATGATTTGGGTTTCAATGGTGATGAAGTTCGCATGGGAAACATAACAAAAACAGTACAGCTCAACAGAGAAGTTGTTACATTGAGAGGTATCATTGCTGGCGAGTATCAGGTGATGGCACATGTATACAACAAACTTTACACAGTACACAACGGAAAACCTACAAAAGACTTGCCCGGAACAATCACTGTGCAAGTTATCAAAATCAATCCCTACAACGAAGTGTTCATCAGTAAATATCCTTACAGTGAGGCTGGACAAGAAATAAGTCTTGTGCGATTTAAACTAAGCGAAGATGGTGACTGGTTAGGACACAACACACTGGAAAGCAGTATCATCAGCAACGGCCAAGTAGATGCCACCAGACCAAGAGGAGCATACGACCCATATTAAATTTTGACTTACAACTTGTGCCTTTCTTTTTGAGCATGGCAACACTCACAATCATAGTGTTGGCCATTGGCATACATTTTTGGCGTAATGCTGTTGTGATGGCAATAGTGATACCACTGAGCATGTTTTGTGCTTTCACTGGATATAACACCATTGTAAACACGTTGGGGTATCCAATACAGCAAACCATTCCAAATGAAGCACTGTATTTGTATCATGTTGAAAGTATAGATGGCGAGCAATTGTATGTGTATGCAATAGAACCAGATAAAGTGCTACCAAAAAACTTTCGCATACCAGCAACTGATCAAAATCGCAGCACAATGAGTGAAGCAAAAAAGCGCAGTGGTCGTGGAATAAAACAGGTGTTGCGTGGCAACACAAACAGTACACAATACGGTGTACTCAATCCAGGTGAATATCTTACATATGATTTTAAGATTGACAGCCAGGGTTTAAAGTCATATAATAAGTAAACTTAAATAGGAGACATACATGGATCGTGTATTCAATAGTGAGGAAAAAGCAAAACTCACTCAACTGGTCAACGAAGGCTTGACTGTGATGCAAGAGGTTGATGACCTCAACGAAGGTCTTAACGATACAATCAAAGCAATTGCTGATGAAATGCAAATCAAAGCCACAGTGCTGAAAAAAGCAGTGCGCACAGCATACAAAGCAGACTTTGATAAAACAAGCGACGATTATGCTACACTGGAGAACATTCTTGCTACAGTGGGCAAGATTTAATGCATCGTCTGAGAAAATACAAATACACACGCAAAATTTACAAATTTTTTAGAAACAGTTACAGACTGAGTCCACTTGCATTTTGGTGTGAAATGGTCGAAACACTGATGCTGGTCACAGCAAGTGCCATACTCAGCATCACAATACTTGATCCCAATGGTTGGCAATTTGTACCACTGTATTTAATAGGTAGCATTTTGGGTGTGATTTCAACTATAATAAGAAGAGCAGCATTTGCAGTGATCTTGTGTGCATGGTTTACTGTGATGAATTTGATTGCACTAGTACAACTATATGGAGCTCTTTGATGAGTTATGTAGACGCTTGGTTTGACAGACAACAAGATCGAATACATGTTGTAGAACGTGTTGACGGTCGGCGTGAGTATAGAGAATATCCTGCTAATTATGTATTCTACTACAATGATCCACGTGGCAAATTTAAAAGCATATATGGTGATCCTGTGAGTAGATTCAGCACACGCAATGGCAAAGAGTTCCAAAAGGAACTTAAAATGCAAGGCAAAGATGGGCTTTGGGAAAGTGATATCAATCCAATCTTTCGTTGTTTAGCAGACAACTACAGAGGTGCAGAAGCACCTAGACTGCAAACAGCATTTTTTGATATTGAAGTAGACTTTGACAAAATCCGAGGCTATTCACCTACAGATGATCCGTTCAATGCTATCACTGCAATTAGTGTGTATATGGACTGGACAGATCAACTTGTAACACTGGCTGTGCCACCCAGCGGCATGACCATGACTACTGCCAAGGAACTGTGTGCTAGATTTGACAACACATACTTGTTTGACAGCGAAGCGGAAATGCTCAAAGTGTTTTTGGATCTTATTGAAGATGCAGATGTGCTAAGTGGTTGGAACAGTGAAGGATATGATATTCCGTACACTGTGAACCGTGTGACAAGAGTTCTCAGCAAAGATGACACACGCAAGTTTTGTTTGTTTGGGCAGTTGCCAAAGAAGCGTACATTTGAACGCTTTGGTGCAGAAAACATCACATTTGATTTGCATGGCAGACAACATTTGGACTACATGCAACTGTATCGCAAATACACCTATGAAGAGCGTCACAGTTACAGTTTAGATGCCATTGGCGAGTATGAATTAGATGAACGCAAGGTTGCATATGAAGGCACACTGGATCAGTTATACAATCAAGACTTTGAAAAGTTTATTGACTACAACAGGCAAGATACTGCACTGCTAAAAAAACTGGATGACAAACTGAAGTTTATTGACTTGGCCAATGTGTTGGCACATGAAAACACAGTGCTGTTGCCCACAACAATGGGTGCAGTTGCACTCACAGAACAAGCCATCATTAACTTTGCACATGACCAGGGTATGGTTGTGCCCAACAGAAAACAGCATGAAGGCAACACTGCGGCTGCTGGTGCATATGTTGCATTTCCTAAAAAAGGTTTGCATGACTGGATTGGTAGCATGGACTTGAACAGTCTGTATCCCAGTGTGATCCGCGCACTCAACATGGGTCCAGAAACTGTGGTAGGACAACTGCGTCCTACAATGACTGAGAACAGCATCAAGCAGTTGATGGATCAAAAGAAAAGTTTTGCTGATGCATGGGAAGGACAGTTTGGATCAAAAGAATATCTTGCTGTGATGGCCATGGAACGTGGTACAGAAATTACAATTGATTGGGAGTCAGGCGGCGAGGATGTGTGCAGTGCATATGATGTGTGGCGTTTGGTGTTTGACAGCAACCAGCCATGGACGCTGAGTGCAAACGGCACAATCTTTACATATGAGAAAAAAGGCATCATTCCAGGACTGCTAGAACAATGGTATGCAGAACGCAAGGTGCTACAAAAGAATGCCAAAGACACACAAGGTGTAGACAATGATCAATTTGTGTACTGGGACAAACGGCAACTTGTAAAGAAGATTAACTTGAACAGTTTGTATGGTGCTATTCTTAATCCTGGTTGTAGATTCTTTGACAAGCGCATTGGGCAAAGCACAACACTCACAGGACGTAGCATTGCCAAACACATGAGTGCCAAGTGCAATGAACTGCTCACAGAAGAATATGATCATGTTGGCAAGTGTGTGATCTATGGAGACACAGACAGTGTGTACTTCAGTGCATGGCCTGTGATCAAAGATCAAGTGGGCAATGGCACAATGAAGTGGGGCAAGGATGAATGCATTGCACTGTATGATCAATTGGGTGCCGCAGTCAATGAAACGTATCCTGCGTTTATGGAACGTGAGCATCACTGCCCCAGACACTTGGGAGAGATAATTGCCAGTGGTCGAGAGATTGTGGCCACAAAAGGACTGTACATCACCAAGAAACGTTATGCAGCATTGGTAATAGACAATGAAGGTTTCCGCACAGACACAGATGGCAAGCCAGGTAAAGTAAAAGCAATGGGATTGGATCTCAAGCGCAGTGACACACCCAAAGTCATGCAGGACTTTATGAGCGAGTTGCTGTTGGAAGTGCTAACAGGTGCAGGTCCCGAGCATGTGATTGAACGCATCAAAACATTTAAGATAGAGTTTCATGAACGCCCAGGCTGGGAAAAAGGCACACCCAAACGTGTTAACAATCTCACCATGTACAGCAAACGTGAAGAACGTGAGGGCAAGGCCAACATGCCAGGACATGTGAGAGCAGGCATGAACTGGAACACACTCAAACGCATGAACAGTGACAAGTACAGTGAACCTATCATTGATGGCATGAAAACTATTGTGTGCAAACTCAAAGCCAATCCATTGGGTTGGACCAGCATAGGCTATCCAACAGATGCCACACACTTGCCAGATTGGTTTAAAGCACTGCCCTTTGATGACAGTCTAATGGAAGCAACTATTGTTGATCAAAAGATTAGTAACTTGTTGGGTGTGCTGGATTGGGATTTAAAAGCAAACACCAACACAGCAAGCACATTTGACAGCCTTTTTAGTTTTGAATAAAGTACGCACATAAATACTGCAAGTAGGAGCAGTATAGATGAGTCTGGCAGACAAAATTAATCAACTCAGTCTTATCAAAAACAAGTTTTCTGACCTGGGCGAACATACTGCACATGATGTAAAACAATTCAAATCTGAATATGATGTTGTTGATCATTATAGAAAAATGTTTAAAGACAGAGATAATTTTGACAAACTTGTAGATCTAAATCTTCAAATAACAAGTTTGCTTGCACAATATCATGCCACCAGCAAAAAAGTCAAACAGCAAATAAACACAGTGATCCACAGCAAAGAACGTGGAATACTACAGTATGATTATAATAGGTACAACCAACAAACTGTTGAACAATCATTATTGGACATTAGAGATGAAAACATCAGCAGGAAATTTGTTGAATTACTTTGTAGTGTAATCCACAACATCAGTGACTGGCGATTTGCAGGATGTGTCATCAATCCTATAGATTCACGATTCATTGAGAAAATGCTTGCCAGTGAGCCCTTGTACATTGTTAGCAACAATGATGTATGTATCAAAAGAGTTAGGAAAAAATTAAATGATTTCTATGCAAAACAAAGATTGAGAACATACAATCGTATTAAGGAGTTGCCTAGACAATTGGGATTGACTGTGTGTGTTAATCAATTTGAATACATGCCATTGGATGAGCAAGGCGATGTCATGCAACAGATTTATAAACACACACTGCCCGGCGGACAAATGCTAATTACATACAATGACTGTGATCAAAGAGCCAGTTTAGAACACACACTGGAAGGTTTACGCTTTTACAGCACAAAAGAACTTACATTGGGCAAAGCATTTAGCATAGGATGGGATGTTGTAAAAACTGAAACAACAAACAATGGTGTGTGGAACTGTGCTATACTACAAAAGCCAGGTGAATTACACAGTATCAAAACCAGTGCACCAATGGTAGAAAATATCCTAGCAAAATAATTTTATTGACTTCTACACATTTTCTAAATACAATATACATAACATAACAAAAGGACTTATCAATGAAAGATTATTTACTTGACATTGTTCAGCATACGCACAACCTTGGCTTTATTGACCTAGTCAAAGTCACAGGCAATGACAAATCAACAAAAATTGAAGGACTTGCAGAAGACCGCAGTGTTATACTGCAAGCCGAAACACATGCTCCAGTTGCAGACTTTATTGGCACATTTGGCATGCCCAACTTGGATAAGCTCAGCATCATCTTGAAGATTCCTGAGTATCAAGAAAATTCTAAGATCAGCATCAACACACAAGAGCGCAATGGTGCAACAGTACCTGTTGGCATTCACTTTGAAAATGCAAATGGCGACTTTGTGAATGACTATCGTTTTATGGCCAGTGAAATTGTTAACGACAAACTAAAAAGTGTTACAATGAAAAGTGTGCCATGGAGTGTGGACTTTGAACCCAGTGTTGCCAGTGTGCAACGCTTTAAGTTCATGATCAGTGCCAACAGTGACGAAACTACATTTATTGCTAAAACAGAAGGCACAGACTTAAAGTTTTACTTTGGTGATCAAAGCACACACGCAGGCAACTTTGTGTTCCAACATGATGTTGGTGGTGAACTCAAACGTGGTTGGGCATGGCCTGTAGAACAGGTATCAAAGATTTTGAGCCTGGCAGGTGATACACGCATCAAGTTCAGTGATGATGGTGTGGGTGAGATCACTGTAGACAGTGGACTTGCTGTGTATCGTTATTTGCTTCCAGCACAAAGCAAGTAATGGACAATAGATGGCAACACAAAGGTCATCCACGAGGACAACATTTGCTTAGTCCTTGTGGTGATCTTGCTGTTGTTTGTATACCAAAGTGCAGTAGCAGTTACTGGCAAACTTGGCTAAGTCAAAATAATTGGACCATGCATCATGACAATTGCATAGAAAAACATGTGCATGTGTTGTGTTGTTTGCGAGATCCAGTTGATCGTTGGGTTGCAGGTATCAGTGAATATCTTGATAGATATTGGAATAATGATAATGACATCAAGTGTCAAGCAACACTGAAACTGATACAGGATAGAGTTATCTTTGACGATCACACAGAAGTACAGCACTATTTTTACAGTGTGTTTCCACACAACAGCATGACTTTTTTCCGGTATGACAACACCAAAAGTGTATGGGATGCTATAGAAAAATGGACAGGCATACCTGTTCCACCATACAAGTATCTACACAATCCAATTAACTTCACAGATGATCCTGTGAATAACAAAAGAAAAGCATGGAAAAATTGGATACTTGACAATAGTGATCTAAATAGTATAAAGTTATATTATGATACACATGATCAAGAAACGTACAGGTTATTGAGTAAAATAGATGAACGACAATCTAACCAATAAACAAAATGATTACGCAGTGTTCTTGCCAGCATTGAGCAGTTTCTATGGCACTTATGTGGGCAAGCAACGCTTTGATCAATACGTGGATCAAAATCGCATACCTACACATTTGCAAGGCACAGCACTGGAAGCAATGAACTGGCTCAGTGACAAAGGTGTATTTGAATACAAATGGACACTGTACAGTGCAGGACATGCTGATCTAGATACAACACGTCACAGTCCAAAAGATGATATGGTTCGTGACACTGAAAAAATGAACAGAGATGGCAACATACTGGTAGGCGACAGTGGAGGCTTCCAAATTGCCAAAGGTGTATGGGAAGGAGACTGGCGTGCAGGTGCAACCTGTGCCAATGCTGACAAGAAACGCAAACAAGTGTTGACTTGGTTAGACAGTTACTTTGATTACAGCATGGGTTTGGACATACCCAGTTGGGTTGTGCATGATGAAAAAGCCAGTCGCAACAGTTGCATCACACAAGTGCATGAAGCAGTAGAAGCAACCAAGTTCAACAACGAATACTTTATTGCCAATCGCAAAGGCAAAGAAAATGGTGGCACAAAATTCCTAAATGTTCTACAGGGTGATAATCATCAAAATGCACATGAATGGTATGACCAAGTAAAACACTACTGCAATGACACACAGTACCCAACCAATCACTTTGATGGATGGGGCATGGGTGGACAAAACATGTGTGACATTCACCTCATACTTGAACGCATTGTACATCTACACTATGATGGACTGCTACAAAGCGGCAAGCATGACTGGATGCACTTCTTGGGAACTTCAAAACTGGAGTGGGCAACACTGCTCACGGATGTACAACGTGCAGTGAGAGCAAACTACAATCCTACGTTGACAATAAGTTTTGATTGTGCAAGTCCTTTCCTTGCCACAGCAAACGGACAAGTGTACACCAATGTGGTCACTGAACATGATCAAAAGTGGGTATATCGTATGTCACCAACTGCTGATGACAAAAAGTATTTCAATGACACAAGACTGTATCGTGATGGTTGTATCACAGATGGTATCCACACCATATGGGAAGACAGCCCAATCAGTGAACACATGCGAATGATGGACATCTGTCATTATGGACCTGGCATGCTAAACAAGATTGGCAAGGAAGGCAAGACTTCATGGGACAGTTTTAGTTATGCACTGTTGATGGGTCATAATGTTTGGACACACATCAACGCAGTACAAGAAGCAAACAGACAGTATGATGCAGGTGTTATGCCCGGCATGTTGTGGTCAAATACACAACGTTTTCGTGACATTGTAAATGATGTTTTTAGTGCGCCTACCAAGGAGAAATCACTTGACATCATTGCTAAGAATAGTATATACTTTATGGACATTATAGGTACAAGAGGCTTTAAAGGTAAAAAGACTCAAAACGCTACTACACAGTTTAACAATTTATTCACAGAGGTGTGATATGGACTTAGAAGATCGTATCTTGTATTTGGAAGACAGACACGCTAGGTTAAGCAAAAGCACAGACAAACTAGAAGGTGAACTCAAACAAAAGTTTGACAGTGGCAAAGATCAGAAACTAAAAGAACTAAAAAAACTTAAACTATCAATCAAAGATGAACTCACAGATTTGCAAAATGTTGATAGTACATTATTTGCATCCACACCAAAGACAATGCACTAATGGATCGCAAAGGACATGATAATGTTGTCTACTTTGTAGGCAGCGAAGTTGAGTTTACTCCAGCATACAGTATGCGCACATTATTTGTTGTTGGCATACAAGATGCAGATGAGATCATACGCACTGCTCAAAAGCATGAATGTAGACACATTTACTTGGGTGCTAATCAAAGTTTTGAACCCAGTGATGATTGGGATATTCTTGTAAAAAACATTGTAAAACACAAAGACTTCATGGTAACACTGGACTTTGATGTTGTTCATTGTGAGTGGGTGTTAGAAGGTGGTTATGATGAACATGACAACTTTATCAGTATGATAAGCGTCAAAGTTCCTTACATCAAACAGTTTAACTACAATGCTTGTATCAAAGTTGATGACAAAGACTTTCAATCAAGCAATCCAGGTGTATGGACACATCGTGTGCATGATTTACAAAATACCAATGTGTTTACTCCGTGGTCTAAATACACACAAGACAAAGTTATAGAAAGCGATATCCAGTTCGAGCAGCGCATCAAAGGACTGGGTTATGAGGATTACATGCGCGAACGCCAATGGAGAGAAGACAATGGCTAAAAGATATTTTCGAGTGACTATTCATGGTTATGGTGGTGAGATTGTTTTAGGACGTCTCACAGAAGAACAGTATGACTTTTGGCAACCATTTGAAGAAGAACAAATTGTTGCACATGCTATGTGGGATCCATATGAAGAAAATGATGAGAATCCTATCTATGATGATGAAGATCCACGCTGGTTAGGACAGTGGTATGAATTGGATGACATTGAACATGTCAATGGTGCTGATGCAGGCAGTGCATATATCACCATTGACGAAGTAAGCAGTGCAGAATATGATGCCAAGCATGTTGCTGATGTGTTAGAGAGCACCAGTTGGGAAGACTTCAAGGAAAAGTACAAACCAAAACTTACTGAGACTGTAATTGATCTAGATGAAGTACTTTATCCTAACGGGTTTTACGATGAAGATGATGCTGATGGTGAAGAAGGTGACCCAAAACCACTGGACAATGGAGATATTCCAACACCTTA
>Ga0181392_1001009_pt1 | contig 10784 bp, 10 predicted proteins | sample 15SPOviralmetaG_FD_130083 | JGI IMG/M metagenome (GOLD analysis project Ga0181392, IMG submission 130083) | Marine viral communities from the oligotrophic San Pedro Time Series (SPOT) site, San Pedro Channel, CA, USA - 15 SPOT_SRF_2010-09-15 | ecosystem: Environmental > Aquatic > Marine > Strait... | reverse complement strand
TTCAATTTAGATATAAGATGGATAAAATTAAGACAGAATTGCAAATGTATGATCGAACACCAGATTATAATGTTAAACATGCAAAGGGGTTCAATCCTTTTCGTTATATTTCTATCCAAGATAGAGTAAATAATGATCCGGAGTTTGAATTGGCGTATATAAATAAACTCGTTGCCGAGGGGTGGTTCAAATTAGAAGATAATCGTTCGATTTTAAAACACGAAATGAAAGGTAGACATTTTAAATATCGTTTAAACGGAAATGGTTTGTCTAATGCCGAAAAAGGCACATTTAGAAGCGGCGGTATTATCATTGGTAGAAAAGAAGAAGCCGATGATTATGTCATGTATAAGGCTTACAACGGATGTCTCTTTCCGCTGCAAATGAATGACGTTGAAGAAATATACGTAAAAGACCCAAATGTTAAAATCGACGGAAATAGAAAAGAAAGAGTTGTTAAGTCAACTGTGTTTTTTAAGGAACCCGAGTATGAAACGCGCTTTCCTGTATTTTTACAGTCGTTATTAACCGGAAATAACATTGTTGTTCATTACGCAAAAGATAATTATAAAAGAGAAAGGTTTGTAGCCTCTAAAAAGTATGCGTATGCGCTTAAAACCGGAGATTGGGGTTTTGAATAGTTTCCTAATTTGGTAATCCCCCAAAGTGTACTCCAAGTGTACTCCAAGTGTACTCCAAGTGTACTCCAAGTGTACTCCCTAATTTGGTAATCCCCCCAAGTTTCCACGGTACTCCCCCCTAAATTTGAAAAATCCGCCAACACGGCGCTCAAAATCCCCCCAAGTCCGCACGGTACTCCCCCCAAGTCCGCACCCGGTCCGCTCCAAAAAAAAAATTACATGTAATTATTTTCTACCTAAACTACGGGTATAAAAAACTCTCTCTTATATATTTATACCTATAAAATTAATGAGAAAAGAGAGAGTCCTCAAGTCCTACAGAAAACTTTCTCTCTAATTTTTTTCAAAAGTGTTTTAAAAGTTAGAGGAAAGTTTTTCGAATATAGAGGGGACTTTTTTGAGGTCCTCTTTTTTCAAAATCTGGGGGAGTTTTTTTGATGCGGACTTGAGGACTCAAAAGTGTTACGGGTATAGCAACGAGAAGTCCGAAAAATTTCATACCCGTGTTACAGGTATAATCAAATTTTTCGGACTTTGGACGTAAGTCCGCGGACTTTGCGGACTTTGGAGAACCCGGGTTTTTGGCTCCCAAGGGAGCCGGTTTTAAAATTTGTTAAGGTATGTTCAGTCTGTAATATCACCAGTGACTGAGTCGCTTGGGGTATTACCAGTGAAATTTGCTTGTTGAGTTTCCTTAACAAGTTCTTTCCAATACGCATCAAGGGCTATCTGAGTCCAATAGTCAAGGACGTCCATAGAAGTAGGGTTCGCGTTGGTGGGCATTGGATCGATCGGCACTGGACTTATAAGTCCCCGCGGGGACTATGCCAAATATGTTCAGTTCTTGATAGTAGGACAAGTTGTTTCTAAGTTCCTGCAAATAAGGCGAGCCATATGGCGGCAATCGCACTTGCACCCGGAATCCAGGTGTATCATGTGCCCTCCTGACATGTCATCTGTCCACGTCTCAAGTCGGCTTGGGCGGAACGTCTGATGCCGAGCACAGCACTTACAGGACGTACAATGCTCGAGCTTTGAGCGCCAGTCGTCTCCGGGTATCTTGCGGAAAGCTTCTTGGAGGTGTTCATAATCGAGCGAAATATATTCAAGAAGGCGAGCTGCGCCTCGCTCCATAAAGTCGGCTTCATTGTAGTAGGGGATAGACCAGATGGAGTCGCGCATTTTTTACACCTGGACTTATGTCCCCCGAAGAGGACTGCCAGTACTGGCACTAGGGCTTAGGGGTCGTCACCGGGGTACTCAGTGGGTGGGCCGATTTCCAACGCATCCATCGCTATTACTAGCTGTTTCTGGTAATAAATGACGCGGTCCTGCAGGTCGATTGCCTTCCTCAGCGCCGAGTTCACCTCGTTCACTAGACGCTGGTTCTCGGACCGAAGGTGTTGTTTCTCGGTGTCGTGGTCCAAGATGAGGAGATGGAGGTCTGTGGGAAGGTCTGTTAGCATTATTGGACCGGGTCGTCGTTACGGTGTTTTTAGTCCCTCGAAAGGGCTCTTTTTAGGGGTTTCTAGGGGTATATCTACTCGTCGTCATCCGAGTCGGAGTCGGAGTCGGAGTCGGCCGAGGCTGCCTCGGCTTTGCAAAGGTCGATCAGCTCCTTGAGGTCCTTTGCCACAACCGTGCCGCCCTTGCCCGTGCCCTCGATGTCGACAATGTCTTCCTCGTCGATGTCGTGCTGCTTCATGAGTTTGGCAGCACTGCTCGAGACCTTGCGCTTGCTGTCGTCCGCCTCGTCGGCCTTGGCGGTCGGCTTCAGGTCTTTGACGTCCTTGAGAAGGACCTTGCCGTCAACGCCAGAGCCAGTGACCTTGGTGATGTCCAACCCGTTGTCGCGGCAGAACTGCTGTGCGCTGGGAGAGGCGTTCACCTTGGTCTTCTTGGGGCCCTCTGCAAGCGCCTTCAGGTCCTTGACAGAGATCTTGTCATTATTGGCAGTGCCTTTAAACCCTTCCGGAACCACGATGCCCTTGGCCTCGGCGAACTCCTCGGCCGCCTTGCTGGCAAAGAGGCTGACCTTCTTCTCCTTCGGCTTCTCCGAAAGCTTCTTCGGCAGGTAGCCCTTCGCGGCGAGCAGGGTAACAGCGGTGTCACGGTCCTGGGGCTTGGCCTTCACGAGCTCGTCGATGATGAGGAGGAGGGTCTGCGCGGAGGTGGCCATGAGTGCTGTCGGGGTTAGAAGTGTTGTTAGCAAGCTGCTAGTACACCCATATATAGCCCCGGGCCCTTAAAATTCATTAAAATTTGCAATTGCATAAAAAACCCTACCTAGCCCCTGGGGGGTCCCCTGGGGGTCCCCTGGGGTCTCGGGCGGGGTCCCTGGGCGGGGCCTCTCTGGGGGTCTAGCCTGGTCTCTGGGGGGTCTCTCTGGGGGCTCGGGGGGTCTTAGCCTGGTCTCTGGGGGGCTAAATTAGCTTAATTTTGCAATTTGCGATTTTTAACTAATCTTAGGCGCCCCGCACATAACTTAGGTGTACCGACCGCGCGTCCAGCAACCTTCGTCTTATGTCAGGACCCTTCCGCCGCTGCCCGAGGTGCAAAGGCATTGGACACGACCGCAACAACTGCCCGCATACAGACGAGCAAGCCCAAGTCCTTATGAGGGATTGGTTGACCCTTCAATGCCTGCGTCAACACACCCGGTTACAAAGGCAGTGGTTGGATCAGGCTGAGCGCAACGCGCGCCGGCAGCTAGAAGAGCAAGAGCCAATTGTGCCCTACCGGCAACCCGGTGGCACCCTGGAACATCACGGGGATCTGATTGAATCGAAAGGACCTACCAAGTCGCAACTCAAGATCCAGGAGATCCTCTTTGACAATTCCGACAAAATCCCCGAGGGACTGTACAAGGAGCTCATGGACGCACTAGTGATCAAGTAAAGCCCGAAATCAAATTGTAAACAGCCCCAAGTCTTCGGACTGCAAAGAGGGACGTGTAAACCCACCGAACTAATTGAAATGCCCGAATTGAAAAACTTTACGAAGACCGAACAGACAGAGATCTGCCGTTCCATTGCGCGCGCAGCTTACGCCTGTCTCTCCAAGAAGACGATCGACAAGAAACGCCATCGCGACGGTTGCCTCGTTGATGGCGACACGTTTTATGCGCGTCTCTACAAGGAGTGCTCTGAGTTGGGGATCATCGAGACCTCCTACTACGGTGAGTCATACGTGTGCTCCTGCTTCTCTGAGGAGTGCATCAATGTTCTCAAGGAGTTTGAGCAAACCTACGAGATCTGTATGCAGACTGCGCATATTTATGAAGAGTGCATCGCGCCGCTCGCCGATCTACCACCTGCTAATTTTGCATTGCCATCTGAGACCTTGATGCGGATGCATTGCATGGAAAGCTTTACTACCACGCTCCTCAAGGAGGATAGCCCCTTTGCCAACTTGCAAGTGCGGCGACGTTTGGATGTGCTCGTAAAGGTATTTAAGAATTTCAAGATCTAAATATACAATAACGAAAACCCTAGTCCTCGGACTGTAAAGAGGGACGTGTAAGATCATGATGTCCTAACATATTACGGGGGGAACCCGTTGATATTTTAGAATCAATCTCTTCCTTTGCTACCGCTGGTCATAGGGGGTGCTCCACAGACGCAAGATTAATGTAATAAGATATCTGGGCCCCACCTCACCTGCCGAAGTCCATTGAGGACAGGTGCAACAAGAGACAGCATTGGAACATAGAACGTCTTGAAGATTATCTGGGACACGAACACTTTCTGTTACGGAGTCCAATGGGGAATCCCTGCTGAGGTCTGGCCATCCTCGGGAGTCTAGCACGCGTAGGGGATTCAGCTAAATTAATTAGCACCGACGAGCTCGAAAGGATAATCTTCTTGCATCCTCCTCTGAAAGCCTTGTATCAACTGACCGAGCCATGAAGTCTCGGTTGGTTAGCTCCACCGGCACTCCAAAGAACTGATCACTCTTTGGAGTGCCAAAAACTACGTACAGGGTAAATATGTCTCATCGCCGTGCGCAGCAGCAGTCAAATGAAATCAAAAAGTCTAAGATTATTTTTAATCTTGAGGATGTGAAAAGCGCGCCGGAGCTTATTTATGGAATATCTGAAAATGTACTTGCTTGCAGCGAAAGTGATAAAAAATTCTCTTTGTTTTTAGTAGAGTATGCGCAGTCAAGTATCGCTTACCGCAATTACCTAGTGCGTAAATACAAAGAATAATACTTAAAATATTTTAGATCTTTAAAAATTAGTTAAAAACAAGTTTTTTAAATGTATATTAATAATAAATAAATGTCTGATAGTAAAAAAGTCATAGATTCTTTGGAGAGAGAAAATTCTATAAATAAAGATAAAATTCAAAGTTTACAACTTATGGCCGGAATTTATAACGAACAACTAAATTCTTTAACAACTAATGTATATAATAACCCTATTCTTGATACAGAACCTGGTATAGTAGAATCAAATAAAGCTATAATAGTTTCTAAAGATGGAACTATAGATAATTTAAACCTAACCGGAAATATAGTGGCTACTAATATTAAAAATTATTACCAAACAGTAAATAGTGAGGACACTGAGGTTGGAGATTTGGGCTTTTGGGGCAGCGCCGCCCTCGGCCTCGGCAGCAACTACGCCCAGGTCACAAGCTCTGGCACCCCCTCGTCGCAAGACCTGTGGAGACGTTTCACATCGTGGAAAACATCAGGACCGGATTTTATAAACTCCAATACTAATATATTCTCACCTCAAAATTATGGTTTTAAAGCTTTAGTGGCGGGGACTTACAAAGTGACCGTAAATATGGCCTTTGTAACGATTAAGACTGAAAGGCAAAATATGGCGATCAGACTAGCTAAAAACGCTCTAAAAGATGACGTACAGAATAGTGTGAACGAAAACCCTGGACCATTGGGTGGCACGGAACCGTTCGCCCGAAACCCAAACGGCTACAGTGGGTATAGTGGTATTGCCTTCGCCAATGTAACGCATATCATGACTTTGGCCGCGGAGGATCAGGTATCGCTTTACACTACTAATATAGGCAGACTGGGCGATCCCGGCCAACCAAACGACGTGGAAAATGTTTTCGCTCGCGAAGGCTACTCTCAACTTTTAGTTGAGTATTTAGGAGTATAAAGAGTGTTGATATAAATTTAAAAGAATAAAATATACATTTAATATACAAATGAATCTACTTAGGTTACTTATTACATTTATGTTCATTCAAAGTAATGCATCGTTTTTAAATTCTGTTCACTTTAAGTATTATAAAACACCGAGACTTGTTGGTAAAAATCATAGTACATATGTTAATACCCCAGAGTACTTACGTAACAAAAAAAATAAAATAGATAAAATAAATATTTATTCACATCCTATAGAACATATTAGAAAAAGGCGTCCATATATGTTAGCAGGAGACTCTAGAGTTAATAATCGTATTATTGTAGGTACTATTTATAGTCTTATATGTTTGATTTTAGCAAAAATGAATCCCTGTGACCCACCAGACGAACCTCCTCGGTTTAGACCTAAATACGATGTATTTAAAAAGCCTATATGGGCTCCTATAAACGCGTCTTTGACAGATGAACAGTCTGATACATTGTATAAAGTCTGTCTTTTTCATGGTCGGTATTTTTATTCTACTTTGTTAATTTAAAGTTTTAAAATATAATTATACAATTAACTACAATAACGCATGTTAAGGAAAATTAAATCGTGTCCAGCAAATTTATGCAACATGGCTCATAGAAAGAAACCCAAAGAATCAAAAACTCCCGAACCCGTTTTCTTGTTCTTACCATCTAAAACAACTAAAATAATAAAAAAAGGAGACGCAGTAGATGAAATAGTAATAAGTTCTTTGTCAGATATAAATGTAAATGACCCAACTGAACAGTTATTCATTCTATTAGTTTTAAAAAAAATAATATCAAAGACTAAATACAAATTCTCTAATTTTTTTTATGAGATACTAGTGAGAGCTGCTATATCGTGTTTGACGCATAAAATAATGCACTATACAATAACTAATTTACATTCGTATTCACATGTAAATTTAAATTTTATACACTAATATTAATTTAAAAGAATATTATATAATAAATTATAGCAATGACTCTTTTATCTGGTATAATTTATTCATACGTCGGTTTGATTCTATTACCCTATACTCCTTATTGGAATAATAGAAATATTCATAATCTAGGAAATACAGGTCCTCTTGGAAATCTTCATGCCATGACAGCACCAATTATGACTAAGTTTATAGATCGCGCAGCATACGGTGGTAGAAATATTCGTGAAGAAGTATACAATACATTTGAAGGGGGTGTACTAGATATGTGCTGTGGAACCGGGTTTTCAACAAAACCTGGTAATACAGGTATTGATACATCATTGGAAATGCTTAGGTTCTCTAAAATATTCAATCCAGGAAGTGAGTACATATACGGAAATGCAGAGACATATGGTAAAGATGATGAATTTGATACAGTGTCTATTATGTTTGCTTTTCATGAAATGCCAACTAACGCTTATGAAAAAATAATTAGAAATGCAATTAGAGTTGCTCGTAAAAAGGTAGTTGTAGTAGACATCTCAAAGGATTATAAGCCTACAAAGGCTATGCTATCTGGCGAACCTTATCTTCTGAATTATCTAGACCACTTTGAATATATAATAGAAAGAACTCCTTTTAAGTATCCACTGTATTATAAAACTAGGACTAAATTGGATGGTGTTAATAAAACAAATTTGGTTAAGGGACATGTTGATATGTGGGAATACATTATGAAAGACCATGAAGAAGAACCAAGACATCTTGAAAACAGTGCTCAAGTCCGCCCTGGACCCTCTCGACTTTGGAGCGAGATGGATAAAGTGAATGAAGACACCAAACCCGTTTCTTATCCCTTGTATAGGTTGGGAGGAGGAGGAGGCTGGGGTAAGTTTGGGTCACTAGAAGATAAAAAGACTGTTAGGGAAGAAAAGAAAGAGAAGGAAATGGCAGATCGTCGAATGAAAAAGGCGGCTAGGAAACTAAATTATAAACGAATGAAGTCAATTGATTGGGAAGACCGTCAAGAAAAGAAACTAGATAACTGGAAGGGAGTGTCTGGTATATACATTCTACGCAGTGATGGAAATTATGAGATTACTCCACATCCTCTACAAAAGGAACGTGAAGAATATGAAAGACTAAACAGGGGGGGAAGAGAATAAAAATACAACAGCTATTTATAATTATTGGGGAACGATTACAACTAATATGATAGATGAAAATCGGCGTAGGGTAGATGATTATTCATATAAAAATAAAGCGGAATATTCTAAGAAGACTAATTGGTATTATCGCCCGAAGAGGATGACTATGGTTATAAGTGATAGTAAATTAGAGAGTGATGTTCAAGATTAGATAAGTAAGAAAAAAAAATAAATACATTTACAATTTTATACACTATTTAAAAATAAAATATATAAAATTGTAAATTATAAGAGCTAAATGATTAAAATAGCAGAAACTCATGAGGAGAAACGTGAAAATATTTTACATTGGGAAAGGATGAGAATGATGGCGCAAAAAATCAGGGACGAATATGACAGGGTATCCGAAGACGCCTATCACAAGAAATTCATATTAAAACTTAAACTAAGTAAAAGACCGGATTTCATGGAGCCTGTATACACTTTAAAAATGTCATTCTGGTAATATCAATTTGAATTTAATTTAATTTATTTATTTTCCAATTCGATTATTCTAGCCTCTAGTGTATCTATTTTGGTAAGTAAATTGGTAACTATCGCGTCTAATTCTTGTGTGGCTGATACATTTACAGTAAAAATATCATTATAATTGAGAGAATATGCTTTTTCTATATTAACTTCTTTTTCTACTCCCTCTGAATCTTTTAAAGTTTTAGTGAAATCTCCGCCACTTACACAATAAGCTAATTCGGGTATGTTTAGAATATCTTGAGCTATAAAACCAGATTCGTTTATGTAGGAACCTTCTTCTAATATACCGTTGAAATCGGCTTCTTTTAATATTTTAGTTTTTTGATACTTCTGAGGCTTTAATTTTCTAATTACCTCTAATGAGTTTGTTAAGTCTTCTTCGTTATGCTTAAGTCTGTCATCACTATTAAGAACCTGCGTCTGTGCGCTTACTGGTCCATGAATTTGTACAGTATTCTGTGATACTATTTCTATATTGTCGCCAGAAATAGATAAAATCTCGGTCCCTGTATTACCAGACATCGGATCAAAGGAATTAGGAAACGGACCCGATTGGTTGTCGCCCAAGAATTCATTTCCGTATCCATCGTGAGTTAGACCAAGTGGACTGTTTCTATTGGTTAAACTCGCTTTAGCTTTTCCTATATATATGCGCTTAGATAATAAAGCTGCGCTATTTCCAGCGGACATATGAAGATATCCTGCCCTTTGGGTATGGAACTGATGCTCATGAAGACCTGGCCATTTACCAGCAGCAAGTCTAATCTTAGGCCAACTACCCGCAGACGGGTACGAGCCGCCTCCTCCGGGCGTGCCGTAATCGACATTGTACTCATTGTTATCACATTCTAAAATAAGTTCAGGCATGTTACCATTGTATGTCCCGCCGTTATTATTGTACCCATAGGCCGCTATATGAATTCTATTACTAGGGGCCATACTATTGTAATGACTACCCTGATACATAGGATCTGGCTCACTGGTAATAAATGTATTCGCAGCGTCAATTTCCAATCGTTTAGTATAATTACTCCCTTGGTCTCTACTATTCTGATCAAAACCGTTCGCTGCTCCCCGATCCCAATACCATGTACTGTAACTATAACCGGAACTGTTTTCCATCCACTTCCCGCCTACAGCGCCTATATACATATCTCGTCCCATGATATCAAAATCTGAACTAGATCTCACACTGGAACCGGTACCAGTTGGGTCCCAGGCTGGCGTACCGGTATTGTCTGTCCAATACATCGAGTTTTCGCTACCGCCGGATGTTAACACCTGACCATTCAGACCATAATTACCGGCAACATGCAAAGCTCTTCCAAGGTTAATATCTCTTCCAATATTAATATCTTGAACTTGGAAGTATCCATTGTAAACAGTAAAATTTCCATACCGATAATGATTTGGGGCATTCATCGTTGTGAAAGTGTTAGCCGAAAAGTAAATGTCAGTAGTTGCGTTATTAGTTTTACCAGATACTCCTCCGTAATTTGTACTACCTATATTTATCACCGGACTCAATAAATCAACCCGTGTACCCGCAGCCAAGAACCATTTCCCAGCCTGTTGTATACCTGTTGTTTGATCATAACCACCGATACTTAGATTACACTCAAACTGACCAGATGATGGGAGTGGAGTAGTTCCATCATATTTTCCTACACTTGTAATAACAGTGTTATATGAATTTATATTAACATACTGTGCATCAACAAGGTCTATCTTATTAGAAGCTGATAGATGTATATCTGTTGTTGCGTTATTAGTTTTACCAGATACTCCTCCGTAATTTTGACCACCTATATGTATCACCGGACTCATTAAAGAAGCGTCTGTTCCAGCCGCCGCCCACCATCTACCAGGTTGTTGTGTACCAGTTGTTTGATTATAACCACCTATAGTTTGGTAACTCTCAAACATATTATTTGTTGTAGGAATTGCGGTAGTACCATCGAAAGCGCCAACTTCAAGATCAAATCTACAACTCGCCTGCTGAACGGCTGGATTGATTCGAATAGCAACTTTTTGATCACTTTCTAAGTGTGTAAGTTCATCCGATGTTAAATATATCACATTGGCTACATTAGCATTTAATCTTCCATATCCTAATACAGGTCCCAATGGATGATTATAACCGCTAAAATGAAAAGTAGCAGTTTTAGAACCCGTAGGTCCTATCACTCCTTCAATTTCTAATCTATCTTGAACAAGTAAAGATCCACTGTTGGCAACATTGGGGTCTTTAGCAATTCTAAGATTATCGTCTGCTTTGATCCCTGCAGGTGGAGCGGGAACGGACAGGGATGCATAAGGATGACCTGTTGGGAAAGGATAATACACCCCAGGTGTATAAGTATCAGTAGTTATAGGTTGATTAGTTAGATTATTATAATCTGTAGTAC
>Ga0181392_1001007_pt1 | contig 10793 bp, 23 predicted proteins | sample 15SPOviralmetaG_FD_130083 | JGI IMG/M metagenome (GOLD analysis project Ga0181392, IMG submission 130083) | Marine viral communities from the oligotrophic San Pedro Time Series (SPOT) site, San Pedro Channel, CA, USA - 15 SPOT_SRF_2010-09-15 | ecosystem: Environmental > Aquatic > Marine > Strait... | reverse complement strand
GTCCATACCTTTACGGTTTGGGTCAATTCCAGCCTGTGCTTTTACTGCTTGTACTTTGTTGCCATCGGTTATCATAGCAGTAGATTCAACGTACATTTTACCAGCTGCTTCTTTTACTTCATCGGTTAAGTTCAATACTAAACCATTTAATAACGGCTTAACGGCTTCCATAATATCTTCACAACTTCTGTACTTGTAATTGCCAAACTTGTTAAATTGATTCTTTGGTGCTTTTAGTTCTTGCTGAATGATATTCAGTCTTTCAATTAGTGTGTTTTTCATAATGTATTTTTTAAATGTGTATACAAATATACTACTTTTTATTCAATAACTTCTTTTTTTGTTTATACAATTCTATTATTTCTTTTAGTTCTTCACGTGTGAACTTTCTTATCTTGTGTGCTTGTTCGTGCAGTTTTATTAGTTCTTCGCCACCTATTCGTTTTTCTATTCCTATTTGATAGTTTAGTAGGTTTCCGTGTTTGTGTTGGTTACAGGCTACGCATTGACCGTGAACATTATTCTCATCAAAAGTTACGTTCTTGTGGCTTGTACTAAAGTAGTGACCAGCATCGAACTTTGTACCTAATGGCTTATTACAACTTACACAAGGTTTATGCTTATCGCGTTCTCTTATGTATGCGTTAAAGTATGTTTGTGCTTTTTTAGTTAAGCTTTGCACCGTTTCTAATTCGTCTTTTAGTCGTTTCTTTTCTTTCTTCCAATTCTTTACTTTTGCCGATTCCACCCAAACACGAACACACTCACTTTTAAAGCAGTATTTTTGGTTAAAGTGTTTAGCTTCAAACTTTTCTTTGCAGTTTTTACATATTGGCATTTAGAATAATTTATATTTATTTTCTTCAATTCGTTTTTTTGCTATTTTAAAATAATGATCGTCTTGTTCAATTCCTATTCCATTTCTGTTTGTATTCTGACAGGCTACCATTGTACTACCGCTACCCATTGTGAAATCTAATACTGTTTCATCTTCATTAGTGTATGTTTTAATTAGATACTCCATTAAGGCTACAGGTTTTTGTGTAGGATGTAATATTTTAGAAGGATGAAGTTCCTTACTTCTTTTATTATAAGTAAGTATGTTTTTTGGGTATGCGTATTTTCTTGAACCATTAAAATCTATATTTTTTGATAAACCATAAACTTCCATATTGCCTGTACCATTTTTTCTTTTAGTGTGTCTTATGTTTTTTTTATTTCTTTTGACCATAATAGGATTATACAAGCATTGTTTTTTATAAAATACACTTATGTTTTCATTTTGTCTTAAAGGTTGTATTTTTGCATTTACAAAATTAACTGCATTTACTTTATTCCATATCCAATCATACTTATAATTCTTAATATTACTCATTCTTAACGCACTACTAAAAGGCTCGCTCCCAAAAAGAACAATAGCGCCATTCGGTTTTATAATTCTGTTAAGCTGTTCCCACAGAGGCTCGAAGGGTATCACACTATCCCATTTACAAGCGGTTGTTCCGTATGGTGGGTCTGTAATTATAGCGTCAATACTTTGACTTTCAATTTGCTTCATAACCTCTAAGCAATCACCTTTGTACAAATTGATCATAAACCTTTTTTTAAGTTTTCTACTAAAATATTTAATTTATCTATTTCGTGTTTCTGTTCGCTTATTTGCATCTGTAAACGTAAATTAGTTTTGCACTCTAAAATGAATTCTTCTTCTAACTGCATAAACACGGATTGAAATTCTGCTACATCTTCTAAACTTTCAAGCATCGAATTAATTAAGTCGTGTCGTTCTGGATGCTTCTTTTGTAATTCTTCAATACTACTTGTAAACTTTATAATTGTAGTTTGTAAGTTTATTTTTGCTTTTAGTAAATCTATACTTTCCATTTATTCGTGTTTTTCTTGTGCGTATATCTTGTTGTAAATATTCGGTGCTGGGTTTTCTTGTTCGTAATATAAAAACTTTTCCCTATCAAACCATAATTCTAATTGCCCTATGTTACCAACTGAACGTGGCTTAATCTTGTTAAAGTTAATCGTTGCTAAATTGTAGCTTAAATCTTCACGGTGTACCGTGATCATACACTTGCCACTATTAAACCACTCCGAACCACCTTTTAAATCATATGGTGAAGGTACGCTTCTTTTGCCGTTTACTTTTTCTGTAAGCTTTGGGTGTATAATTGTGTGCAAGTGTAGTTCGTGGTCTTCTGCTATTTGGTTTCTATATGGCAATATAACTTCTAAATATTGTGCATAGCCGCCGTATTCGTGGTAAGGATGGCTTAAATCTTTCCAGCTATCTATACTTGCAGTTTCTAATCCGTGTTTTTGTTTAAGTTCAACTGCATAATCATAAAACTCAAACGGTGTCATCTTCGCTTTTACATCTTCTTTAGTTAGTATTTTAAAGTGTTCAAATATCCAATCTAAACTATTTGTTATTTCACGCTCTTTAATTACGTTTTTTTCTAAAGGGTTAAAGCTTTTACCTGTAAGCTTGTGAATAAGATCAGCAACTATTTCTACGTTGTTACCTACATCTGGAAAATATACAAGATGTTTCCAACCGTAGAACTTACTTGTATTTAGTAGGCACTCCATCAATACTTGTGTTTTGCCACTCATCGGAAAACCTGTCCAATCGGTGCAGTTGCCTAATTGCATAGAATAAAACTCATCTAAACTTCGCCAACCTAAATACTTGCCTTTTTGATTGTAGTTATCTCGGTGCTTGTATATCTTGCCAATAATATCTTTTGTTTCAGTTACTTTATATCCTTTCAATCCCACGGTGCTTTGAATCCTTTACTTGTTTCTACTTCTTTTTTTGTTTGTTCTTTCTTTAGCCAATTTTTAGCAGTTAAATATAAGCTTTTATAATTCGTGTTTTTCTTAAAGTTCTGAATAGCATCACAAACACCATCAATTTGTTGTTTAGTGTAATTTACTTCTAAATTTTTAAATTCACTAACTGACATAGACAAATGAGCGAAGCTTCTATATATATCTTTCTCATTATCATTATCATTATCATTATCATTATCATTATCGGTTATTTTTGTTATCGGTTTATAACACTTGTTATCTTTGTTATCTTTTTTCCATCGTTTTGCCATACCTTTCTTACCAGCATCACTACGTTTTTTGCACATCTTTTCGTAAGTTTTTAAATCACGCTTTAAGTTTTGTTTAATTGGCTCAAAACAAACCTGTAGTAGTATGTCTTCTGTTTCTGGGTTTAAGTCGTTTACATACTCTAAAACGTGTTTAAATAGCTTTCCAGCTTGATCATCGTTTAACTTTTGTACGGTGTGTATTAAATCACAATACAATAAAAAGCTTTTCTTGTTTTCTGCCATAAATTAAGGTATAAAAAAAGTGTAACGCTTTCACAGGGTAGGAGGCTGCTACTAACGTCACACTTAAAAAAATTCGATTGTCCTACCAACTTTACAAATATATTAAATAAATTGTGTTTTGTTATCTAAAAACTCTATTAACAAGTTTTGATCTAAAATATATTCTTTTTCGCTTTGAAAACTGTATAAAATAACATTATCGTGTGGAAAATTACCATAAACAACGTATGTGTCTATTTTGTGTTTTTTTGACAAATCTCTTAATAACAATCTTTGACCTGTAGATAATTGTTCTTTACTATGTTTACTTTCAATTATTCTAATTTTGTTTGATTTGTAGTCGTTTATAATTAAATCAATATTATTAATTACTATGTCTTTTCTGCATTTAGCAGCAGCTATTTTGTTCAATTCACTACCATAGTATCTTGATTCTACTACAAATTTATCTTCAAATTGTGGGTGTTGTTTTCTTTCTTCCATTTTTATTTTATTATTTATTATTTACTTTTTGTGTTTTTCACTAATGATTTTTGGGACTGCATTAGCCCATTTAATACTATGATGTAATCTTTGCGTAGTAAAACCCATCAAAGCAACTTTTGCAAAACTTGGGCAGTACATTACACTAAAAAAACTTTTTTGGTATGTGCCGTTATCAATATATGTTTCGGTCATACCACCTGCGGTCGCTTGTGTTGCTTTCTGCTCTAAAGCAATATGTGGTATAGTTAAAAAAAGATTGCCTTTTGCACCTAATGACAAATAAGTATTAACATCTTCATTTAGTCTGCTTACAAATTGAAATTTTCTGTCGGTTGAACATATAAAACTATTCATACATTTTCTTGACATATTTATATAATTACTAATCATACCGCAACTTTCACCACCAATAAAATCGCCACCTTGTGCCATAGATACGCTTTTGCAATCTATTGACTTATAAAAATCTATCAGTATATCCAAAAATACATCAAGATTTTTTACAGACCCTTTTGTTGTGTATTCATCTTTCATATAACGATACCGAAAATTATTATAATCGTCATCAAGTTGTATAAAATACTTTATGTTCAATTTTTCTGCGGCTTCAAATATTGCATTTCTTGCGTGTGTCGTAGTTCTCAAATCATTAAAGTTGTCACCTTGATCAGTTTTAGATGCTATTTCTTTTTTATTAAACATTATTACTTGATCGTCATATTTATCGTAATATTGATTTGCCTTTTTATCTTCGTTATCTATTATAATAAATATTTTACCTGTGTAGTTGTGTTTTTTTAATGTGTTGTAAGTAATAACATTATTTGGCCTACCGTGTGATAAAATAAATACCGCAAAGTCTTTATTCCTCATCTTGTTCGTTTAAATATTGTTGTGTCATTTGTTCAGATAGCTTGGCGTAGCCGTACTGTATTGCCTTTTCAAAGTCAATAATAACTAAAGCACTATGCTCCATTAATTGCTGCATTTCTTTACTACTATGTGCGTAATAATCGGCTATTTTTGAATAATTAAATACGTTGTGCCGTTGTGCCGCAAACTTTAAAAACTTCTTTTCTTCTTTTGTTATGTTAGCGGCGTTTATTTTTTGAATTAATCTATACATTTTTGTAGTGTCGCACAGTTCAAGTGTGTGTGGCTTTGTGTTTTTTGGCTCATAGATGGGCGCCTTTATCTTACTTGTGTATTTTTTTACATTATCAGTATTGGACCTATTGTTAAATAGTTTAAATTGTTTCATATTAATTCTTTATATAATTGTTTTTCTGTTCTTCCTTTTATAATTTCTAAATCTCTTATTGTAGTAGCTTTTAAAATATCACGTTTCAAATTGTATTCGTGTTTATGTAGTTGAAACTTGTTATCGTAATCGGCTATGTCAAGCAATAAGAACGCGTCTGCCGTTTGTTTAAGGTTTTCATAGCGTTTTATACCGTGCATAACTGTAGCGTGGTTTAAATCGAATAATTCAGCTATGCGGCTATAAGTTACACCAGCGTTTCTCAAAAGATTAAACAAGTACATTCTTCGGTGTGTATAGTAAGGCTTTCTACATTTAGATTTTAGTTCGTCTTTTCGTATGTGATGTTTCACTTTTCTAATTAAGTCTTCCATAAAGTAGATTGATTATAAGCGTGTAAATATATTCAAAACATTTCTTCATACTTTTTTGATGCTTATGATCAACTTTTCCCATAAGCCAAAAGCTTTAATTGCTTCTTGCCTATCATCTGCTTGAACGTATTTAATAGCGTGGCACATTTCAGCGCTTGTGTCGCTGCCTTTGTAATATTTGTATAGTATTTTATAAGTGTTCATTCTTTCGTCTTTTTGTATTAAGTAATTGCAATATAGTTCTTCGTTGAAACTATCCCAGAACTCTAATTTAAGTGCTTCCATTGTCATCATTCGCCTTGTAATTTAATTCGGTTTAATCTTGCGATATCTTTATTCGTGTTTACGTCTTCTGACACGTTGCCTGTAAGTTGGCTTTTTAGTCGGTGTATTTCTTGGTTAATTGCTTTGTCTTTTTCATCTACGGTAAATCCGTTTTTTTCAAGTAGCTGCTTTGCTTCTTGAATCTTCGCTTGTTGTTTTCGATAATACTCAAAAATTGGATTGCTTATACTCATTGTTTATTTGTTTTTGTTATAAATTATTTTTTCGTCTTTGCTTAAAGTTTTGTAGTTGTAAATTGCACAAGATAGCATTTCGGCTTCTGTGTTGTAGTAAGGTTCGTTTTTATGTCCTAAACAACCCTTGCCGTTTTTAACAGTTCCAAAGCTTACATAATACCATTTCTTATTGTACTGCATCCATTTACTGTGTTTCATACTATATTTAATTGTTGTTCTAAAGCCGTGCAAATATCTTTGTCGTTATAGTAAACTATCCCAGCACAAAGCAAAGTTTCGCATTTAACGTGATAGTAAATTGTATCGCTTTCTGCATAAGTTATATCGTCTGTAAAACTATTGTAGCTTACTGGATATTGCTCAGAACCTATTTCTACTTCTATTTCTACTTGGCACGGTGTATCGTTTATTGTAAAGCTTACAATGTCATCGTCTTTATGATCTATTTGTATTTCGTAACTCATAGCTTATAAATTTTCAATGTATTTCTTGGTTGCGTCTTTCATATAATCAATATCAAGCCACTCTAACAATTCTACAGTGTTAAATACAATATTAAATTCTTCGCCTTGTTCGTCTTTTCCCACAAAGTACGTTTCGTTTGTAGTTGTACTCATAAACGTATTTATGTCTTGTAATCGTTTTCTAATTTCTTTACTCATAGCGTAATAATTTTCATAATTAAATAATAACCAATAAAGCACGACCATATAAAAATAGCACTTGTAATCAATTCTCTTTTTGCTTCTTTTCTTTCTTGATTGTTCATAATCTATTTATTTAAGTGTTTTTCTTACTTTACTAAACCGTTGTTCTAATCGTTTAATACACAACTTGTATGTGTGTATGTCATCAAAGTATTTGTCGCGTAGTTCTTTAAACATACCACCACAACCGTTAATACTATCGTGCTTTAGTTCTATTCGGTCTTTAAAAGATTGTATACCTTCTTCAAGTCCTACTAAAATTTGTAATTTTTCCATTCGTGTTTTCATAAGTGCTAATTTTGTATAAACAAATCTAACAATAATTTTCTATTAATTAACAATATTATACTACTTTTCAACAAAAAAAGTTACAATTATTTCATAACGTGCTATAAAACAACAAGTTAAGTATTAAAATAAATGTGTTAATCTGGCTACTTGTCCGTTTTCTTTGTGATGTATAAAGCCTTCAACTGCTTTAGGTGCGTGTTGATAGCCTTTTTTGTGGTGCCAAGAATCTGTGCCGCTTGGTGATCGTAAACTTTCAACGGTTACTCCGATGTAGTCTTTACTTGTTTTATGGTGAACGTGGTGTGTGTAAACGTATCTATAACGTGTTTCACTCCATTCAATCGGAAATTCTTGTGCCATTAACAACGGCAAATCTTGATGTTTAGCGCCATCTCCGTGTGTAGTTCCTATTAAGTTCTTTCCGTATTTATAGCCTTTACGATGTGCTATTGAACAATCGAAGCTTATGTTTTCGCAATTTCTGAAATACGTTTTTATAACGTCTGCTAAAAAGAATCCTGTTTGGTAGTCGTGGTTACTTGGATTGAACGTAAAGTGAACGTCTGCTACTGAAATAAGCTGCATAAGAATATCTACATATAGTTGTTTAGCTATTAAGAAATTACTATACCACATTCCATCCGTGTCTTGTGGTGTGCCTCCTGTTGTGTTTCTTGTTGGTGTATCTATGTGAAGAATATCGTTGCCACCTATAAACAAAATCTTTTCTATTGGAAACCCTTTGGCTTTGTTTAAGATGCCTTGTACACCATCTTTTACTCGTTTAACTGCTATTTGATTGTTATAGTCTTCGCCTGTTTCAAATGAATCTGCAAGTTTACCTATGTGTATATCTGCTGGATCAATTACAAGTAAATACTCTTTTTGCTTTTCTTGTCGCACTAACTTTGGAAAGTTTGGTGCAAACTCTTTTAAGTCTTCTACAAGTTTTTTGCTTAATTCTTCAAGCTTGTTTTCTGCTTCGTCTTTATGTAGTGGGTTCTTAAAAAATAAACTTGCTTGTTTAGTTTTAAGCCATCCGTGCTTAACACTTTCTACACCTACACCAGCTTCTTGTGCAGCTTCTTTTAACCCTCTGTATTTGAATAGTATTTCTGCTTCGTCTGGTGTTAATCTATACCTCTTATTTGTCATAAGTATTTCTTTAGCAACTTAGTGCCAAACAACCCTACAAGAAAAACACAAGCAACAAAAATTAACATACCCCAATAGTTTGGCTTCTTGTTTATTTTGGCATCTGCTTTTGCTCTGTGTACTTCTACCCTGGTGATCATTTTTAAAGTGTCACGCTTTAGCTTGTATTCTATTCGTGTTTCTAAACGTGTTTGAGGTACAAAAACATTCTTATACATTACTACCGTATCTTTTGAACTAAAGAACTTTTGATAAACTATTGTGTCGTGTTTTATTATAGGAATAGAATCTATTGTGCTAATTCTTATCGTGTCGCTTGTTTTAAGCACTTCTAAGCCCTTTTTAAGTGCTTTCCTATAGTGATACTTAGCTGAACACGAATAAAGCGCTAATATCAAAAATAAACTAAATAATCGCATATTCTGTTTTTACATCAAAACACGGACAAGCTTTGTTAGCGAATTCGTTGTGACCGTGTATAGTCATATCTTTATTGTATTCATACATTAGTTGGTGCATTAATTCAATTAAAGCATTTTTTTGCGCATCCGTTCTTGTGTCTTTTGGGTGCTTCATATCTTTAGTCATACCGCCTACATAACAAATACCGATGCTGCCTTTATTTTGATAAGCCGTGTGGGCGCCCCTCTTTGCAATCGGTCTTCCAACCTCTATAAAGCCATCATTATGAACGAGGAAATGGTAGCCGATGTCGTTAAAGCCACGTGCTAAATGCCATCTTCTAATGTCTGCTACATCGTGGTGCCTTCCTTCTGGCGTAGCAGTACAATGAACAATAATTTTATTTATTTTTCTCATTAATGTTTTTAAAGTCGCTTGTAACTTCTTTTGCACGTGCAAATAAGTTTTTAAGTGAAGCCCACAAGTCAATGCCTTTTACCGCTTTGTAGTTTTCGTTTATAGAAATTAATTCTACAGAAACAAGAACTAAAGCCAATATCTTAGTAGTTAGTAACTCAATACTAAAAAACGTCATTACAATATCGTTTAGTAAGTAAAAGTCCATTAAATAAAAAAGCATTACGGTTGCTTCGTACAATAAGATCTTAGAAATGATTGCCGATAGTCTACGGCTTGTAACAGGTGTTTTCGTCTTTTTGGCTTTCCAAATTCCTGTGATCGTATCAAATACAATACAAAAAAAGATTAAAATTAATATGCCATAAATAGGCAAAAAGAAGCTGCTAACAACGGTTAATAGTTGCATTGAATATAGTTTAGTTTTAGTTATTAGCAAAAGTAGTTGTTCTTTCATTGTTCAAGTTGCTCTACAAGCATATAAGTTAAGTAAATTACAAAGAAAACTGCAAAGGCTTGTAAGTGTAATTGCGCACTAAATAGCATTGTTATAGCAGCAAAGTAACCACTAACAAAATATAATACTGCAAGTATGTTTGTGTGTCTCATTATTCTATTTCTATCGGTTCGCTCCACGCTTCAGTTGCCATCAAAGTAAGTGCCTCTGAATGACTTAAAGTTTCTGCTGGTGTAATAGTGCCATCAGTTATAAAGGTAGGTACTGCATTGTACTTGATTACAAACTGCGATTCGTCTAAAGATTTTCTTATCGTGTTTTCAGATGTTTCACCAACTTGTGAAAAGTCGATGTTTGATAAATCTGCTATGTTAATTATTGCGTATGTTTCTGCTGCTTTTTTCATATTTTATTTTATTTAAGTTGGTACATCTGTTGAAAATGCCGTAAAGTTTGTCATTGTTCCATTGTTACTTCCTGAACCGTTATCAGTTAAGGTTGGTGAAGTATCGCCATCGCCACATCGCCACCAAGAAACAGGGTTTAAGCTACTTAAATCAACTGCACCTGAACTTGAATATATAGACGCAATATTAGAACTTTGGTCACTATTCCAAACGGCAACCTCGTCAATATGACCTTGCCAAAACGCTTTATAGTTTGCGCCTAATCCTGTTCTTCTACCTATATAAAAGTCGGGTGTACCATTTTGTATAGTTCCACCACCCCCAATAGTCGTTCCCTCTAGTGCTCCGTCAATGTATATTTTTAAATCAGACCCATCATTCACTCCGAGTACGTGATGCCAATTCCCATCGGTAACTGTAGATGTAGACGCTACGGATTGAGTTGAATTGCCCGACTTCCAAACCATAAATCTTATGGTATTTGTTGAGGTACTCCAAAATAACATATAAGCCCTTTTATTAGTGCCTGTAATAGCATCCTTACCAACTATCATTTGAGTGTCACCTGAGTACGTTGTTTTAAACCAAGCTGAAATAGATAGCTCACCTGTAATTTGTAAACTTGAAGGGTTGCCACAATCTACAAAGTCATCCACTCCATCTAGCAATAGACTCTGGGTATTTGGAAATGTCGTTGCAGTTCCTAAACTTGTGTCACCACTTGCGCTTGAATCGTATATTTTGCCCCAATCGTTTGTAGCCGTAGTTTTACCTTTGCCATAGTCAATGGTATTATTTACTGCTGCTTGTCCCCATCCGTTTGTTACTGCCATTTTAATTCGTTTTTTTGTTGTTTATGGTACATCAGTTACTATGTCACCACTTGTCATATTAGTCATCGTTCCATTGTTTGAGCCACTACCGTTGTCAGTCAAAGTCGGGAAAGTATCTCCATC
>Ga0181392_1001001_pt1 | contig 10812 bp, 11 predicted proteins | sample 15SPOviralmetaG_FD_130083 | JGI IMG/M metagenome (GOLD analysis project Ga0181392, IMG submission 130083) | Marine viral communities from the oligotrophic San Pedro Time Series (SPOT) site, San Pedro Channel, CA, USA - 15 SPOT_SRF_2010-09-15 | ecosystem: Environmental > Aquatic > Marine > Strait... | reverse complement strand
CATCCTCTACAATAATCCTACCATCCTCAACTCTAACATTACCTTCTGCTGTTTGACCGATTAGAGTAGCCATTCTAAAAGAGGGGTCTGAAATAGAGTTCCAAGCTGTCTTTGTAATATCTGCTACTAGTGCTGATTTACCATCCTCAAACCCCCAATCACTGTAAGTAAATTGAGAATCTCCACGATCAAGAACCTCTTGAGCTTTACCTCTTAGGAATAAGTAGTCTTTACCTAGATCTTTAGATGTTAATTCTATTTGACCCTCATTAGCTAGAAACTCAGCAAACTTACTAGCATTAATAGGTAGTATCTATGCTGCTAATGGGGCTGCACTCATAAGGGCTTTAGCTTGACCCTCTGCAGTACCAAGAACTTTCCTGAAGTCGTTCACCCTCTGCATAGTTAAAGGTGTAGAAGAAGATGCAAACTGATCTAACGCACCCTCACCAGAGATCTGACCTTCTCTAGATATAGACTGACTAGTATCAAACTCTTCATCCTCATCAGGAGACATTAGGGAAGGTCTAGCCTTTGGACGTTTACTTGCTAGTGGATCTTCTTTTGGTTCAGACAATAGTGCAGATATAGTGTTCTTACCTACTATACCATCAGCCTTAAGCCCTTTTGACTTCTGAAACTCTCTGATAGCCCTACGAGTCTTTGGACCCATCTTACCATCAATACCACCTACATCAAAACCTTCTATAGTCAAGTAACCCTGTATCTGCTCTACACTTAACTCTTCAGGCATAACGACAGGGGTAGCTACTTTTGTAGGCTCTTCTTTACTCATAATACCCCTCTTCATAGGGGTTGCACTTGGCACTAACTCCTCTTTAGTACCAGCTTCACTGAATTGCATAGGGTCTGGTAGGGTTTTTACCTCTATATTACTCTTTCCTATTGAAGGCACACTGTACAATGCGGCAATAGTTTTTGATCCTACTATACCATCAGCCTCAAGCCCCCTTGATTTCTGAAACTCTTTTAAAACTGAAGTAGTCTCTTTACCAATAATCCCATCTACCGCAAGCCGTTTTTTAGAATCTTTTCGTGACAGGAACTCATTTAGGTTGGTCTGTATAGCTACATTGTCGATTGTTTTAGGTGAAGAAAGGGGTTCACTAAAACCAGCTTCCTCTAAGGGGGCCATCTCTGTAGACTCGACAAAGCTTTTTAGCTTGGGGAAATTATCTAACTGAAGAGTTTCTATTAGTGACTGTTGAAAGCTTGCCATATTAGTCTCCAATCTCTTCGATTATCTCTAGTAGAGTATCATCAGAGGCTTTCTTAAGACCTTCCCAAACGTTTCTCATATTAGCCATCTTTTCCTCTTCTGTCTTACCTCTGTTCACTGCATCCTTAGCTAAGAAGATAAACATAGCATCTTGCGTCTGATCATTAAACTTAGTGTCAGCAGGTAAGTTCATTTGTTTCATTACATTTCTTAGGGTAGTACCTACAATTTGGTAACGACCCATAGGTGTAGATGTAAGACCTTTAGCTCTTGCTTCTGAGTTTTCTGCTAGTCTAGGCTTAACCCACTTACCATACTCACCAGAGGGTTTAGAAAAGTCAGATAACTCGCCTAAAGTCATTTCAGTTATTTTTACTCCGCTGAAGGGTGTGTCACCTGACTCAGCATTACCGTAGAGGGTATCATAGCTAGATGCCTCAAACCTCTCAAGAGTCCTACGAGTAACAGAACCCTCACGTAAGCTAGGCTCTACCTCTGATGCAGCCTTATCCATAGCTTGCATCTGTACTTCTTGATCAATACGCTCTACTTCTTGTGGTAGGAGGGAGTAGGGTCTTAACACTTCATCTACATAATCAGGCTCATCTGAAAGAAGATCTGCTGTAACAGGCTGCACTTTAGTCAAGTACTTATCCTTACCACCAAAGGTAGCCGCCATCATATCAGCAAAATCTGTTAAGTGAGAGTTAGGGTTATACTCTTGCTTAGTGTCTAAAGTTTCCTGCGCTATATAAGGTCTAGGCATCAGAGGTTTAATAGTATTATCTACAACATCTTCATTAGAGAAGAACTTGCTTAGATCTGTTGAATATGAATAGTTAGTCATTTTACTATGTTCCCCTACGTACAAAGGCAGCAGCGAAAGTGCCAAGAGCACCCCACATACCATTAGATACAGAAGCTTTTGCACTAGCGGCGCTGGCATTCGCTGATAACTTTCCAAGTGCCATTTGTGTTGCTCTGTCTGCGTCATTGTTTGCTGTTTGCCAAGCATAGCTCATTAAGTCCCTTGTTTCTTGCATAGCGGCATTAAAGGCTAGCTGAGTCATATCATTTGCTGCTGCAGCCGCTGTGCGATTTGCTTCATTAATGGCGGCTGTATCTGCGGTAGCCACCTGCTGATACCACTGAGCATTTGCTTGTTCTATTACTAGAGAATTAGCAGCATTAAACTGCTCCCTTGCCTCTAGCATTTTACTGTTGTGTAAGGCAACTGCGTTAGCCTCACCTGCATTAAACCTTGCCTGAGCGTTAATTTGCTCATTGTTTTGTAATGCCACTGTTGCAGACAAGTTATCATAAAATTGTTGTACCTGTGTCTCATTAGTGGCGTTAAACTGTTTGGCAGCATTTTCAGCAGCAGCATCTGTAAGCATAGCATTAGTGATTTGCTGTGTCTTAAATATACTAGTTGACTGCTCATTGTCAAGGTTTTTCATGTCCATCTGCAAGAAAGCATTAGCCTGTTGCACTTGTGCTTGCTGACGGTTGTTTAAGTTAGTCATGTCTAACTGTGACATAGCTGCAGCATCAGACAACACCTTAGCATTAGCTGCATCTAAGTTAGCTAGATCTACTGATTGAGCTAGCCTAGCATTCTCTAGTGCCACTTGTTGCTCTGCAGTAAAGTTCATGTTAGCTATGTCAGAGATCTTAGCTGCATTAGCTACACGAGTCTGAAACTCTTGGTTAAACTCTAGGTTAAGGAACTCAGCACGTTGCTGTGCAGCAAACATAGCAGACTGTTGCTTATTAGACAAGTTCTGTAACTCAAAGCTTGCTGCAGTCTTAGCATCCTGAGATGCAATAGGGATAGCACTCTCCATTGCAGCCTGTACAATAGCCTGACCAGCCATACTAGAAGAGCTAAGACCTCTTGCAGCCATTTGTGCAGATGCAGCCCTCATAGCTCCTGCTGCCCATGCTGGGGGTTCTTTACCTTCAAAGTCTTCCATTAGGCCAGTTAACTGACCCTGTACCGTAGCATCAGATGATGGTGCGCCTGTAGCTGCCTCAAAGTTAGTCTCTTTACGTACACGCTCCATATCTACGGTAGCGCCCTCAATCATCTCACCTTCTTCTAACTTACGAGCGTCAGGTGCCTTAACTGTCTGTGCGGCTGTAATCTGTGCTGCATCTAAACCAAGCTGTGCCAGTTCTTCTGGCTTCATGGTTGCAGCCTTAGCTAACGCTTCATCACTAGGTAGTCCAGTGGCTGCAGTAAGCTTGTCAATAGTAGACTGTACCTCTTCAGTAACCTTAGTAGCTTCTATAGTAGGGGCTGGTGTCTTCTCTGGAGTAGCGACAGGAGCAGAAACATCAGCTAAAGTTACGTCAGTCTTTGCGACTGGCTCTGTTATTTTTGCAGCATCTTTGTCTATAAGTTGTTCATCAGTAGTAGTAATTTTTTCTACGTCTGCTTTTTCAACTGTTGACATAGGATCTTTTTGAATATTACCTACCATCTCAGCGGCAGACTTTACTTCTGTAGTCTTATACATCTCTTGAGCAGCACCTAAACCTTCCTGCGCTCTAGTTAATGCAGCCTCTTTATCTTGTAAAGCTTTTACTAAATCTTGATTACTGGGGTCAGCAGCTTGAGCATCTTTAGCAGCCTGTACTGCAGACATAGCTTCTCTAGTTGCCTTTCGTGCAGCATCTAAGTCAATCTGACCCTGAGAAGGTGTCTGTGGTTGTTCTCTGTTGAACCTGTTAGTTACATCCTGATCAGCTATCATAGGTTGATTAATAGCAGGACCAAACTGCATGTCGATAGGTGTACCTTGACCAGCTAATTGTGAAGCCTGAAGTTCTTCTAGTTGCGTAGGTGTTAGAGTATCAGCTATATCAAATGAAGGGCGATTAAAATTATATTCAGGACGAACAAAGCTGTCTGTTACCCCAGAGTTAGCCTCTTGAAGCTTCTGAATCTGATTAGGGTCAATCTGACTAATTAGTTGTGCTCCGGGCATAAACATACCACCCCTTGCCTTCACTGGCTCTGGGTTGAGTATACGCATTGCTTGCTCTGTAGCATTACCAAGCTTCTGCTGATAGGCAGGATTAGATGCAATAACTTTACGTTGTTCATCTTCTTGCATACCAGCTAACTCAGGCAGTATCTTGCCTCTCTGCTCTGGTGTAAATCCTAAGAAACGTTTTGCCATTTATCTTATCCTTATTTGCCTACTTGCATCCATACAGCAGTAGCTATGAATGTCAGTACTGCAACTGTTCCTAATTGTACTAGTGTCTTCCATATACTCTTTTTAGTATCACGCCATGAGTCTAACAGACTACGTAACTCTTTAATGTCATTAGCGGCATCTAAGTCAGCTAATCCTAAGTCGCACAGGGCTTGTCTAGCACCCTTCTTAGCGGCTCTATCCATCATAGCTTCTAGTTGTTCTGGTGTAAGCTGGGTCATGTTACTTGTGGCACGGCTTCGTATATTATAGTCAGATTACCGCTACCGCCAGAACCGCCATAAGAATTGCCCGGAGTGTTTTCGCCCCCCGTATAAACTGCTGGTCCAGCCCCTCCAGCAGTACCCCGTAAAGCCCCTGTAGGGCCGGAGGTATATTCCCCAGAGTAGTAACTAGCAATAGAAGACGTAATATTTATACCCGTATCTGCTCCTGTATTGCCCGGATCTCTAGCACCAGAACCACTAGGACCGCCAAGGCCACCACTGCCCGCAGCGGCGGTTACGCTACCATAACTGAAAGTGCTGGTTCCACCAGTACTACCCCTACTTGATCTGCCGCTTGATCCCGGAGTATGGCCCGTATTTGAACCACCGCCGCCACTGCCCGCGACAAAGGAAGCACCTATTAAATCCGTTACATCACTAAGAAATAAGCCATGAACACCGCCACTGCCACCGGGGGCACCAGATCCCGACCCTGTGTTGCCATATAGTACACCAGCACCGCCGCCGCCACCTCCAGATACTCCAACCCAAGCAGCACCACTACCGTTTATATCATTAGCAGTAAGAGTTATTGAGCTAGTAAAATAATCTGCGGTAAGAACAAAAACATTTTCTTTACCACGAAAATTATCGATAGATAGAGCACCACTTGAAGGTATACCAGAAGGGTTTGACTGTAGATTATAGTACTCTGACATAGATATAGGGTTTGAGCCACCAAACTCAGTCTGTATATCGCTTAGACTTGCTGTTCCACTTGGTACTGACATGATTTAATACCCTCTTTATGCGCTACCAAATGCTGTTACATCGTTTTCTACTGTAAGCGCACCTGCACTCGTTAGTTTAAGTCTGTCTGTGCCCTGATAAGCAAACTTTAAATCAGAGCCAGATTGAGTAATTGTCCAATCACCTAAATCAATAGTGGATGCTTGGAATGATTGTGAAGAACTACCAGCAAGGGATGCTTTACCATCCAATGCAGTCTGTAAGCCATCGACATTTGATATAACATGGTTATGGCTGTCATCCGCTACAGTTGCAGTAATAGTAGCATTAGCTGTACCATCAAAAGAAGCACTACCTGATACATCACCTGTAAGACTAATAGTACGTGATGTAGCTAAAGCTGTAGCAGTAGAAGCGTTACCTACAACAGCACCTGTATGTGTACCTGCTGTATTGCCCGTTACATTACCCGTTACATTACCTGTAAGGTTTCCTTCAAATGTACCTGCTACAAAAGTCTCACTGCCTACAGTCCACTTATCGCTTGTTTCATTCCATACAAGAGTTTTGTTAGCAGATGTACCACGTTCAATCTCAATACCACCATTCTGTGATGGAGTACCTGTCTCATTGGAGTTTAATAAGATCTGATTGTCAGCTAAGTTAAGAGTCTCAGTGTTTACTGTTGTAGTGGTTCCTGATACAGTTAAGTCACCATTAATAATAAGGTTATTACCGATAGTGACATTGCTAGGTAACCCTATCTGAATCTGGTTGTTACTTACAGTAGTCTCAATCTCGTTTGTAGTCCCTGCAAAAGTAAGAACATCTGAGGCTAAAGATACACTATCATTTGAGCCACTATCAGCACCCACTGTTAGTGCCGTAGTAATAGCAGCAGTACTTACACCAGTAACTAATCCTTTGCCATTTACAGTAACGACAGGAATAGCTGTAGAACTACCAAACGAGCCTACATTAGAGTTTACCGTATCTAAGGTAGTAGTAAGAGTAATGTTAGCAGAACCGTCAAAAGATGTAGCAGTAGCATCTACATCACCATCAATAGTAATAGTTCTTGCAGTGGCTAACTTTGTTGCAGTAGAGGCATTACCAGTTATCTCACCCGTAACAGACAAAGTGCCACCAATAGTAGCGTTACCACTAGAGAGAGTTAAATTACCTGCATTAATAGTAACATTGTGTGACCCCGATACAGTAACAGCCCCATTAAGAGTAGAAACACCTGTTACAGCTAAAGTGCCAGCCAATGTAGTATCTGCACCACTTAACGTAATTGCTGTAGTGGAGCCAGACTTTACAATAAGGTTGTTGCCATCATTGGTAAGTGTACCAAAGGTAGTACCTGCATCCTTTAGTAGGACATCCCCACCATCAGCATCTAAACTAATGTCACCCGCAACATCAAGAGTAAGACCGCCAGTAGATACGTCAATCTCATTATCAGAGAGTGTCATATAAGCATTAACACCTACAATAGCTGAATCTTGATAAACAGTGCCATCAAAGTAACCATCTTTATACTGCAATAAGTTAGTGCCTAGATCTAAGGTATTACTAGTCTTAGGATTGACATTAGTAGCAGACACAACTAAGTTCTGACTAGGGCCAACCTTAGTTATAGGCGCACCCTCACCAGCAGTACCATCATGCTTATGTCCTGTAGAAGCATTAAATGCATTCTCTACTGCATTGTATTCCGCGTCAAAGTCATCTGCATCAATAACGTTACCATTGGCAATGTTGTTTGCAGTATCCTGTCTTGTATAACCTGCCATTGTGTTTCCTTACTGTCTATCGTTTTGTCTGTACTCTAGCAATGCAGTGTCAAGAGTAAATGTAGGGTTAGTAGAGTTATCAGCTATACGCACAGCAATAGTCTTGCCAGAGCCAACTATGTTATTTGTATACACTTTATCTAACTCACCACCAAACTTAGCGGTGTTAAATACAGCGTCAGATGCACCAAATAAAAATATTGCTGTTCCTGTACTACTGATCTGTTGTGTAGCTGGCTGTAATGTAGATGTGTTTGTACTGGTACTAAAGTCATAACGTATGTTTAAGTCTAAGTCCATACTACCAGTAGGCTCAGCATACAAAGTTAATTTGTAGAAAGACTTTCGTGTCTGTGGATCTGTAATAGGCATATATGGAGATTCATAAATAGCTTCAATATCTGCACTATCAAAGCTAGAACCTGTCTCCATACGGTAAACGTAACCATCATCATGTGCAAAGGCTACCATCTCTGTTGTACCAGAGTAACGACTATCTGCTACAAAGGCCTTAATACCTGATGTAGTAGACCAAGACATACCTGATGCGCCCTGAGAGATGAACTTGGTAGCTATAAGACCTTTACCCACCTCTGCCTGTTCAGAAGCAATATAGGCAAAGATACGGTACTGAGCTTTCTCACGTAATACAAGAGATGTAAAACTAGATGTACTCGCTAAGAAAGTGTTAGAGTCCTTGTAAATCTGATCAGAGGCAACATCCAATGCAAAGTCACCAATACGGTCAGTAGCACTTAATAACCTAATACCATCTGGTGCTAGATAAATAACGTCACCACCAATCTCTTGAATAGTGTCGCCATTAATACAGCCAATACGATCAGTAATAGGTGATACAGCGAAGTCTGCAGCGCTACTACCAGTCAGTCTCTTAATACTGTCCTGAGTAAAGATAATAAGTTGTTCACGAAAGACTGCTAACCCAGTGATGTCATTAGCTACGTTAAAAGACCCTGCACCATTAGCAACACTAAAATCATCTACACTAAATGGAGCAGTAAAGAATAAGTTACTACCCTTAGCATAGAATGCAGTGTTCTTAAATATAGCTACCTGCTCTGCACCACTAACATCAGAGCTATCTGATGAAGTCATAAATGACATAGTGTTACCGTTAGTGTTGTAGATAGCTGGGTAGTTAGTACCATCTACAAACAATACTTTATCATCACCATCTAAGTTATATAATACATGTCTGGCCTTACCACCATTAGCACTTACGCTAGTAGCCATACTGGTCCATGAAGACCCTGTACTGTAGTAATACTGTGTTAAGTTACTAGCGTTCTTACGTGCTGCTACAACACGACCAGAGCTAATAACTTTAAGAGCTAAGATAGGACCAGAACCCGGTACAGTTGTTGTGCTATACTTTTCAAAGCCTCTTATCTTAGAGTAGCCACCCTCTTTATTAGCTTCAAAGTTCTGTAGAATAGTAGCAGATCCAACAGCGTTTGTACCATGTTGTAAAGGGGATAGGTTAGATATTAACCCACCCCTAAACTCAATAGGAAATGTTGTCCACTGGGTTGCCATTAAAAGTGTACTCTCGTATCTCTAATATATTCAGTTCTGTTAATGTTCAAGCTACGCATATGCTTAATACCTTGCAAGAACTTTTGTTGGGATAACTGTGCTGTTTGAGTATCACCCCTAAACAAGTACACATAATACATAGCCCCATCTACAATAGCGTGTTTATACTCTTCTGGTATAGAAGGAACGTCTGTAGCAAGATCCATATCAACACCAACAGTGTAATACTCATACACAACCTCATAGGCTTTATCAGGTGCTGGTACAAAGATTAACTCTCTGCTAGGTGTTCGTACAACATGCTTAGGAACTGCTCTAGTACTAACATCAGAGTTATACTCGTAATCTATGTATTTGTCAAGGTATTCTTCGTAGTTAAGTAACTTTAATCGTTGAGTTTCTACACTTAAACTTGCATCTCTACGAATACGAAAGGAGTTCATGTTAACAGTCTTAGCATCGTAAGGTATACTGTAACGAACTTCACCGGGTAAAAGTACCTCAGTTTCCTCTGCGTGGTTCCAAGGCCATTCAAACTCTTCTTGGTGAATATGACGAATAGAGGCATTAACTGAGTCTTTACTGAGGTTATAATAACCTGTAGCTGTAGAGAAGTTAGATGAAGTAAGCTCAACCTCGTTTAAGCGTCTATTAACATCATTAACTAGACCTATAAAGTTATAAGACATTCTTACTTCTCCTTAACACGTAAAAACACAGAGCGCTCATATTGCAACCCTTCTGTGGTTGTTATCTGACACGATATGCGATACCTAATGTTATTCGTACCAAGGGACAATCTAATGGTTGCTACAGTTGTAGTATTAGTCTGTTGCACCATCTGTAAGCCGTTGACTACAGAAGCAGGACTAACAGAAGTCTTTACACCATCCGCGTCATCAATATACCAGGACACACCTACAATAGTGTCATCACCTAGAAAGCGTGACCAATCTATGTTATAGTCTAGGACTTCATCTTTGTCTTTATCAGGCCACTTGTATGACATGTACGTATTCCTTACGCTGCGATTCTTATTGTGTTGTCTCTGTCGATAGCTGCAATACTAACAGTTCTTTGTTTCTTATCTGATGGTATGACAACCGTGAAGTTCTGAGGTGTACCTGATATAAATACAACACGTTTACGATCATAACTATCTTGTAAAGAGTCATAGTCAAAGTTTGTATTTACGACAGTAACACTGTTAGTATTAACAGTTAAAGCTGGTGTAGTTATAGGTATAACGTTAGTAGTTCTTGATTGTACTAAGCCTAAACTTACAGTAGCAGATACACCCGTTGGTACAACATTAGCTGCAGCAGTAATAGTAACTACGCCTATACCTGCTATAAGCGCTGGGCTACTAATAAACGTATTAGCACCAGCAACCACCACAGTTGTACCTATAACTCCTGTAGAGTCAACCCCCGTTGGTACAACATTAGCTGCAGCAGTAATCGTTACCGTATTAGTAGATGCTGTAGCTGATACACCTGTAACGGCTGCATTAGCATCTGCTACAACTACAACAGATCCAACACTAGATGTTAAGGTAGGTGTTGTAACTGGTACATTAGCATCAGCAGTAACGGTAACAGTATTGGTAGCACCAATCGCACTTACACCGTCAATCAGAAAGCGTATCTCTGACTGTGACGCGAAGGGTGTAGAGGCGAAGGCTGTACCGAACATATGTTACCTTTTAAGTGTTAGCTGCAATAGCTGCATTAACCGCAGTCATGTCTTCGTCAGTCCAGAAGTCTTTAGCTACCATTAACTGTAAATGCTCTACGTTGCGTGACACAGTGTCAGCCCAATCGGCATCGTCCATGTCCTCTGGTTGTCCAGCGTTTAGCAAGTCAACTGAGTGACCCATTGCTGTGTAGTGCTGTGCGATTTCTTCCGCAGTTGGTGTATCAGTCATGTCTTTCTCCTTTTCTGACTGGTTACGGGTTCTTGAGTGCAGCAACATCTGCTTCAAGGGTTTCAATGCGATCCATTGCCTCTTGCAGTGCCTTGACTGCTTTCAT